>Ga0209830_10001482_pt1 | contig 20681 bp, 9 predicted proteins | sample ArcticOcean_MG_C_12_FD_187439 | JGI IMG/M metagenome (GOLD analysis project Ga0209830, IMG submission 187439) | Marine microbial communities from western Arctic Ocean - ArcticOcean_MG_CB8_130 (SPAdes) (version 2) | ecosystem: Environmental > Aquatic > Marine > Oceanic | place: Arctic Ocean...
TAAGGATCGAATTGAGAGATAAAGAGAGGGCGTTTAAGGATATAGTGGTCGAGATGCGCGCGTGTGAGATTGAGTTCATGAATCACATTGAGAAGCTGGGCGCGGACGACGCCGCCGGAGACTTGCCGAAGACGCCGAAGCCGTTTCTTTCAAACGAGGACGACGATGATTTTTGCTTTCGGGGACGAGAACAAGAGCAACGAGAACGCGAAAGACGGAAAAAAAATGATAGAGAAGATGATAATAATGCGTTAGTGATGAGGGCGAATGCTCGAGCGACGGCGTTGGAGACGCAAACGAACGCGCTTTCTGATGCGCTCGAAGATTCGAGGCGAGAGAATAGACGACTCGAAACGATGCTCGATAAGGAGAAGGCGAGGAACGAGGAGTTAGAGAGACGGAAAAATGGTCTTAACGAAAGATTAATGTCCTTAGAAGATTCAAAGAATAATAATAATAATAATAATTCTATTATAAGTAAAGTGAAGAGAACGCAATCATCGAGATTAGGTAAAAGTAAAATGCCCCCGCAAACGGTCGAGAAGACGAAAAAAATACTCAGCTATAACGAAGATGATCATTATAATAATAATAAGAATTATTATAACGACGACGACGAAGAAGAATATCATGAAAGAATGACACTCACGAGAGAAGAAACGCTCAATCGTTGGGACGCTAGAGCACAATTCAAGATTGCCATGGATCTATTAAGGAGAGATTTGTCCATAAAAAGTGCGCAATACGATGCCGTAGCGGCTAAATGCGACGCGCAATCGAGGGTTATTTCCAAGACTGTAAAAGAGCGCGACGATTTAAAAGATGAAACTAAACGACTCCAACGCTTGAACGAGAAAGCTAAAAGTCTAGAATTAGAAACGATAGAGAATATTAGAAGAGATGCCGAAGAAAAAGAGGAGAGAGATAAAACTTTAATGAGAGAGGCGGTATCGTCCTTGCGGCAAAAAGTGCGCTCTTTAGAGCGCGAACGCGACAGTTTACGAGACGAAACAACACAAAACGCAGATCAATTAGATAAAATGAAACAAAAAGCTACGAAAGCGATGGAAAAGAATACGAGATTACAAAAAGAAGTCACCGAAATGAATTTCAAAATCGATAAACTTCAAGACGAAAAGACTCGCATGGTAGATTTATACGAACACGAGACTTTGAAAATCGAACTTGATCGCGCTGAAGAACGATACAGAAAGCTAAAAGTCATCTACGAAAGCGAACGAAAACAATCAGAAGACGAATCTAAACGATTAGAGGATGAACTAGAGACATATGAGAAACGCTGCGCGGATTTAGAAAAGTCAAAACTCGATTTCGAATCGCTCTCGAGCGTGCGCGAACGAGACATTGAAACGATTAAAAAACAAAACCTCTCGCTCTCTGCACAGCTTCAAGACATCATATCTGAATGGAAAATGAAAGAAGACGGTTTCTTAAACGCTGAGAAGAAAATGCAATTGGAAACGATCGAAATAGCCGAAACGTTATTAAAATACGAACGCGAGAACAAGGCCTTAAAAGAAGAACTTTCTGCTCTAGATCCAAAGTTCTTCGAGGAAGTTTTCGTTGTCAAGGAAAAGATGCAGAAACGTGGGTTGATTTTATCGCGTTATGAAGCGAAGCTGAAATCGTATTCCGAACTTCTCAACGTCGCGTTTCGCCCCGAAATTTGGTAAAGAAAGAGAAAGTTAATACTGGTAAGTTATTTAGTATTACGTGTATTAGTTTGCAAAAAAGATTTGAACTCCTTATTAACAAAAAATGGGCAACGCTCAATCAAGTCGATCATGTTCGCTCTTCAATCAATCATCGACCAGCGAAAAACCGAACGAATGTAACGATGCTGATGTTTCCGTCGATTGTAGTTCATCGCAGAGTGATTTGCCGAGCAATGATTCATTCGAGAGACGTATTGGAATCACAACGACGACATCAGATTTGGATGATAGAAATAATAGAAATAATAATATTAAAACGAAACAGAAACAGAAACAGTGGAAGAACGCATTCAAGCAAAATACGCCCGAGTTCATAAAGTTCGAGCTAGAGAACATGCCCGTGTATAAGTTGTATCCGCATTTATGTGAGAAAGCATACGAAATATTACAAAAATGGCACAAAGAGTTTCCAGAGAGCATTTGGAGCAGGACCGTTAAGGGCGATAGAGTGGCGAAAGAGTTCAACGAATCGGCGCCGGTCATTGCGCGAGTGCTCGAATATATCGATTCAGAGTTCGAGAAACCCGAGAACGAGGAAGAACGAATAACAATTGTCGATTTATGTAGCGGATATGGTTACTTAGGAATGTTCTTAAGCGAGCTGCTCGACGAATCGAAAGTAAGGAAGATATATTTAATTGATAAGGAATTCCCACAAGTTGGTAAGAAGGCGAAAGAGAATCGCATGTCGAACGCCCACATTGTTGGAGTAGGAGCCGACGAAGATGATGATGCGCAAGTAGAATCGTGGAGGCCGAATTATAGAATTCCTATTTTCATTCGAAAAGTTGATTTAAAAGGTTGCGACCAAGTTCAATCGATGCAAACGCATTTGTTTGGCGAGACAAAATTTGCGAAATCGCCGGTGATCATTTTAGGTATACATTTATGCGGAACGTTGAGTTTTAAAGCTTGCGAGATGTTCAACGCGAACGCGAACGCTTTTAAACTGATTTTAAAACCGTGCTGCCTCCCGAATTGGGAAATCGTAAACGCGTATAAATATCACACGTTCGATACGCCCGAGCATCACTTCGGCCCGTTCGGTTCGCAGAAATTTATCGTAAAAACTCGAGACGTCTGCGCTCGCGGGAAATGGAAAAAGAACAAATGGATAGGACCGCCTAGAAGTAGTCTAGAACCGAAATTTAACGTATGGACCGAAACGCTCTGCAAATCCATAGAAGATCGCGGAGTCGTTAAAAACGTTCAAAAGATAGAAATTCAAACAGACGGAGGGTTTCAAAACGCGTACATCTTTGCCGACAGAATCAAGACTAGCGAAGAACCAATAACGACGTCCGATTGGACGAGAGGGAAACGAGCGTACCCTACATGGAACGGCGGCGAGGCTTTCGCGTGGCACCCGGACGGCCGCGGTCGTGGCACGCACATCAAAAAAGTCGTCGCGTAATATACCACACCTACATCTACTATATTCTATAGTAGCATGAGTGTATATATAATTATATAGCTAACAGTAGTAATCTGAATATCGAAGATGGGCGTAAGTTACTACATTTAAACATTCACGCGTTGCTTCTTATCAAGCGAACATCGGAACAACAATACAACAGCTAAAGCAATAACAAATTCACTTTTTCTCTCTCGCGTCATAAAAACAATAAAAACAATAGTAACAATAGTAACAATAAACGATAATAATAATAAACGAAATGCAAAATCTCATCAAAATCTCATCAAAAAAAGAATTTCAGGACTTCCTGAAACGTTCGACTTACGCAGTCGTTCACTTCGGTGCCGAATGGTGCGATCCATGCTCGCACATGAACGCAATCATGGAAACGTTAGCTAAGGAACACTCTGCAGAAAAAGTGAAGTTCTTATACGTCGATTGTGAACGATTGGAGGACTTAACGGAGGAATATGGGGTGACATCGGTGCCGACATTTATGGTTGTTCGAGATCAAGTCGTCGTGAAGACGATCGAGGGCGCGGATGTCGAGCAGTTAACGCAAGCCGTCAGTACGTACTGTGTTCGGGATGATTTTGATGGTGAAGATGTGCATAAGAGTGGTAGTAAGGGAAACGCGACGGTTATGAAGGCGACTGGTGGACGAGATAGTTTAGTTACTGCAACGAAAGAGAATAATAGTAAAACTAATGAAACAGAGGAAGAATTGAGGAAGAGATTGATACATTTGACGACCGTGCAACCGGTCGTTCTATTCATGAAAGGGAACCGCGAGAGCCCGCAATGCGGGTTCAGTCGAAAGAGTTCGGAGGCTTTAACGAAGTGTGAGATTAAGTATGGGACGTTTGATATATTGTCGGACGATGCCGTGAGGCAAGGACTTAAAGCTTATTCGGATTGGCCCACGTATCCGCAGTTATATTTAAACGGCGAGCTAGCAGGAGGGAACGATATTATATTAGAAATGGCCGCCGACGGGACTCTGAAGCGCGAATGCGAAAACGCGATTAAGAAATGGAACGAAGAGAAGCAGGAAAAGATCAACAAAAGGATTGAAAAATTACTCGATGATTCTAAACCGGTGCTTTTATTCATGAAGGGAACGCCTGATGAGCCAAAGTGCGGGTTCTCGTCGAAAGTCGTCGCGGCTTTGAACAAAATCTCTGGCTTGGCCTCGTACGATACGTTTGATATTTTAAATGATGAAGATATCAGAGCCGGAATGAAAATCTATTCAGATTGGCCAACCTTTCCACAACTTTATTTCAAAAAAGAGCTTTTGGGCGGATGCGATATCGTATTAGAAATGAGCGAAACGGGTGAATTGAACGAGTTGTTATCTGCTTCTGCTCAATAATTATAATTGAATCGCTCTATAATCAACTAAATAACTATAATAAATAATAGAATGGCTCTATGTTAACTGAATAACTATACTACACATACAAGGCTCTAATATTCTAATAACAATATCTCTTTCAATTTGTGTTCGTTCACTTGAAATACCAACGACGACTTCAACGAATCTTCGTCTTTGATTATCAATCTTTGATAAACGGCTCCGTCTCGCTCGAAATCGAACTCGCAATTCTTATATAACGTAACCTCATCTGCACAAACTCTTGCTCCAATGTCACATATCTTATCCTCGTTCCACAACTTTTCGCAAGCGCTTTGAATCATAAACTTCTTCACGCTCTCAGCAAACGCTCGTTCAATCTCAGAGCGGCACTTACTCAAATCGACGTATATGTAATCAATTATAGCCACGGTCGATTGATCGGTTTCTAAGATCCCGAGCCCGATCAGTTTCTTTCCTTTTCTCCCATCTTTCCCAATACGCTTCGTTATTCCAAACGCGCATACGAGAACTACGTCGTCCGCCATCCTAAGTTTTGCCCCGCCAGTCGTCTCCCGCTCCATCGTCTTCCTCTTCAACAGTGTCCTGTACCCACACGAAACGAGCATGTCTCGAATATCTTCCGCGTATTCGCCGAACAACGATGAACGATCACCATCTCCTTCTTCTTCTGTTCCTCCTCTCGCTTTCGGTTCGTTTTTGAAATTTCTAAACACCGCGCACTCAACCGTCTCGAACACGTCGTCGTCTTCATCACATCCATCACTTCGTTTCCTAGAAACAAAGCGATGGATCGAACGTTTTTTACTAAAACTATTCCGATCGAGATTCGTTCGATGGGCGCGGAATAACGAGGCGCGAGATTGAGCGAATTGTCCATTCGTCATCGATATCGGTTTTTCGTTCGTTCATTAATCATCGATCATCGATCATCGATCATCATCATCATCACGCGTGTTTGTTTGTGTGTGATCTGTTTCACATGCGTTTCCCGAGAGAGAGAAAAAAGTCAAACATTTAAGCGAATTGTGATCAAAATCCAGAGAAAAAGCGCGCGCGCAAAAACATGAATACGATCGCTCGCTCGCGGCTAAGAACGAGCTTCCTTTTAACTTCATAACCGTTTCACGCATAAAAATCTCGAGCCGTCGAGAGCGCGAGCATGAAGACGATCGATTGGATCCTTTTTTCTTCGAATTTTAATGCGCCAGAACGGTTTCTCGTAAAAAAACACGTCGTCAGTCGAACTCGCAAGAAAAGGAATAATCCAAAATTCCAATCGCGAGAAATAAAGATGGACGTTCGAGCGCACGAAAAGAAAGAAATCGAGGCTAAAGAGCTCGAGCAATGCGTGACGGACAGGGACTTCCAGTTCATCAAAGGCCTCGGCGGTGCAGATAAGATCACGAGCGAGCTATTGAACTCGAACGCAATGAAAGGATTGGATGCGTTGGACAGGTCAACGAACGAACGAAGGTTTGGGAGGAACGAGTTTGAGTATCCACCGCCGAAGAGGTACGATAGTTTCGAACAAAAGTGAAATTAAAGCGCGTTGTTGTTGTTCGTTGTTCGTTGCGTGTGTGTGTGTGTGTTCGTTGGTGTGTGTGTTTATGACGATGACATCGATTGACGTTTTAAAATATTCTTTTTTCTTCTCTGTCGCGAAACAGTTTTGTTGAGTTATGCGTGGTAGCGCTCGAGGATTTCACGGTGAGGATATTAATCGCCGCAGCGGTGGTCTCTTTAGCGATCGGCGCCGGTATGAAGGAGCACAGAGATGAGTACGGGTATTTAGAAGGCATCGCGATCGTCATCGTCGTCATGGTTGTCGTGTTCTTGCAGGCCTATATCGATTTCGCGAAGGAGAAGAAGTTCAGGCAATTGAATTCGGTGAAGGATAATTATAACGTGAAGGTATTTTCTGATGGCGAAGTGAAACAAGTTCCGGCTGGGGAGATCTTGGTCGGGGACGTTTTGGAGTTGACCGCTGGGGATAAAGTTCCAGCGGATTGCATTTATTTGGACGGTTCAAAAATGAAGACGAACGAAGCCGCGATGACTGGCGAACCGATTGATATTTCGAAAAACTCGGAGAAAGATCCGTTTTTGTTATCTGGAACATCTGTATCTGAAGGAAGTGGGAAAGCAGTGGTCATCGCTGTTGGTGGTCATTCGCAATGGGGTCAAATTCTTAAGACGTTGATCGTTGAGCCGCAAAGCACGCCTTTGCAAGATCGATTAGATGCGCTAGTTGTGAAAATAGGGAATTTCGGTATCGGGGCAGCCATTTTAACTTTTTTGGCATCGTTTATTAGATGGATAGCGGAATCTGCGAAAGCAGAATCGTGGGATGGAGTTCTTGTGCTTGATTTCTTAATCAACTCTGTAACAATCGTCGTCGTCGCGATTCCTGAAGGATTGCCTTTGGCGATCACGCTAGGACTCGCTTTTGCTATGAAACAGATGATGAAGGACCAGAACCTCGTAAGGAGATTAGAGGCTTGCGAGACGATGGGTTCCGCGACGCAATTAAATGCCGATAAGACTGGTACTTTGACGCAGAATAGAATGACCGTCACCGAAGCCTGGCTCGGGAGGGAGTTCTTTGAAAGCATGGATAAAGCTAGCTTACAAAAGAATTTCACGCAAGAATTTCAAGAAATTTTAAGCGAATCTTGCGCAATCAATTCAGACGCAAATCTTTCGCATAAGAGCGATGGAAGCCTCATCGAGCACATTGGAAGCAAGACCGAGTGCGCACTTTTGCAAATGGTTGAGAACTTTGTAGAAGAAAATAAGGATGGAACAAAAGCGTTCCGTTACTTACAATTACGCGAGCAAAAGCCAGTCGCACAACGATATCATTTCACAAGCGATCGCAAGCGAATGTCAACCGCGATTGCGTTGGGTACTGGTAGAACCCGCCTGCACGTTAAAGGCGCTTCCGAGATCGTCGTTGAGTTATGCTCGAAAATCTTAAAGCCCGATGGTAGTAGCGATGCGTTTACGAGTCAAGACCGAAAAAATGCCAACGATAATATCACTCGCATGGCTGAACAAGGATTGAGAACTTTAGCCATTGCATTCGTCGATTTGAACGTCGACGCACAAAAATTAGATCCCGAAAATCCAAAAGAAGAAAACTTAACCTTATTAGGAATTGTTGGCATAAAAGATCCGATTAGGGTTGAAACGGCGGAGGCGATCAGACTGTTACGTGGGGCTGGTGTTACTGTAAGAATGGTGACGGGAGATAACGCAGTGACTGCACGTGCAATTGCCATTGAAGCTGGCATTTTTGATCCATTGGAAGAGGAAGTGGGCGTGACAGTTCTCGAAGGCCCTGTATTTCGCAAAATGTCCAGAGCAGAACAAGAGTCAATTGCAATGAAAATTCGCGTTTTAGCGCGTTCTTCTCCGACGGATAAGTTAGATTTATGCAGTTTGCAAATGGAACTCGGCGAAGTTGTCGCCGTCACTGGAGATGGTACCAACGATGCACCTGCTTTGAAGATGGCTTCGGTCGGATTTGCATTAGGAATCGCAGGAACTGAAATAGCAAAAGAGGCGTGCGATATCGTAATCATGGACGACAACATCAAATCTATGGCGAAAGCTGTATTATGGGGACGCAACGTCTATCAATCGATTCGCAAATTTTTGCAGTTTCAGCTCGTCGTTAACGTTGTCGCGGTCAGTTTAAATCTTATCGCGGCTTGCGCTGGTATCAAAGAGTTGCCTTTAGGTGCAGTTCCTCTTTTGTGGGTGAATATGATTATGGATTCTATGGGAGCTTTAGCATTGGCCACCGAACCGCCGAGTGATAAGCTCATGGAACGTAAACCTTTCGGACGAACGGCGCCTCTCGTGAATAAAGAGATGTGGCGTAATATCATCGGCGTATCGACTTATCAGCTAATCGTATGTATTACATTAATGTTTTACGGACATGTGCTAATGGACATGAGCTGCCCTGTTATCGATGGTAAAGAAGATTGTCATCACAGGACGCTTGAATTGAACGGCTTCATCTTTAATGCGTTTGTTTTCATGCAAGTATTTTCCGAAATCAACTCGAGACGCATTTCGGAATTCAATGTTTTCGAGGACATTCAGAAATCACACTTGTTTTGTTTAATCATCGTTGCGACGATTGGCGTTCAAGTTCTTTTCATTGTAGCCGTAGGTGGCACAGTAGTCGGCCCAGCGATTGGTTTCGTTAACTTGAGCGGAAAAGAATGGATCGTGTCTATAATATTAGGCATCTTAGTCTTACCCGTAGGCTTTCTTACAAGATTAATGCCTTTAAAATGGTTCCCCGGCATGACCGACGACGAGGCGATGTCTTTCGCGGCCGAGGAATCGAATTTGGCTCAAATTGCCGCAAAATCTCTCGCCGATCAAGAAAAAAATGTACAACGAAAAGAAACGTCTCCTTCTTCGTCTCCGGCGGCGCTCGAACGTCGTCGTTCCTCGGTCGATTCCTTCTCCTCCGGTTTCTCCGGTCTAAGTCAGGCGTTCGAATCCGTCTCCGAAGCCGTCATCGCTTCAAGACGCGCTTCTCACGCCGAAGACCGAAGTCGCATCTCGTCGTTATCGTACCGAAACAAGCAAGTTTCGTTCAAACGCGCCGCGACGATGGTCATCTCGGCGAACCGCTTCCGCTTACCGTCTACCGCCGAAGGCGACGCACTCAAAGAAAAAGACGAAGAAAACAACTATTAATATATACAATACTATCAAATCGCGCGCTCCTCGACGCTGCGACGTCAACACTTTAAATATACACATCTTCATTAAGGTTATCGTCGTAATACTATTTGCGCTACTTTAGATCTTCTCTGCTGCCTAAAAAAAAAAAAGCAGAATAATAGGAAACTCCATTCATAAAACTAAAACTCGCGCTCGCTTAATTAAACGAGTGAAAACGATGATTCACAAAACACAATAATTCAACACTAATTCATTCATTCAATTCAATCTCGTTTCGTTCGTTCAATCGCTCTCTTTAACGCGTTCGGAACTTACACGAACTTGAAAGAAGAATAAGAATTCGTACTTCTTTTCGCGAATTTTGGAAAAAGGAAAAAGATAGCGGAAAATAAACAGAGAGAGATTTTTAATAAACAGTCAAATCTCTCTCGAAGATGAGAGAAACGAACGATAGGAAGAGGACGGCTTTGTCGCGCGCGTTCGTTTGTTTCGTGTTTGTTTTTTTCTTTCGTTCGTTCAGTAGCGCGATATGTTTAGTAGATGCTGGCCCTGATGATGATGCGTCGACTGGTTTGATTGAGGAAGACGAGGCATCAGATTTTGAAGGGGCTGAAAAAGCGTTGGATCAAAGATTTTCGGCAGAAAAGGTTGAGCGAGCGCGAACGAGCGTTTCATCGAAGAAGAAGAACGAGATGTCGGGCGATGATGGTAATCGAGAGCGAGTGAGAGAGGGCACGTTTAAGTGCACGTTTGAGGATTTCGAGAACGATTTGAGGAAATTGAAGGAGGATTTAGTCGACGCGGACGCAGGCGCGAGAACGTTTAGGAAATTTGAAGGCGTTTTGGGCGTCTTTGCTGGTTGTGAGTGGACTATTGAGCTCGATGGGTTAAGATTAAATGAATGGGATGAGAGAATTTTAACAAACGTGAGGTGCGAGAAAACTACTGCTAGTACTACTACTAATGATGTTGAAAATGATGATGATGACGATGATTTGTTCGTACCGCAGGCGTATCAATACTTAGCGCGCATTACGAAAGTTTCAGCAAAGGTTGAGAAACCAAGAACGATTAGAACGATGAATTTTTTAAAAAATAGTTTAACCGTATTAGAGGATTTAAACGCTTCTCCGGGCGATATTGAACAATATCCAAAAAAGTTTTTAACTGCTACGGGGCAACTCGAAATCCAGATCGATATCAAGGCGTGGCGAGAGGTGAAAGATGCTCCAGACGCGGTTCCGGTTCGAGCAGTTTTACACGTAGCTCCTAAAAAAGCGTGGTCATTGCGAGCTGTTAGACGGTTCATGAAACCCGAGGATTGGAAGCGCGACGAGTCTGGAGGAGCACATTCAAACGCCGGTGAGAAATCCGCCGTGGCTTGGATACTACCAACAGATTCGAGAGCTGTGGCCTCGTTACACTTTCACGAAGCAATTTTAAATAGAGAAAATAAGCAACAAGATGAACAACAAGCTAATCATAATCATAATAATAATAAGAAGAAGAGGATTGATATCGAAACTCTCGTTCTCAAGGGGAAAGTACCCTCGTATTCGTTTCAAAAACTCGGTCCTTTGGGTACCGTTTCTGAGCGAAAAACGCGACGCTTGAGAAACATGAGATTACGCGAAAAACAAAATTTGAACGTTGACGCAAACGTGGATGACGATTCTTGGTTAGATGATGATTTAGAAGATGCCACGCGCAAATCAAAAACGTTTTTTGAGGAGTTAGATATTGAAGATTTATATCAACAAACTACTCCTTCTTCTTCTAATAATGTTGGTGAAAGAGGAGCGTGGAGCCATCATTTGCAGATGACTAGCGTTGTCGCTTCAGATCTCTCCGAGCATCGCGGCAACGAAACAGGCATAGTTTCCCAGAAAATATCAATTAACATAGACGAAGAGATGCCAGATTGTGTAGATGCACCGGTAACTGGTGATTTAGGTCCTCTTCTTGCATCTTTTGCACCCGATAGTATGCGCGCGGCGCATAGAGTTACAGTCCATGGATGTCGCGCAGATCAAGGAGGTATTGCTCTCGTCGCATATTCTTCAACTGCAGATCGAACGCATGATTTATGGCTTAGAGTTGTCCTCCAACATCAGGAGAATTCAGAATTAGACGTAATAGTAGCCGGTGAAGCCACTGTACCACCTTTAGAAGAGTCTTGGTCGGCTCCAATGATTATGCGTATTTTGCCATGGGAAACTTCGAAGAGATCAGGTTTCGTAAAAGTATCGAAAAAATCTTTTGGCAGTTCTCGAGTCTCAAGAAAGCTAGCACTTACTCTTCAAGCGAGACAGTTGCGACCTCGTCGCGTTGCTTTGCGTCTTCCACTTGACCAATATGGCGATCCAGATATTCGAAAAGCTGCGAAAGCAGCCGCTGAAAGGTTTGGAACATCATCAGGTTCATTTGAGATTCCACAGGCAGAGAGACCGTGTGCGTTGGCATGGGTGGAAGTAAATCCTTGGGATAACGCCGCAAAACTTCTTGGTGCAGCCGCTGGCTTAGCTTCTTCGAGTTCGGGAAAGATTGTCCGACCGACGGATATAGCGTTAGCCGTCGATGGAGTATTATTACCTCACGACTGGCATCCCGATGCGACAATGCTTTACGCCGCAGCATTGCTTGGTATTTCTACATCATCTAGCAGCAGCAATGATAGAAACAATTTAAACGCGACTGCGGCATGGCGTTGGGGATTAAGCGATGGTGATGCGTGCACCGTCTTACCAAATCTCAAGCGTAACGAGGAGAACTTGACTGAAGATGGAAAATGCGAAAAACTGTATGCAAAGATTCGCGACGCAGCAAATTTGAAAGAGCGCGAGAAACTTGAAAATTCAAACGATAGATTGAGGTGCGACGTTAGTCAAGTGCGAGCGTATTTGATAAAAGCTTATGAAAATGGTTCAAAATTGAGCATTTCGGTGCAAAATTTGCCTAGCGTAGATGACTTAGTTGTTGCCCTCGTGGAAGCGCGCGACGGTGGTGCAGAAAGTTTTTACTTTACTCCTCAAAAAGATGTTCCTCGCTCATCATCTAATAATAAAGATTCTAGTGGTGGTAACAATGGCAACAATCGCAAATCGAGTTCGCGAGGAAATAACCGGAATCCTCCTCCGTTTGTGCAATATCTCAACGAAGGATATTCGCAACAAGAGGCTGCTTTCATGTTAAATCAGTTTGTGAATGCAAACTTTTTACCTTCCTCGTCTGAAACAGCCGCAGAGCTTGCTTTGATTGTGAGCGCGACGGCTTACGTTTTACTCGTAATATACTTATGTGCTGGTGCTTTTCGCGTTTATAACAAAACGTCATCCAAAGTCGTGCATAAATCGAATAAAGGTCCAGTATTGAATAATCACAATCATCATCACGGTGTTTCTCCGCAGTTGAAAGTATGTTTACGACATATAGCAATGGCACCTGTTTTAGCTGGATGGATGATGGCGAAAGAGCCGACGATCTTTTTGTACGCCTTGCTCAAGCCGTCGTTATCGTTCGTGCTAGGAACTATGCTATTATTCGCCGAGGAGATTATGCGTTCGATAAGAGTATTCGTGAAGCAGAGCAAAGCAAGAATGGTCTTTAGTAGTAAATCGATTTCGAAAAATGCAAGGAAAGGAGGCTCTAATGGTTCAAACAACATCCAGCAATCTGAAAAAAATGACAGTGATTCGAAACACCACGCACAGCAGCAACAAAACGACGGTAGCGAGCACGCTTCGAAGAAAGGAAATTGCAAGAATAAAGGAATTAATGGTAATTTCGCGCCGCCGACTAGTAACAACAAAGTCCAATCTTTGCTCAACGACGAATCGAGTAAGAACAATTCGCCGACGGCTATTGAGGCGAGTCCGGAAACACCTCGCATCGTCACAGAATGGGAAGCCGAGGAAGAAGAACGTCGACAGCAAGAGGAGGAAGAAGAAATGCGTAGACATGCGGCTGCGAGAATGTCTGAAAAGCGTCTGCTCGATGAAGCCATCGAAAGAGAACGCGAGGAGGCGAGATTGGAACGCGAGGAGAAGGAAGAGAAAGCGCGAATTGTGAAAGAGGCGAAAAAGTTGGGAAAACAACAAAAAAATGCCGTCGTAGCAAATGGGAAAAAGAGCAATTCGAACTCACCAATGACGAGTCCACGAACGACCAGTGATGCGCCTCCAGGATTTGATGTCCACGTATCACCGCGACCTGGATTTACAATTCCTCCTCCCGTTCCGCCCGGATTACCTCCGACGCTTTCACCGACGAAGAAGAGAGATGCAAAGCCATTGCCGCCGCCGTTGCCAAAATCACCTCCTCCTCTCAATCAACCAATGAAAAGAACAAACTCTTTACCGACGACGAACAACAACGCAACGAACGGGACGATGCTCCTCACGCCAGCGATGATCCAGCAAGGCGCGCATAACAACAACAACGGAACAACGACGACGACGTTACCACCAAAGCGCCGTTTCCAATTCGGCAACGACGCAATCGTTCAAAATCCAATCGGTTCCTTAAATGTCTTGCAACAGCAACAACCGCTGCCACCACCGATGCCCCCTGGGCGCCCGCCGGCCGAGACCGAGCAAGACAACCTCGTCATGTCCATGATCACCGGCTTATCAGACGACGACGAAGCGCTAACGAGCGCGGACGAATTCATCGTACATTCTCCTCGCAGCGCTCACCGTAACAACGACGCTTCTCGAGCCGATACCACTACTTCTACTGGTTTCGGTGTAGGCCTTTTCGGTGGTTGGAGCGGTTTCTTTTAATGAATCATTTCTTACTTTTTTTCCTAATTAACTCCTCTCTGCTTTGCTGGTCTCATCCAATCTCTCTCCATTACATGAAAGAAAAGAAATCCATAAAAACGAAATAGTGAGGTGTTTATTTATGCGCTTACGAATAAGAACGCCTTTCGCGACTTTTACGATCGAAAATAACAATTTGACTGACTCAGATGATGATCGCGACACTCTTTTCTTGCTCGTGCTGAAGATCAAACGTGCGCTAAAAGAATCCTTAAACATAAATCAAAAGATTAGTTCGTTACGGTTTGGAACACCGCTTAAGGTGATCGATGTCGCAGAAGATGCTTTAAGCAGGAACGACTCAAAGCAATTGCGCGATTTAGGTATTACTGATGGTGAGACCTTAACGGTTACGTTTCGTGATGATTTTGGCGATGATCTCGGCGTGAACGAAGGAGAACTTTTTGCCACTGAAATAGACCATGGGAAGAGGAAGAACGAGATTACCGCGGCTACTGACGCTACCGATGCAGTTCGTGATGATGATGATGATGATTTAGAGAGCGACGGAAAGAATGAGAAAGCCGAAGGTGGTCTTGATTTTGGCGGTGACGAGGAAGCGGAAGCGGTTGCGAGAGCGGTCGAGCGGTCGATTATAGACGAGAGCGATAGATTGACGTCGCGAGCGAATAGTCGACCGGAGGGATACGTAGAAGACGACGTAGACGATGGACTCATCGCGGTTAGGAAAGTAATCGACGCAGATAATTCGTGTTTATTTAACGCGATTGGGTATATTTTCTTTCGTAGTTTACATAAAGCGAAAGAGTTGAGGAAGATCGTCGCGGATTCGATATTGGACGACGAAGAGACGTTTTCGGAAATAATGTTAGGTAGGCCTCCGAAAGAATACGCGGAGTGGATCTTAAAACCGAACAGTTGGGGTGGTCAAACCGAATTATACGTTCTATCGCTTTATTTAGGAAAACAGATAGCCGCGTATGACGTGCAAACGTCGAGATGCGACGTTTACGGCGATTGTTACGCCATAACCGAACGCGGGTGTTTACTATACGACGGTTTACATTACGACGCTCTAGTATTCGCTTACAAAGGCCTCGAAGATAACGAAGATTGCTACGTCACGTGCATAGACACCGTCGACGCCCTTAAAGTCACGCAATGCGACAGAAAAGCGAAAGCGCTCGCCGAAAAATTCAAACAAATGCGCCTATTCACCGATACCGCGAACTTCTCGTTACGTTGTCTCGTCTGTCAAGAAGGCTTAGTCGGCGAAAACGAAGCTCGCGAGCACGCTCGCAGTACTGGCCACCAAAACTTTGGCGAGTTTTAAAACGATAGACTATACACGTATGTATATATCATACCGCGCTCCTCCGCGTCTCCACGGCCACACCGCGTCGAACAGTACGCACATCGAACGCATTCAATGCAGAGAACTCGCGAAAACTAACTCAGAAAACTCGAAAAACGCACTCCTTCTAATCGCACTGACCACTTGCTCTTTTCCCCCATCCATGATTTCGCGTTCAACATCGACTGGCGATAAAATCTACGCGCTATTCGCTTTCTGTGTTTAGGGTTTAGGGTTTAGGGTTTAGGGTTTACGGGCTAAAGAAAATTTGAATCTTCAAAACCTGGTCGAACCAAACTTCTTTCACTTTCGTAAACGCGCCTAATAACACGTATTACTAACAAAAGGAAGAAGAAGAAGAAGAAGAAGAAGAAGATAATAATAATAATCAAAGATCGATTAAAACAGGAATAACTGAACGGTTCTAATGCACATTAAACAAGTCGTCGTCGAAGGCTTCAAGACGTACAGGGACCGCACCGAAGTAGATTTCACGAAGAGTTTGAACTGCATAGTCGGTGCGAATGGATCAGGGAAATCGAACTTATTCCACGCGATCAGGTTCGTCCTCGCGGATAGTTTTCATCAGTTAAGGGCGGAGGAAAGGCAGAGATTGTTACACGAAGGCGCCGGTCACGCGGTGATGTCCGCATTTGTCGAAATCGTGTTCTGTAATAAAGACCGAAGGATGCCAGTGGAACGCGACGAGGTCAGGTTGAGGAGGAACATCGGTCTGAAGAAGGATGAGTATTATTTGGAGAAGAAACATGCGACGAAGCAGGAGATCGTGCAATTGTTAGAGGCGGCAGGGTTTTCGAAGACGAATCCGTATTACTGCGTGCAGCAAGGGCGTATAACGAAGATGGCGACCATGGCGGATAAGGAACGGTTAGAGTTGTTGAAGGAGATCGGCGGCACTTCGGTGTACGAAGAGAAGAGAGAGGAGTCGATGAAGATTATGAGAGAGACGAAATCGAGATCTGATGCGATACAGGAGACCGTGCAGTTCATTGAGAGCAGGTTAAATGAGCTCGATTCGGAGAAGGATGAGTTAGTGAAGTACGTGGAGTTAGATAAGGCGAAAAGGTCTATAGAATACGCGATTTATGATAAGGAGTTATCGGAGGCGAGGCAGAAGTTGGACGATATCGAGGAAAAGCGCAGACATGCGTCCGAACGAGCGAGAATGACTGAAGAGGAAACGATTTCGGCGAAAGCCGAAGTGAGAGAGTTGGAGAAATCGGCGAAACAGACCGATAGAGAGATTGAACGTTTGCAACGCGAAGCTTCTTCGATCGAAAACGAACGAAAAGATGTTTCAGAAAAGAGAGCGACAAAAGAACTCGACGTGCAAGATTTGCAGGAGTCAATCGAACGATTCACTTTGCAAAAAGCGGATGCGGAAGATCAAAAGACGACGGTTGAAGAGCGCGCTCAGGAAATTCGCGAAAAGTTGGCCAACGCAAAACCAAAATTTGAAAGCGCCAAGGAAAAAGAAGACGAGAAGCAATCGGAAGTTCTACAAACGGAGAGAAGATTGAATCAATTGCATCAAAAACGCGGAAGATCGGCACAGTTTCAAACGGAAAAACAACGCGACGAATGGATTGACGAACAAGTAAAATTAGCTGAAGCAACTATTGCTTTAAAAAAGAAGGAAATTGAACGAAGCGAAAAAGATATTAAAGATATCGAAAATGATTCAGAGAACGATAAGCGCGAATTGACTCGTTTAGAGAAGCAACTCGTTTCCGCGTCGAACGAGCTCACGAAGCTCGACACCGAACACGAGAAGCTTCTTGCAAAGAGAAATAAAGTTCAAAACGAACGCAAAACGTTGCAACGCAAAGACGCCGATTTCGATAGCGAGCTCGCAAAGCTCGGCGAAGAAATTCAAAAGTACGAAAAACAACTCGAGTATTCCATGGCACGCGATTTGCACCGCGGATTAGCCGCAGTGCAACGTATCGTAAGAGAACGTAATATCGCTGGTGTCCACGGGCCGCTCATAGAGTTGATGCAATGCGATACAAGATTCAATTCTGCCATCGAAGCCGCCGCTGGAAATCAACTTTTTCAGATTGTCGTCGATAACGACGACATTGGGAGCGAAATCATCAAGCACTTGAACAAAGAGAAAGCCGGGCGCGTGACATTTCTGCCACTCAACCGCTTGCAAAAGATAGACGTACAATATCCAGATGATAAGAACGCGTTCCCGTTGTTGAACAAAATCACTCGCGATGAAAAATTCGATGTAGCGTTTCATCAAGTATTTTCTAGAGTGTTGATTTGCCGTAACATCGACGTAGCGGCGGATATTTCGAAATCAACAAACTTGAACTGCGTTACCATGGATGGTGATACGGTTTCGTCTAAAGGCGTCATGAGCGGCGGCCATCGCGACTCTGCTAAATCTCGTTTACAAGCAGTTACGTCAGTCAAGAGCTGCGTTGGAAAGCGCGACGAGCTTAAAGAAGAAGCCGAGAAAGCGAAAACTGAGCTCGATGCCCTCGAACAAAGTGTGTCCGTCGCAGTCGGCGAGGTTCAACGCATAGAATCGAACAGACGCCACGTAGCGCAAACTGTCGATCGCTTAAAGACGGAATTGCGACACTTTTCAGAGACGACTACAAGATCCGAACAACTCACGAGACAAAACGCTGAAGCGATTAAGTCAATGCGCGACGAAGTTGAAATTGCTGAATTAGATGCGGTTGATTTAGCGAAAGAGCGTGGCACAAAGTTAGACGTACAGCTAACCGCTCAAGAGAAGAAAGAGTTCGAAGAGCTCAATCCACACTTGAACGCGTTGAAAGAGGAACTTTCTGATCTTTCCGCCGCGCGTCTCGAGCTCCAGGCGACGTGTGAATCGTTAGAGGAAACGTTGAAATCGAACTTAGAGCGTTCGCTGAAACGCTTGTCGAATCAAACGACCGAAATTGACGTCGAGGCAAAGACTCGCGAATTTCAAAAGCTCTCCGAACAGCTCAAAGTGTTGAGAGCGGACGAATCAGAGATTAACGATAAGCATAAAAAAGCTGCCAAAGCGGTGAACGATGCAAAATCGGACGCCGATTCCGCAAAAATTCGTCTCGAAACCTTACGCGCTAAAGCCGACGACGTTCGCGGTAACCTAGGAGGCGAGGAAAGAGAGATGGAGGCTTTAGCTTCGAAACGCTCAAACTACGCCGCAAAAGTTGAAGCGATCCAAAGGAAAATCCGCGACGTTGGCCCGCTTCCTTCTGACGCGTTCGAGAAATACAACAGCTATTCAGCGGAAAATTTACGCAAAGAGCTTGGAAAGACGAACGAAGAGTTGCAAAAGTTGCAACACGTGAACAAAAAAGCGCTCGATCAATTTGCGCAGTTTACGGAACAAAGAGAAGAACTCCAAAGTCGTCGCGCTGAAATCGCCGATGCGAACAAAAAGATTCTCGAGTTAATGGATCATTTAGACAAGAAAAAAGACGAAGCGATTGAACGAACGTTTAAGCAAGTCAGTTTGAACTTCAAAGAAGTATTTTCAAAGCTAGTGCCGGGCGGTAAAGGCGAGTTAGTCATGCAACGTAAGAAAGTTGAGCAACCAAAAGAAGGCGACGAAAATGAGACAGCAGCTCCTACAGCCGCCACTCCCGCTACTAGTTTCATGGAGAAGTATTCGGGCGTCAAAATCAAGCTTCACTTTGGCGGTGGCGGTGAAACTATGCAGATGAAACAACTTTCTGGAGGTCAGAAAACAGTCGTCGCTGTTGCGCTCATTTTCGCAATCCAAAGGTGTGACCCAATGCCGTTTTATCTCTTTGACGAAATTGATGCCGCGTTGGATCCACAATATAGAGCATCAGTCGCGGCAATGATAAAAGAACAAGCTGGTACTGATACGCAGTTCGTGTGCACGACGTTTAGACCGGAAATTGTACGACAAGCCGATAACTTGATTGGCGTCTCGCACATCAATAAAGTTTCCGTCACACAAATCGTCGACGTTAAAGAGGCGTTGCGATTCGTTGGTGATACTGGTGTTCCAGACCAAGCGATCATGAGTCCAACTAAGAAGAAAATAACGATTGAAGCGGCAAATAAGATGAAGCGCGCACGTGATGCGATCGAAGGCGAGGCGTAAATTGGAGAGAAGAAGGAGGAGAAAAAAGAGAGAGACACACAAACAGAGACACCTACGTACTTATTATCTAAGTGTACGTTCTAGAGAGAGAGAGAGACAACAACCAAGCAAATACACACACCCGAATTAATATAATAATATACATTGTAATTCTAAACCATCAGAAAGAGTAAATTCATATATTTCTATGGCTCTAAATACCGTTCAATCTAAGTTCTATATATTTTCCTACCTTCTACTATATTTCCCATCCTAAATGTTTACAGATTTCCACGACTCCGTCATCGCAATCGCCTAAGAACAAAGCGTCTTCTCGTTTACCGTGTGGAGAGAAGTCAAATCCTCGCCCTCTACCGATACCTCGTTCAAAAAAACTTCGTCTCGTAGGTATTTCGCCAACTTTCTCTCGGTTGATCAAAATACGCGGCGTGTCCGTTTCTGGATACTCAATTAAACTCGCAAAAGGTTGTACTTGCAAGCTCGTTCCAAGGACTATTAATAAGTCGCAATTTTCTCGATTGAAATCGATTTTTGCGAGCTTTGCGAAACGTTCCGGTAAATTTTCTCCAAAAAACACGATATCCGGTTTCACCCATTTCGAGCACTTCGCGCATTTCATAGGTTCTCCTCTTTCAACGTGTTCCAATACTATTTTTATATCTTGCTCGTGTCCGTTTCTACATTTAGCGCTATCGAAGTTCCCGTGCGCGGCGACGACGAACTCCTCGCTCACGCCAGCTTTCGTTTCCAAAGAATCAATGTTCTGCGTAAAACACCTCCTCAATTTCCCGTGCTCTTCCAACTTCTTAATAAACCTATGCGTCTTCGTCGGTTCGAACTTCCCTGGCGCTAAATGACTCGCGAGCGCGTAGAAAGGTTTCGGATTCTCGTCAAAAAAACCAATCTCGAACACCGCTTGCGGATACGGTAAATCATACTTTTGCAAGTTATCGTATAACCCTGTACCAGGTGTCCTAAAATCCGGGATCCCGGCCGATACGCTCACGCCAGCGCCGCACATTACTACCACGTTTTTACATTCATCGCTCGCGATATATTTCGCGATCCCTTTTATATCTCTCGTCTCTAATTTTATTCGCGGTTGCTCTTTCGTTAATTTCCTCCGTTCGTCGTCGTCGTCGTCGTCGCGTACCGTCAACCGCCTCAATAGCTCCC
>Ga0209830_10001486_pt1 | contig 20635 bp, 20 predicted proteins | sample ArcticOcean_MG_C_12_FD_187439 | JGI IMG/M metagenome (GOLD analysis project Ga0209830, IMG submission 187439) | Marine microbial communities from western Arctic Ocean - ArcticOcean_MG_CB8_130 (SPAdes) (version 2) | ecosystem: Environmental > Aquatic > Marine > Oceanic | place: Arctic Ocean...
TTTTTAAGAAGATTAGTGGTTGTGTCTAACGCAACTACTTTTCCAGCTCTAAGCATCGCCACTCTATTACATAAAGCTTCAGCCTCTTCAAGATAGTGAGTGGTCAAAACAATTGTGTGCCCCTCTACATTTAATTCTTTAATAAAAGCCCATAATTTTTGTCTTAACTCCACATCCACACCAGCGGTAGGTTCATCTAATACAATTACCGGAGGCCTATGAACTAGGGCCTGAGCTATTAAAGCTCTCCTTTTCATTCCTCCTGAAAGCATCCTCATATTGGTGGAAGCTTTTGCTGTTAAATCTAAGCGTTCGATAACTTCATCGACCCAAACATCATTACTTTTATCTTTTCCAAAATATCCTGCTTGGAAGCGAAGCATTTCTCTTAAATTAAAAAATGGATCGAAAACTAGTTCCTGTGGAACAATCCCAAGAGAATGTCTAGCATTTTGATAATCTTTAACGACATCAAAGCCCATTGCAGATATAGAGCCAGATGTTGGTCTGACCAAACCTGCCAACATATTAATCAATGTAGATTTACCAGCTCCATTGGGTCCGAGCAACCCGAAGAACTCTCCCTTTTGAATTGACAAGGTGATTCCATTAACAGCTTTTAATTGGCCATAATCTTTTTTTACGTTTTCAAATGCAATAGCTTTTTTCATCAAATTCTTAATTGATCTTTTAAATTTAGTTTGTGTTTTGAAAGTTATTTATTAAGAAATAAATTCTTCTACGCCATAAAGCTTGGCCAGGATTTTTAGATTAGCTGGACTATTTTTTATACTCAGAGTTTTTTTATATTTTTTAGCTTGTCGCTTCCACTCAAATATTAATCCCAGCAATGAGGTGTCGACTTCTTTTACTTGAATTAAATCAATTAAAACAGAATTTTTCCATTCATAGCCGAGGGTTAATTTCATAATACTAGGTACTTGAGTTAATGTAATATTGCCCTTCATAATCCAATGACTATTTTGAAATTCTATTGGATTCATTTATTATTGCTTACCTTTATTTTTTTCTGCTAATTTTTTGATTAGAACATCCATACCATTTTTTCTGATCACACTTGAAAATTGACTTCTATAATTAGTAACTAAACTTACGCCTTCAATCACAATATCAAAAACAAGCCACTTTCCAGTACTCTTCGATAACGCATAGTTAACTCTTATTGGTTGACCTCCATTTTGAATAATTTCGCTTTTAACTATAACGATTTCATCTGTTTCTGACATCCTAGTTGGTTTAAATTCTATTTTCTGATCTTGATATTTTGACAAAGCTACTGCATATGTTTTTAATAAAAGCGTTCTAAATTGATTAATAAATTGTTTTTTTTGTTCGTCACTTGCAGACCTCCATGCTCTCCCCAAAACTAAACGTGCAACTTTTTCAAAATCGAAATTTGGAAGTATTTTTTCCTCTGCTAATTTATAAATCTTTTCCTTATTCCCTTTTTGAATTTCTTTGTCTGTCTTTATTGCAAATAGAACATCCTCTGCTGTTTTTCTGACTAAGTCCTCAGGACCCAAGGCAGCTATAGAATGAAGTGAGAAAAATACTGCTAAAAAAAGTAATTTAATAAGATACTTCTTCAATTTAGTCCTCCTCTTCAGATGCTTTACTATATAAGAATTGACTGATTAATTTTTCTAAAACAACTGCGTCCTGTGTCTGTGTAATCCTATCCCCTTCAGCCAGGTTACTCATGTCGCCTCCTGCTTCAAGCCCAATATATTGCTCACCCAAAAGCCCTGCAGTATAGATATTAGCAAACGTATCTTTTGGAAATACATATCGCTTATCAATATCTATTTTAACAATTGCATGATAGACCTTTGTATCAAAAACAATTGATTTTACTCTGCCCACTACAACACCTGCAGCTTTTATAGGAGCTCTCGGTTTTAGTCCTCCGATATTTTCAAAGTGAGCTACAACTGAATAAGTTTCCCTAATGTCATTAGAAGTTAAATTTCCGACCTTCATAGCAAGACCAAGCAAGGAGATTGCCCCTATTGCTACAAAGATTCCAACCCAAGCATCAAGCTTAATTTTATCCATAAAGTTTCCTTATTTTAATCAGTTTACCCACCAAGCATAAAAGAGGTCAATATAAAATCCAGTCCCAATATTACTAATGATGACGTTACTACTGTTCTTGTAGTTGCACGACTAACGCCTTCTGCAGTCGGTGGCGCATCAAAGCCTTCAAAAAGAGCAATTAAGGTGCAAGCTACTCCAAACACTAAACTTTTTATCACTCCATTAACAATATCATATCTAAAATCAACATTTGCCTGCATTTGAGACCAAAATGCGCCTTCATCAACCCCAATTACAATTACAGCAACAACATAGCCGCCAAGTATACCTACCATTGAAAAGATGGACGCCAATATTGGCATAGCTATCACGCCAGCCCAAAAACGAGGTGCAATAATTCTTCCAACGGGATTAACTGCCATCATCTCCATTGCTGATAATTGCTCAGTTGCTTTCATTAAACCAATTTCTGCAGTAATAGCAGTTCCTGCTCTCCCTGCAAAAAGAAGTGCTGTTACTACTGGTCCCAACTCTCTAACCAATGCAAGAGCAACTAAAACACCTATTGCCTCAGATGATCCATACTTCTGAAGCGTATAATAACCCTGCAAACCTAAAACCATTCCTACAAAAAAAGCCGATACAATAATAATTACTAAAGACATTACTCCCGTAAAATAAATTTCTTTCATCGTTAAATGAAACCTTTTAAAACTTTCCCCTGAGGATATAAGTATTAAAAAGAATAATCTTGTGGCTGTTCCAAGACGCTTAATTCTACTTGTAATTGAGTAGCCAATTTTTTCAAAAAAATTTATTAAGCTCATCATATTTTAAATTCCTAAAGCGCCAAATCTGAATTATAAGACGGGGCTACAACATGAAATGGTACTGGTCCATCTTTTTCAGAATGAATAAATTGTTTTACAAAAGGAAGTTTTGATGCCATCAATTGCTTAGGTGATCCTTCAGCAGCAACAACACCATCTGCAACAAAATAAATATAATCTGCGAAAGAAAAAGTTTCTGCAACATCGTGAGTAACAATAATTGAAGTTGCCCCAAGTGCATCATTTAATGTTCGAATTAAATCACAAATTACAGCCATTGAGATTGGATCTAATCCTGCAAATGGCTCATCGTACATAATAATATCAGGGTCGAGTGCGATGGCTCTTGCTAAAGCAACTCTTCTCGCCATTCCTCCAGATAATTCTGTGGGCATTAACTTATAAGCTCCGCGGAGACCTACTGCATTTAATTTCATGAGAACTAGATCTTTTATTATATTTTCTGGAAGGTCTGTATGCTCTCTCATAGGAAATGCAACATTCTCATAAACTGATAGATCGGTGAATAAAGCTCCATGCTGAAATAGCATACCCATTTTGCGTCTTAATTTATAAATGCCGGATAAATTCTGGTCATGCACAACCTCCCCATCAATAGAAACACTTCCTGACTTAGGCTTAATTTGACCTCCAATAAGTTTTAGAATAGTAGTTTTACCACTCCCACTTCCGCCCATAATTGCAGATACCTTACCTCTTTGGAATTCCATATTAATTCCTTTATGGAGAAGTTCTTTCCCATAGCCAAAAGTAAGGTTTTCAATATTTATTAAATTTTCAGACATTATGTTTTTTTTATTTTTTATTTACTTATTTTACATTAAAATCTATTAAATGAACCTATAGTTCGCCATATGAATGAAGACCAGATAAAAATAAGTTAACTCCAAGAAAAGCAAAAGTTGTAATAACTAAACCTCCTAGAGACCACCAAGCGAGTACAGTTCCTCTTAGGCCTTTAATCAATCTTAAATGAAGCCATGCCGCATAATTTAACCATACTATTAATGCCCAAGTTTCTTTTGGATCCCAAGACCAATAACCTCCCCAAGCCTCAGCAGCCCATACAGCACCTAATATTGTTGCAATTGTGAAAAAAATAAATCCAATTGATATTGCTTTATAAGTCATTTCATCCAGAACATTTAACTCTGGGAGGTAGCTTCCCATTATGTCTTTATCTTTGAGTAGGTATGCAACTGAAATCATAGCTGCCATTGCAAATGCCCCATACCCAACAAAATTGGCAGGTACATGTATTTTCATCCAATATGATTGGAGAGCTGGTACTAACGGCTGTATTTCATCTGCACTTTTCTCAAAGGTATACCAAAGAATAAAAGCTACAGCTGCGGTAATTATAATAAGCACAAACGCACCCATTTTTTTTATTTCTAATTTTTCTTCGTAATGAAGATATAGTAAAGATGTAATCAAGCAGAAAAGAACAAATACCTCATATAAATTACTTACTGGTATATGGCCAATATCAATACCAACTAAATAAGATTCGTACCAGCGAACTAACAGCCCCACAAACCCCATCATTGTTGCTATCCAAGTTATTTTAGTTGCAAGATTTCCATAAAAGTCTTGTTTACTAAATAAATAAATCCAATAAATAAGCAGGCTCAATGGATATAAAGCAGTCATCCACATAATAGCTGACTGACTAGATAAAAAATATTTAAGAAAGAAATTAAGCTCTATTTCTTCTAAACTACCTTTGTAGAGATAAACAGAGGTAAATGATAATAAAAAAGTATATAAAAATAATTTTCTAAAATTTGGCCATACATTCCCCATCCAGGTAAATGTAATAGCTGAGCCAATTAAAATAATTAGCTCATAGTTATCCATAAAATTATTAAATTTTAATATTGCGAAAATAGTCGCGCAGCCTAAGATCAAGCCAAACAAATAATTCATAAATTTATCTTTTATATTTAGTAGCATTTTTAACCTCATCAATTAATAGTGATTTTTTAATTTTATCTTTAAATTCTATTGCATATTGATCGAAATCCATCCGGTCTCTATTGGTAGCTAAAGCTACTATTAAACTTCCGCTACCTTTTTTTCTAAAAATCCACAAACGAATCTCTTGGATATAAATCATACAAAATATACCCAATACCAACAAAATTGAGCCTAAATAAACCCAAAATTGACCGGGTGACTTGGTTAATTGTAAGCCGCTAGCTTGGACTTCCTTAAATTCTTTTAATTCAAGATATAAAGGAACTCCGTAAAAAAAACTATCACTATAAGCAGTAAGGGCATCCTGAATAAACCTTGGAGAGTCATCAATCGGAAAAACTATATCGCTTTTATGCTCAAATTGGTAACCTCGAACAAGCTCTTGGCTAACTAAATAAATTATATTTATATAAGTTTTTATTGCTTTTTCTTTATCTCCAATTGAAGATTGATCAGGGATGTTTAAATCCATTGCATCTACTACAGAATTATATCCCCCGCCTACAAAGGCATTAATAATATTTTCTGCTCCCAATCTAAAAGCCTCTTTCTTTCCAGTAGTTGTAAAAGCTGACGTATTGATACCTTTATTAATTGCATTTTGAACTTTTTGCGGGTTATTTAATAAAGATTTAAGAACCATAAAACCTTCAATACTTAGATTGTCATCTGCAGGAATTTTAAGATACTTAAATTCTTCTTGGGGTGAATTTCTCATCCCACTCAAAAAAAAGTATTTTCCGTCTACAACCATTGGTAATTGATAAGTTTGGTATTCTTTAGCTTGGCCAGATTCATTTCTAACCTTATACAAAAAGTTTGGCCCCACATTCGTCGGTTTTGGTTTTTGTTCTTCATCTTGAATTAATTCTAAAATATTAAACTTTCTAAAATCTTTAAACTCCAGGGTTAAATTTTGATTTTCAAAAAAAAGCTTATTATTTTTAAAAATTTCAGAATTCATTTTAAAAGACGGTTGTGAGGAATTTAAATCCCACACTAATAAATCTAATTGTGAACCTCCATCTTCAAAAGCTGCCTGATAAATAGTCACCCCCTTATAAGTTAAAGGTTTATTAACGCTAATAGTTTTATTTATAGTCTCGCCTGTTTTTTTATCTGTCACCAATAATTCGCTTTCAAATGATTTAGGCTGGCCAGTAGAATAATGCTTAATATTAAAGTTCTTTAATGTTATTGAAAATGGAATCTCTTGAACAAGATACCCTTCCTTAGCTCTAAGAATTGCAGCTGTTTTTGTGTCCCCCTCAGATAGTAAAATACTTGCCCTATAAGAAAGATTATCTTCAGTCATTCTTCCTTTCAAAGGAATTTTAGATAGTGGTTGATCTGCCAGCTGAATTTGTTTTGTCCCTATCAACTCCTGAACCTTAAAAACTAGATTTCCGTCCAGTAGTCCACCAATACTAATTATCACAATGGCTAAATGGGTAAAAATATATCCAAACTTTTGAAGATCCCCTTTTTTTGCGACAATCAAATCTCCCTTCCCTTCAATGACCTTATGCTTAACTTTGTAATTATGTGACTTTAAAAAAGATATAGTTTTTTTTACACTGAATTTTTTTAATGGGAATTGGTATGAATGTTTAAAAGACAATAAAGATTTTTCTCTAACGCGATCTTGAAAGCTTTTGTAGTCTTTCAATATTTTAGGAGTATTTCTAGATATGCATAGTGAAGTTGAAATAATTAAAAAAACTAATATAAGAAGAAACCAAAAAGCTTGGTACACATTATACATCCCAAGTTTTTCAAAAATATCAAACCAAAATTGACCAAATTTAATGATGTAATTATTGTAAGGTTCGTTTTGCTTTAAAACTGTGCCAATAATTGAAGCAATCGCAAGAAGTGAAAACATTGTAATTGCAAATCTCATTGTACTTAAAAGACTAATAAAGCTTTTTAAATTTTTATTGGGTATTTTCAAAAAATATATATGTATTGGTGACTAAATAAATGACAACTTAGACTAATTTAAGTTGCATATTGGGTAACTATTTTAACCCTTGAATGTAATCTGACACCGATCGCATCTCTTGTTCTGTTAATTTTTGAGCAATTGTTCTCATAACGCTATCAGGATCATTTTTTCTTAATTCAAGCCTAAATGAATTTAATTGGGCGAGTGTATATTCAGAATGTTGCGCATTTAATCTTGGGTATTTATCTGGTATGCCATGACCTGATGGCCCGTGACAACTTGCACAAGCAGCTACGCCCTTACTTTTTATCCCAGCCCGAAAAATATTTTCACCTAAAGAGCCAACACCATTTTCTTTTGCCAGTGATAATAAAATATTTTGTTCCGAAAAATAATAGCCAAGATTTATCATATCTTCCTCGGTTAAATTAGCAACCATCCCTGCCATGACTACATTTTCTCTTAGTCCACTTTTAAAATTATTAAGTTGTTTTGTAATATAAGCGGCATGCTGCCCTGCTAATTTTGGATTAACTGAAACTAAACTATTACCATCAATTGCGTGGCAAGCAATACATAAATTGTTAATAATTTTTTTTGTACTGGCTAATTCTGATGATGAAAGCTTAGTTTCAGAAATAGCTGTAAAACTAAAAAAAACTATAATTAAACCAACAAACTGAATAATTCTTATCATTAGAGCTCCGAAGTTAATTTTTTTAGAGGCTACATCTTAACTAAAATACACACAACGTGATAGCATTAACTCACGACTAAAGGGGAAAAAATGGCTTTTTTACAAAATGCTGAATTTGTTATTTCAGTAAATCACTTTGATGAACTTCCTATTGATGAAGGAATTGAAATTGCATTTGCTGGTAGATCAAATGCTGGAAAATCAAGTGCAATCAATTCTTTGAGCAAACAAAATCGCCTTGCTTATGTTAGCAAACAGCCTGGCAGAACTCAATTAATAAATTATTTTAGTATTGGTGCACATATGTCATTAGTTGATCTTCCTGGTTATGGTTATGCAAAAGTCCCTGGTGCCATCAAAGATCATTGGGTAAAAACCCTACCCCGCTACCTTCAAGAAAGAAATAGTCTAGCTGGACTTGTTATTGTGATGGATATAAGAAGACCTTTGACAAACTTAGATATTCAAATGCTCGATTGGTTTGCTCCAAGACAAAAACCAATTCATATTTTACTTACCAAATCTGATAAATTATCAAAAGACAAATCGCTTAGAGCTCTTTCTGATGTAAAGAAAATAGTTCACGCCAAATGGGCTGATTTATTTGAGACAAATTGTACTGTTCAGCTATTTTCTAGCTTAAAAAAACAAGGAATTAAAGAAGCCGATGAAATTATTCAAAATTGGTTAGCTCTTAACAAAAACCATATCCCAAACTTGGTGCCCTAAGTTAACTCCTCGAGTTTCATATTTAGTTTTAGGTCTGTATGAGGGCTTTTTTGAAAAATCCATATCTTTAGCCTTATACATTGAATTCTTCTTAAAAATTTCTATTATCCAATTAGCATAATCTTCCCAATCTGTAGCTATGTGAATATAACCTTCTTTTTTTAATTTTCTACTTATTAATTCCAAAAAAGGTTCCTGTATTAACCTTCTTTTATTGTGACGTTTTTTATGCCAAGGGTCTGGGAAAAAAATATGAACGGCATCAAGACTTTCATCAAGGATCATTTTTTTTAAAACCTCTACTGCGTCGTGCTGAATAATTTTTAAATTTTTCAGTTTTTTTTCTTTTATTTTATTTAAAAGATTTCCAACTCCAGGAGAATGAACATCAATTGCAATAAAATTAGAGTGGCTTAAAGTTTCAGCAATCTCAGCAGTTGTATGGCCCATGCCAAAACCTATTTCAATAATTTTTTTCCCTTCAGAATCGAAAATAGTGTCCCAGTTCAATGTACTATCTCCAAAAGAAATAGCATAGAGCGCGGAAAGCAGCTTAATCCCTTCTGCTTGATGTTTAGTAAGTCGCCCCTGTCTGAGCACATAACTTCTAATAGGTCTTATTTTAGATATAGGCATTAATTTAACAAATTATTCGCATTGGTAGATTATAATAACCTCAAATAATATTTAAACCGAAAATGAATAAAAAAAAACAAGTTGCAATAATTACTGGCGGGGCTAAACGAATTGGTGCTTCAATATGTCGAAGACTCCATAAAGCTAATATTGACTTAATTATTCATTATAAAAGCTCAAGAATTGAGGCAAACTCTCTTCAAGATGAATTAAACAACACTAGAAAATGCTCTGCCTCAATAATTCAAGCAGATCTTTTAGATCCAAATAGTTATTCCTTAATAATTAATGAAGCAATAAAGATTTATGGGCAATTAGATTTTCTTATCAATAATGCTTCATCCTATTATCCGACTAATATAGACGACGTTGATGAATCAAATTGGAATGAGCTTATTGGGAGCAATCTTAAAGCATCTCTTTTCTTGTCTAAAGAAGCTAGTCCCTTTCTAAAAAAAACTAATGGGTCCATAATCAATATTACTGATGCACACATAACAAACCCTAAGAAAAACTATATTATTTATTCAATTGCAAAATCAGGATTGACTACTTTAACTAAATCACTTGCTCAAGAACTCGGTCCTGAAATCAGAGTGAACGCTGTTGCACCAGGGCCTGTGTTATGGCCAGATCAATCAAATGAATTTGATATATCGTACCAAAAAAAAGTTATTTCACAAACTATGCTTAAAAAAGTTGGTAACGCAGATGATATTGCCAAAGCAGTTGAATTCTTATTATTAAACGCACCATTTATTACTAGTCATATATTAAATGTAGATGGAGGTAGATCTTTCAATAGCGAATAAAGAATTTCAATAACTTCCGTTAGTCTCGGGCAAGCATTTTATATTTTATCTTTGATTTAACTTGAATAGTTTTAGATTTATCCTTATGATGCATAATTTTTACCAGTGTAAAACTTAAAAATACAATGACAAAACTACTCATAGTTGAATCTCCCTCTAAAGCAAAAACATTATCAAAATACTTAGGTAGTGATTTTGAAGTTCTAGCATCATATGGACATATAAGGAACTTGCTTCCAAAATCAGAAGGTATCGATACAAATAGTTTTGAAATGAAATATGCTCTTATTGATAGAAATAAAAAGCATATGGATGCCATTACAAAAGCAGTAAAAAAATCTGATGAGGTTCTCTTAGCAACTGACCCAGATAGAGAAGGTGAGGCAATAGCCTGGCACATTGCTGAAATCTTAAATGAAAAAAAATTACTAAAAAATAAATTAATAAAAAGAGTTGTATTTCAGGAAATTACAAAATCAGCAATTATTCAAGCGATTGAAGAACCAAGAGATATAGCCTTAGCTTTAGTAAGAGCTCAACAGGCAAGGCAAGCTTTAGATTATCTAATAGGCTTCAATCTGTCCCCTTTACTATGGTCAAAAATACGTTATGGGCTTTCCGCAGGTCGCGTTCAAAGTCCTGCGCTTAGACTAATAATGGAACGTGAAGCTGAAATTGGTAAGTTTGTAGCAAAAGAGTATTGGACTTTACATCTAGAAGCAAAGAAAAATCAATCTCAATTTTCTTCAAAATTATATATTTTAGATAATAAAAAAATAGAGCAATTTACGGTTACGGAGAAAAGACAAAGTGAAAAGATTGTTGGTGATTTGCTTTTAAAAAGTGGCGGAAAAACTAGAATTTCGAGAGTTGATAAAAAACAAAGGATGAGAAATCCTTTAGCGCCATTTACAACATCAACTCTTCAGCAACAAGCAGTTCGAAAACTTGGCTTCACGACAAAAAGGACTATGATTGTTGCGCAAAGATTATATGAGGGTATTGATACAGGAGATGAAACGGTTGGACTTATTTCTTATATGAGAACTGACTCCATGACATTATCAAACGATGTAATCCGACAAATAAGAGAGTATCTAAAAAATAATTATAGCCCTGATTATCTTCCATCAATTGCTATTGGTTACAAAACAAAAGCAAAAAATGCTCAAGAAGCTCATGAGGCAATTAGGCCTACAGATATATCTAGAACTCCTGCAAGCTTAAAAAAACACCTTAGTGATGAGCAGTTCAAACTTTATGAAATGATTTGGCAAAGAACATTATCTTGCCAAATGACTCCAGCTATATTTGATGCTGTTAGTGTTGATCTTGAGATTGGAAAAGGGGAAAGTATTTTTAGAGCATCTGGCCAAACCTTAAAGTTTCCAGGCTTTATGTCAGTCTATTTGGAAGATGAAGATACGACTTCCGATGAAAAAGAAAATTCTGTAGCTCTCCCGCCCCTAGAAGTTGGTGAAATATTAAACATTGAAAAAATAAAAGGCGATCAACACTTTACTGAGCCACCTCCAAGATATTCTGAGGCAAGTCTTGTTAAAACTTTGGAGGAACATGGCATCGGCCGTCCATCTACTTATTCAAGTATTATTTCTACACTGCAAAATAGAGAATATGTTCTACTTGAAAAAAAACGATTTATGCCCACTGATGTAGGGAAAGTTGTTAATGATTTTTTAACTGAGCATTTTAGCCATTATGTAGATTATGATTTTACAGCTCAACTGGAATCACAATTGGACGATATTGCAGCCGATAAAAAAGAATGGTTATCTGTATTAGCAGATTTTTGGAAAGATTTTAATCAACAAATTAACGAAAAGAAAGACTTAGATCGCTCTAAAATAACACAAAAAAATATCGATGAAGATTGCCCAAAGTGCGGAAAACCATTGTTATCAAAACTTGGTCGAAGAGGAAATTTTATAGCATGTTCTAGTTACCCAGATTGCGACTTCACAAAAAGTTCAAATGGAGACTTGCCTCAAGAGCCTAAAGTAATAGCTATTCATAAAGAAACTAATAAAAATATATCTTTATTAATAGGCCCTTATGGTCCTTATCTACAGTTAGGTGAGCAGGAAGAAGATAAGAAGATTAAGCCTAAAAGAATTACCATCCCAAGTGAAATAGCTTTAGCAGATCTTAATGAAGAAATTGCTTTAAAATTAATCTCATTGCCTAGAGACTTGGGCGAACATCCTGAAAGTGGTAAAAAAATTATTGCAAATATTGGTAGATTTGGTCCTTATGTAAATCATAATGGAAAATTTAAATCTATACCAAAAGATGAAGATTTATTTTTGATATCATTAGAAAAAGCTGTTGACCTTCTTAAACCAATCAGAAAAATTGGAGATGACCCTGAAAATAAAGGATCTGTTGATATTTATAAAGGGCGATTTGGTTTTTATATTCAGAGAGGCTCAATAAAAGTAAATATTGCTAAAGATGTTGATCCGGAATCGATTAGTCTAGAAAAATCTTTAAGTCTATTATCGAAAAAAGAAATGGAAGAGGAAAGCAAGAAAAAGAAACCCGCAAAAAAGAAACCCGCAAAAAAGAAACCCGCAAAAAAGAAACCCGCAAAAAAGAAACCCGCAAAAAAAACTTAATCTAAGTTTTCTTTTTATTTATTCTATTCATCCAATTTCTAATTCTTTTTACGTCAGCGAAGCGAGTCAATTTTCCATAAGAATTCAATAAAACAATAATTATTGGTTGATCATCAATTATTGTTTGCACAACTAAGCATCGTCCAGACTCTCTAATAAAACCAGTCTTAGATAACCCAATATCCCATTCGTCTTTTTTAACTAATGGATTAGTATTATTAAAGCCAATACTATTTCTTTTTTTACTAATTTTAATATTCTCAGAAACTGTGGTTGTTAATTCCCTAATAACAGAATATTGATATGCTGCTCTAGCAAGCTTAAGTAAGTCCTTTGCTGTAGAAATATTTCTTTTATCAAGACCAGTAGGATCTCGAAACTGGCTTTTCTGCATACTTAATTGAATTGCTTTTACATTCATCGCATTAATGAACCCCTTTCTTCCACCAGGGTATGACCGACTTAAAGCAAAAGCTGCTCTATTGTCAGAGGATATTAATGCGGCTTTTAATAACTCATATCTACTTAATTTGCTCCCTATTGGTAATCTTGAAGTTGTTCGCTTTATTCTATCAATGTCAGCTTTTGTTAATGTGATTATTTGATTAAGATCTAAACCAGAATCAAGAACTACCATCGCAGTCATTAATTTAGTTAAAGATGCTATTGATGCTTTTGCATCTGCATTTTTTTCATAAATGACCTCGCCTGTATTCTGATTAAATACGATAGCTTTCAATGAGCGAACTTTTAAACTTTTGCTATTTTTAGCGTAATTACTGAAATTTTTTATGGGAAGTGTTTCTTTTGCAAGGGCTAGATGAGTAAAGGATGAAAATAAAAATAAAACTAATAAAATACTTTTTAAATATAAATTCACAAAACCCCTTGATTTATTTAACTTCTCATGATGATATACACTTTAATTTTATTTGTCACTTTAAAGCTTATATTGTTGTATTTTTTTATTAAAGTTGGGGAAACAATGGATTATATTGATGATTTATTTTACACAAAAGAGCATATATGGATAAAACCGTATAAAGACTATGAATATCTTTTAGGGATTACAGATTTTGCCCAAGACTTGTTAGGAGATATTGTTTACGTTGACATAACTTTAGGAAGTAAATTTAATATAAATTCATCAATAGGTTCTATTGAATCTGTCAAAACTGCATCAGATATTATTGCCCCAGCAAGTGGTGAAATTATTCTTATTAATACAGATATTGTAAGTAGCCCTGAAAAAATAAATACTAATCCTCATGAAGTGTGGCTATGTCGCATATCTCTTGACAATAAATTTGATAAAGAAGATTATTTAACTAAAAAAGCATATCTATCATTAATAGAAAATTAATTTTTACTTTACTGTGCGATTAATCAGAAATTGACTCAATAAACTAACTGGGCGGCCAGTTGAGCCTTTTTCTTTTCCAGACTTCCATGCAGTTCCAGCAATATCTATATGAGCCCAATTATACTTTTTAGCAAATCTCGATAAAAAACAAGCTGCTGTTATGCTTCCACCTGCACGCCCACCAATATTTGCCATATCTGCAAAATTACTATTTAGTAGGGGTTGGTATTCGTCCGACATTGGCATCTGCCACACTTGGTCCAATGCTTTTTCGCCTGCAATCTTCAATTCATCAGCTAGTGGATCGTAATTGGTAAATACTGCAGAAATATGATGGCCTAATGCAATAACGCAAGCACCAGTTAAAGTTGCGACATCAATAACAATTTCAGGTTTAAATCTTTCTGAATAAGTTAAAGCGTCGCATAGTATTAACCTACCTTCAGCATCAGTATTAAGAACTTCTATAGTTTGTCCAGACATGCTTGTGACTATATCTCCAGGTTTTACAGCATTTCCATCGGGTAAATTTTCACAAGTTGGAACGACCATAATTATATTTAAAGGTAGATTTAATTCTCCTACTGTTTTCATTACACCTAAAACTGTCGCAGCGCCACCCATATCATATTTCATTTCATCCATATCTGATGAAGGCTTAATTGATATACCACCTGCGTCAAATGTTATTCCTTTTCCAACCAGCACTATTGGTTTTTTATTTTTTGGTCCTTTATTGTGTTCAACAATTATAAATTTAGGTGCCTCTCTACTTCCTTTAGCTACCGATAGAAAAGATCCCATTTTTAGCTTCTCAATTTGCTTTTGTTCTAAAACAGTTGCCTTCATCTTGTATTCACGTGCTAGTTTTTTTGCTGAGTTAGCGAGATAAGTTGGTGTGCAAATATTTGGAGGTAAGTTACCAAGGTCTTTTGTAAGGCTTACGCCTTCAGAAATAGCTTGGCCATTCTTAAGCCCCTGTTTTATTTCTTTTGTAGCCGCTTTGTTTGTATGAAGAAAAACTTGGAATTTAGCAGGTTTAGATTTATTTTTAGTTTTTAGTGAGTTTATTATGTAACCTTGATCAATTAAAGCTCTAACAAGATATGCAGTTGCAGCTTGTTCAGTTATTAATTTATTAACAAATTGATTAATTGGAAATATGATTTTTGTAAAGTTAATGTTGCTTAGTTTGTTAGATACACTAACTATTGCTTTAAAAAATTCCTTGGGGGTTAAACTCTCTTGGGACTGTATTCTTAATAATATGATTCTAGAATATTTTTCAGATCCATGAATCAGTAAAGTTGAGCCGGGTTTTTTAGATAGGTCACCTAGATTTAAAATATTACTTAAATGCTTTAAAGTAGAAGCATCTATTTGCTTTGCGCATAAAATTTGGTTTATATCATTCACTGCCAATGTAATAATGTCAGCTGGTATTTTGGTAATTAAATCTGTTTTTATGAAGAATTTCATTTAATATCCTTTAGTATTGAAATCAGAACTTTAAAGTCATGCTATTTAAAACGTCTTTAACAAAAGAATTATTTTATACGTCATTATCTACAATTCTAATCCTATCTGGTGTTGTTATCGCACAAAGATCGGTCTACATTTTTCGTTTAGCTGCAAAAGGTATTATACCTAATGATGCAATCGACACTATTCTTGTTTTTAATTTACTTAAACATTTACCATTGTTACTCTCATTAACACTTTTTTTAACTGTCTTAATAACATTAACAAGGTGGTATAAGGACAGTGAGATGGTTATATGGTTCACTTCTGGTTTGAGTTTATCGAACTTTATTAAACCAATAATTATATTTAGCGTGCCTATCATCACTTTAATTGCGACTCTCTCTTTCTATATAAGCCCTTGGGCAGTTCACAAGGCAGAGGAGTTTAAGAAGGGATTAAAAAATAGAGATGAATTAGCGACCATAACTCCTGGCATTTTTAAAGAATCAAAATCAGATAATCGCATTTTCTATATTGAAGGATTTAGTGAGCTTGGCAATATAGTTAAGAATGTCTTTGTTCAGTCTATACAAAATAGCAAAATTGGAGTGATAATTGCTAATGAAGGAGAAAGAATGGAGAACAAGAGAGGTGAAGATTATATTATTATGAAAGAAGGTAGGCGTTACGAGGGTCGTTCGAATTCACAAGAGTTCTCGACTACTTATTTTGAAGAATATGGAATACTTATTGAAAAAGAAACAGCTAAAGTCATCACAGTAGGTGAAGTTTATGAGGCAAAGAGCACTTTAGAGCTGTTAAAATCCGATTCCACTAGGTATAAAGCTGAACTATATTGGAGACTTTCATTGCCTATATCGGCATTACTATTAGTATTTCTCGCAATTCCTTTAAGCTTTATTAATCCTCGTTCAGGGCGCTCAGTAAATATTATTCTAGCTTTACTATTATTTGTGATTTATAACAATTTATTAGGTGTCTCTCACAGTATTGTTTCGATTGGTAATATAAAAATATTGTATGGCCTTTGGCCAGTTCATCTATCTTTTGCAACTATTACTATGTATTTATTTTATAGGCGATCCCTAAACCTATCTTTATTTTCAACCAAATTTCTAAAAAATAAATGAATCAAATATCAAGATATTTAAATAAAGAATTTTTTATTAATATCACTATGATAATGCTCGGCCTTATTTCACTTTTTTCTTTTTTTGATTTTGTTCAGGAAATAAACGACCTTGGCAAAGGTGGGTATGGATTGATGCAAGTTATTAATTATGTGGTACTAAGTATGCCAGGTCATGTTTATGAGGTTATACCTTTAGCTGTCCTTATTGGTTCAATGTACACAGTCGGAGAGCTTTCACATAATTCAGAATTTACTGTTATGCGGTCCAGTGGTTTATCAATTAAAAAAATTGCTTCCTCTTTAATATATGTTGGACTTCTTTTTTGTTTTCTGACTTTTCTAATCGGCGATCTTATTAGCCCTTACAGTGAGAAAAATGCACAGATATTAAAAATCAGCTCTACTGATTCTGTTGTAAGTCAAGAATTTAAATCTGGATTCTGGATAAAAGATGGTACAAGTTTTGTAAATATCGAAAATGTTCTACCTGATAGCACACTAGAAGATATTCATATTTATGAGTTTGATAAAGATTTCAAACTTAGAACTATTGTTAACGCAAAAGAAGGTATGTTTCAAGATGGGCAATGGAAACTTAATCAAATTTCGCTGACTCTCTTAAAAGATGAAAAAGTCACATCAACCACCATTGATAATGGTAACTGGAAATCATTGATTCGCCCTGAAATGATGAATGCGCTAATAATATCGCCAGAAAAAATGTCCACAATTAATTTAGCAAAATTTATAAATTATTTAAAATTAAATAATCAAAAAGTAACGCGTTATGAAATTGCATTATGGGAAAAATTAATTCATCCGATTATGCCACTTGTGATGCTAATTTTTGCTGTACCTTTTGGATTTTTACAAGAAAGATCGGGAGGGAAATATTTAAAAATGTTTCTCGGTATTATAATTGGAATTTCTTATCAGATCTTTAATACAATGACTAGACATATAGGACTTCTCAATGACTGGCAACCTTTTATAAGCTCCTTGATACCAACCATTATATTTTTATCAATTGGATTATATTTAATATCTAGACTCGAACGTCTTTAATCTCTGCCCCCAAAATAAAGTCGTGTAGATATTGATTCTTTTTATTAAAAATTGCCCATAAAAAAGATACAAAAAAAAGAATAACTCCAAGAGTTGCGAATAAATATCTTACAAAATAAAACCACAGACTGTCACTAGGACAGACTAATTTTAATTTCCACGCCCTCATTGCTAATGTTTGTCCGCCACGTGCCCATGACCAAATAAAGTAAACTCCTGATGATGCCCACAAAATTAACTGTAGTAACTTTGGCTCAGCGTCGAACGAAAAAAGAACGAAAAAAGTAACTATGCTCCATAAGCCAATTTGAATGATAAGCTCATAAAATAAACAGCAATACAGTCTTAAAATAAAATTATTTATTTGCTACAATATTTCTGTAATTTATGAAGTAATGGTATTGCTGACAAAGCAATTAAGCAACCGAGGCCTGTACCAATTGCTAACACCAAATTGCCACTAACTAATCCCCCTGTAAAGTCACTCACTGCATTACCAATACCAGCACCAATTACCGCACCTAAACCCACCTGTAATTTAGTTGGTAAATATTTTTCTAATCCTAAGCCAAAGAAAGCTCCTATTAGCATCACTCCATTATCAACCATACCAAATATAAGAAAATCGTTAAAATATTCCCAGTCCATTACTTTCTCCTTAATACTACTAATTTGATGCAAAAATTAATAAAAACCATTAGACTTTCCATATAGTTTAATTTCAAAATATTATAAGCGATTTAGATGAAGTCATCATGTAACTTTTATAAATTACGGCAAAATGGTTTAATTAAGGAAGCAAATTTCCTTAAATCTACTAATTTTGATTCTCGACCAAAAGATAAATCAATTAACATGGTTGTAATTCACAGTATTAGTTTGCCACCAAATAAATTTGGAGGGACATTTATTGAAGATTTCTTTACAAATAAACTAAAAATTGAAGGTCATCCTTATTTTGAAAAAATTAAAAAACTTAAAGTATCTTCTCACTTTCTTATCAAGCGCAATGGGGAGTTAATACAATTTGTGTCATGTAAAGATAGGGCGTGGCATGCTGGGAAATCAAATTGGAAGAATAACTCTAACTGTAATGATTTCTCAATAGGCATAGAGCTTGAAGGTTCTGATTTGACCCCATTTGAGAAAATACAATATATGAAACTTATAAACCTCTTAAAATGTCTATGCAGTAATTTCCCAATTAATGCTATTGTTGGGCACAATCAAATTGCGCCAGAACGAAAAACAGATCCTGGTCCCTTTTTTGATTGGGGATTAATTAATGCGGAAAATTTTTATGATTAATATGCTACAACAATTTTTAATTTTGATAGTTTTATCCTGTCTGCTTATAAGCTGCGGGGATAACGAGCCTAAAAAGAAAAATAATAAAAAAGAAATTTATATAACTACCAGTAGAGTCATATTAACCACTTTTGAAGATAAAGAAACAGCAATAGGATCAATTAAAGGAATCATCGACCCTACTGTTTCTGCTGAAGTTTCCGGCACTGTCATAAAGTTATACGCAAGAACTGGATCGTTGGTTGCTAAAGGAGATCTTCTTGCAGAAATTGACGAAAAAAATTATAAATATGAATTAACACTTGCAAGAGCAGAAGTTAGGCGGTTAAAAACTCGACTTGCTAATCAAGAAAAAACCTACGAAAGAAATCAGAAATTAGTAGCAAAGAAATTTATTTCTTCAAATGCGTTGGACGACATTCTGACAAAAAAAAATGAAGCCTTTGAAGAGCTCGCAGTTGCTTTATCAAAAAAAGATATAGCCCAATCAAGTTTCGAAAAAACAAAGATTTATGCTCCTATTTCTGGTCAAATTGAAAAACAAATTCCATCCATAGGAGACTTTCTTAAAACAGGCGATCCAGTTTTTCAAATTGTTAACAATAAAAAACTTCGAGCTCATATTCCATTTCCTGAAAAATTAGTTTCTAAATTAAAAGCTGGTACCCCGATAATTCTCAAAAGCCCAACCTCACCAAATGAGATTACTTCTGAAATTGCAGAATTGAAGCCTAAATTAATGTCTGATAGCAGGTCTATTGATGTTATTGCTGATATTGAAAATCAATTAGACTGGCAACCTGGAGCGAGTGTAAAAGGGACAATCGTATTTAGTACTAGGCAAGGTTTAGCGGTTCCAGAACAAAGCGTAGTTTTAAGGCCGGCAGGTCAAGTTGTTTATGTTGTCAACGGAGATAAAGTAGAGCAGCGTAATGTTGAAATGGGCATAAACCAAAATGGTGTTATTGAAATTATTTCTGGCTTAGAACCGATTGAAATAGTCGCACTTGATGGTGCAGGATACTTAACCGACCAAACTAAAGTTAATATTTCAGCACAATAAGATATGACATTACCTGAAATTTCAATTCGAAGACATGTGCTAGCTTGGATGATCTCTGCGATATTTGTTTTATTGGGAATCATTAGTTTCCAAAAAATTGGTTTAGATAAATTTCCCACCATTGAATTTCCTATTCTGACTGTTACGACTACCCTAGAGGGTGCTAATCCAGAAATTATTGATTCAAGTATTACTAACCTAATAGAGGAAGCAGTAAATACAACTCCTGGTATTGAGTCTATTAAATCAGAATCTTCTCCAGGAGTTTCTGTTGTAAGCGTCACATTTAATTTAGATAAAAATATTGAAGTTGCGTTTAATGAAATTCAATCTAAAGTAAGTAGATTAGCTAGACGACTCCCCGATGACGTTGTTCCTCCAGTTGTTCGCAAAGTTGAAACTAATGCCAGTGCAATTATGTGGCTAGGTCTAACTGGCGATCGAACTATTCAACAATTAAATCTCTATGCTAACAATATTCTAAAGAAAAAATTAGAAACAGTTGATGGTGTTGGTTATGTCACCTTAGGAGGACGGAGAGATCGAACTATAAGAATTAACTTACTCCCAGAAAAAATGGCTGCATTAAAAATAACTGCTAATGATTTAGTTGCTGCCTTTAAGAAGGAGCATGTCCAACTACCTGGTGGCTTTCTCGTAAGAGCTCAATCAGAAAAAATGTTTAAACTAGATTTAGAGTTCCATAAAATCGAAGGTTTAAAAAAAATGATTGTTGCTTATCGTAATGGTGGGCCAATTAAGATTGATGATATCGCTGAAGTAGAAGATGGTTTAGATGATTACAGACAAACTGCACGACATAATAATAAACCATCCATTGGTCTTGGCATTATAAAAGTAGCTAATTCTAA
>Ga0209830_10001490_pt1 | contig 20603 bp, 32 predicted proteins | sample ArcticOcean_MG_C_12_FD_187439 | JGI IMG/M metagenome (GOLD analysis project Ga0209830, IMG submission 187439) | Marine microbial communities from western Arctic Ocean - ArcticOcean_MG_CB8_130 (SPAdes) (version 2) | ecosystem: Environmental > Aquatic > Marine > Oceanic | place: Arctic Ocean...
ACGAACAAGCAATAGAATCTTTACTTCAAAAGGGAATTAGCAGCCCAAGCAAGGAGCAAATAATTGAAGAGCTTAATGCTATTAATCAAGCAAAGCTTAAAGATCCTAATATATTAAATACAGAAAAGCAGAGATCATTTTTAGAAAGTAAAGGCGTTGACGTAGACGCTATGCTTAAAAATCGTAAGTTCGGCAATAAGGCAACAACTAATACCGAAGCTGAAGACATAGACTTAGAGTACAATACCTTTATAAACAATAACGCCTCTCAAGATATACAAACAGATTTTACGTCTACCACTCTTAAACCAGTTATTGAAGAAGTGGAAGAGGGCCTAGAAATTAAGCCTACTAAAGTAAGCAGAGGGATACTTGATGAGCTTAAAATAGATGTTGAAGATTTCTCTAAATGGGAGGCCAACACTCAGCGTGAAGAATCGTTGTCGTTTCAATTATTTAAAAAGTCTGCTAGTGAAGAAGGGCAAGCTTTTAAACAAGAGAAAAAAGATACTGAAAAAATACTTTCATACAAAATGAAAGTAATGGAATCTCTTAGAAAAGACATAGACACGATAGATTCTAGACTTCAGATAGCAACAAATCCCAAAGACCAGTTACAGCTACTAAATATTAAAAAAGAATTAGAAGCAAAGCTAACGGAAGAATCAAACCTTTTAAGTAAAATGGGTTCTTTGTTTCCTACATACAAAGAGTTTACTTATGACTTAGACCTGCAAAGAAGAAAAAGAATCTACGAAGCTAGTCAAGAAGGGGGAGCTGTAAGATTATTTACAGAGCTTGGAGAAACTGCTAAAACAATACCCGTCACAATAAGTAACTTTGCATTAGGATCAGGAGCGGCAATTACTTCTTTGCTTGATCAAGCGCTAACAGGAGTTGGTGCTGATAAAAAAGGAGTGTTAGCAGGTATAACAGAAATGCTTTTAGATGCAGGTGAAGCAATAGACATAGAGATAGGTCCTGTCAAAAGATCAGGTGTTACACAAGGAAAAAATGTTACTGTTGAAGGAATACAATATGTAGTAACCGAAGAAGGAGATGTACTAGATCCTGTTTCTAACGTAAGCCTTGTTGGTATTATATCAGATGAAAAATTTAATCAAATAAAAAAACGCGCTGAAAACGTAAAATTTTCAGAAACAAATTATAGTGGCGGAGCTCTTGTTCAGGGTGGCATTCAAACTTTAGCTAATCTTTTTGCGTTAATAAAAGGAGGCCAAGCATTGTCAAAATCTTTGGGAGTTTCAGGAGGAACAGGAATGGGGTTAGCATCATACGCTAGTACCTCAGCTCAATCGGTAGAAGATATGAGGTCAGATTTAGTTAGCGCAGGTCTTACAGAGGATGAAGCTTTAAATAAAGCAGCTATTGCGGGCAATGCAATCGCCACATTAGACGGAGTTTTCTCAGGGTTAGCTGGCTCAAATACCAAGGTGCTAAGTAACTTGACTGGATTTAAAACAGCTATAATAAACGCTGTAAAAAAAGATGGAAAGAAGTTTACCGTCGATGAGCTAAAAAGAAAGGCTAAAGATTTAGCAAAAGAAAACATGAAAGAGCTTTTCATTGAAGAGCTACCTGTATTGTTTTCAGAAAAAGCTATAAGCGCTGCGGTAAATGAGTTGACTGGACTCTCGGTAAGAAGTAGTAGTGTGAAGAGTAGCGAAATAATGGAAACTGTTATTATGACCTTAGGTGCAACCACTACTTTAGGGTCAGTAAATTTACTTTCAAGAAATCGTAGGTTAGACGCTCTTCGTTATGTAGCACGTAATGTAAGTGATTTAGATAAAACAGTAACGGAATTAGTAAGAAATAACAACATAACAGAAGATCAGGGTAAAAAAGTATATCAGGAGATTTACGCTATGCAAACTGCTGAGAATAGAACTAAAGGTACTATAGTTGATTCAGAAAATATGCTTGAGGTTTCTGATTTGTTAAACCAACGTCAAAGATTAGTTGAACAAAAAGAAGGTTTGGAAGGACCTTTAAAAGAAGATCAAGATAAAAGAATAGCAGATGTTGATGAGCAAATAAAACAAGCAAAAGAAAGAGACAGCAAAGAATCTCAATCAAAAGAAACGATAGATTCTTTAGCTGCAGAAGAGGGAAGTATTAATATTGAAAATCCCGCGGCTCCTATATCTTTTGAATATGATTCAGAAGAAGATATTCCAGAGTCTTTAAAATTAATTGAGCCTAAAGGAAAAGGATTTATAGAAATAGATGGTAAAAAGAAAGTGCGTTTAACTTATAGCGGTCAGCAATTAATAGACGCAGGGATAGGTGTACAATCAGAAACAGTAACTACAAAGAAAGAAGATAAAAAAACTGATCTTGTTAAAGAAGAAAAGACAGAAGATGTTAGTGATACTAAAGATGACATTATAATTAATGATTCATCTCAGAGAATGGAACTAATGAAAGAATCTAAAAACAATCCTGAATCGGTAAAAATTAAACTTGCTAAAGCAATTAAAAAGTACCTTCCTAAAGGAAAAACATATACTCAAGGAGTAGTAAATAGACTAAATAAACTTGTTTCTAAAGTTGAAACTGAAGAAGATTTTGAAGTTGCTATAGAGAAGGTGATGAATGAAGTTGACAAGCAAGTTAAAAAACAAAAAGACACTACATTAAAAAAAATACTTAAGCTTGTAAAGTCTAAAGCTAAAGGAACACCTACTGTTTCGGGAAGAAAAACAAATAAAGGTATAGACGCTGAAGGTCAATCTTTTTTCTCTTCAATAGAGCGTATAATAAATGCGGCAATAAACTCAGATATTAATGCTATGGCAGAAATATCAAATGAACTTTCAGATTTAGACAATATAGATCAAATATTAATAAAAGAAAGTGATGGAGAAAAATTAAATGTAGATGAAGAAAAATTATTAAATCAAGTCTTAGCGTTTGACACCTTAGGAGATATTGCCAACATGAGTTTAGAAGAGGTTAACGTAGTGTTGGAATCTTTAAAAGACGTAAAAAAAGAATCTATTATTAGGTTTAAAGAAAACAGGCAAAAAAGAGTTGATGAAAAAAGAAAGTTTCAGCAACAAGCAGGGAAAGCGGTAGAAGAAAGAAACCCTGATCTTATAAATAAAGATGGAAAGGCAAAAGACGCTAACGAAATAGAGCAAGATAAAAACAGAATAGCAGCTGAATATAAAAAGAAAGGTATACTAGGTAAACTATCAACTTTTCTTACAGACATAGTTAATAAAGGAGTTGATTCGGGGTTTAAAAATTTTACTAATTATATTTCAAACTTAGCTACTATAACTAAGGCTTTAGATACTGCTACATCTTCTTTTTTTTATGACAACATTTATCGACCCTTAGCACGTCAAGACGAGGTCTACAATAGAGGCGTTCTTGATCAAGAAAATAAAATAAAAGAATTACAAGAATCGATAGAGGGATTTGATAAAGAGATGCTGATTGGTGAGGTAAAGATAGATGGAATTAAAAACAAAGAAGGAGCAGTGTTTAGCAAAGAACAAGCACTTCGAATCTATTCTTTATATCAAAATCCTGTACAAAAAAATAAGCTTCAGAAACAAGGTTTTACAGATTCTAAAATGGAAAGTATTAAGGAGCAGTTAGGCCCAGAAGCAATTGCTTATGCCGATAGTGTAATCGAATATTTAAGTTCTGAGTATTATGATACTATTAACGGTATATATAAAAAAAATAATGATATAAATTTAACTAAATTAGAAAACTACTTTCCCGTTAAAACTTTATCACAGAAAGAAGCTAGTGATATTATATCAGGGCAAGGGGGGTTTTCCCAAGTTTTTAATCAAACAACTATTTCAGCTTTAAAAGAAAGAGTGGACAAGACGGGGGATATAGATTTAACGCAAGGGTTTTCAGATGTATTAGAAAACCATACAAATTCAATGGAAAAATATAAAGCTTATGCTGATGTTGTTGTTTCTTTGAATAATCTTTTTAATTCTAAAAAAGTAGAAGCGTTAGTTAATACTTTAGGAGTAAAATCTATGATAGAAAAAAGTATTAATGGTCAAATAAACCCTTCATCTGTAGATAGAGCATTTAGCGCAAGTGGCATTACCACTAGATTTGCTAATAGCTTTACAAAATATGCTTTAAGTTACAAATTTATTCAGCTTATAAAACAGGCCTCTTCTTTTATAACAGCATTTGAGACTTATAAATTTAAACCAAAGTCAAATGCCTTACAGGACGCAACCATGTTTATGGTAGACGGATTGAAACTAGCACTACAATTGCCTAAAATATTATACACCAAAGACAATCCAATAAATAAAGCTATGGATATGTCTGCCTCTTTTAAGCGCAGGGTTCTGAAGGGATTAGAAGGAGATGTTTACGGGTTAGAATCTGGCTCTGAGACAATGAGACAAATAAAAAACCCCTCTAAGATTAGAAAAGCATTAAATAACTTTGTAAAGTTTGGTACGTATCCCACAATTATTGGGGATGTATTGGGGGTTATGGGGTATATGATTAATTATGAAAGAGACATTAAAAATGGAATGAGCGAAGCAGAAGCTTTAGAAAAATTCAATGACTACAATCAATCACAACAATCACGTAGAGCAATTGACAAATCAGGAATACAAATGCCTGGAGATACAACGCTTGCGCCTTTAAGCAGAGGATTTACTATGTTTGGAAGTACTTTGTTTTTATATTTAAATAAAGTTGCTCAAACCTCTAGATCTATAACTAGAGACGTTTTAAAGGGTGGGCCTAAAAATGTAAAATCTAAAGATGTTAAAGGACTTATGATTTATTATGGTGTTGCCAACGCTTTGTTTACAGCAGTATCCAATATTGCCAAGATAGGATTTGGAGATGATGAAGATAAAGATGAGGTATTAAAATCTATTAAGGATTCTATGAAGGGCGCTCCTTTACTTTACCAAATACCTATCATGGGAGAAGCCATTGAGCTTGCGGTTCAGGCTGTTCAAAAAAACAAAGTTGCAGCGTTAAAAGAAGAATTAAAAAACTTAAAAGGACCGTATCAAAATAAACGAGCTAAGAAAATAAAAGAAGAAATAGAAACATATCCAAAAAAATATTACCCAACCAATCAATTTTTAAATCCTATAGGAATTTTTGTAAATAAAGGAAGTAAAGTTATAAAAGATGGTTTTCAGTATAGAGACGCATTAAGCGTATTAGAAGCTATAGGAGGCGTTCAGTTAGATCCTTTTGTGGGATTATATAATGTGGCTAGAGGATTAACAGGTAAAGAAGACGATGAAGATTTTGATTTAGAAAACTCAACATATGATCTGCTGGGAATTTCCCCCTCTTATCGACCTAAAAATGAAATACAAGCAAGAAAAGATAAAAAAGCATCTAAACCTCTAACAATAAAACAGCAAAAGGAATTAAAGAGAAGAAATCCTGAAAAATATAATAAGTTTTTTGGAAAAGAATCTGAATATTATAAACGCAAACAAAGGCTCAGTAAGGCAAGGGCTGAAAGAAAAAAGAGATAACTATGCCATTTAGAAGTCAAGCTCAGCGAGCGTACATGTATAAGAACCTGCCTGAAATAGCAGAAAGATGGGAAGCGGAAACTAATTCAGGGACACTGCCTAAGCGTATACGTCCTAAAGAAAAGACTCCTAGCATAATTACACAGCGTAGAAGGAGACGAAAGGCGAGAAGATGAGTTTATAAAGTATATAAACAATAATAGTGTTAAGCAGCACAGCCAACATAAATTTTAACTTAGGGTTGTTATTTTCTGACATATTTAAATTCTTTTTTATTGTTGTACTTTATTTCTAAATCAACCTCAGCGTCTGACCAAGAAACCTGCCCGTTAATAAGCTGAGGCTTTCCGTATATAATACCATCCAAGCACCCCCAGATCAACACTGGATTTAATCTCTTATCTATTAACTTTGATATTTTTCTTGCTGATAGGCTAAGTGGGAATGAGTCTTGTATTGTTGTGGTTAAGACCTTAACTTCTGCGTAAGAAGAAATGTTTTTATCTTTATCAAATAGCTTATAGTCTACGTCGTTAGGCCCTAGCTTTTGATAACTACCTTTAGTTAGATCAGTGTAAGTCTTGATCGCGGCTCTCTCCCGGTTCAAGTCTTGATCATTCTCAAAAATCATAGATCCATTAGACAGTTTATGGCAGTGTGTCCGCCTATTACAACTCCACAGCCAATGGCTTGCTTCTTAAAGTGTTTCGCGTATGCTGTTGCGTACGAAGATCCATCCACGCCGCAGCCCACCTGCATTCCGAACACCTTAAAATTTCTTCCAACCATCCAGTCTGTATAACATTGTGTATGGATATGTCCCTGAACCGTAGACATCATATCGTTTTTTGCTTTTGTTCGAGCAGTCCCGCCTTCGCCGTGCACAAATTGTACATCATCATAAACTATACGCTCTACCCAATTCCAATTAGTTCCAAGCACTTCGTTGTAAGACTTGATCCAAGCGCTAGGTATGTCTGAAGTCTGAGCCTTTCTCATCACCATTCTATCGTGATTCCCTATCAAAACATCAGCTTTTGGAAATGCCTTTCTCCATTTCTTTACAGCTTTAATTGCATATTTAAGCTCATCCAAGCCGCCAGCGCCGTCAGCGGAAGTCTCATGATAGCTCGTATAATGGTTATCTATGATGTCTCCGATGTAGATTACCTGGTTGCACAAATACTTAGCATAAGTTTCTTTGCAAAAATCTAAGTATCCATCGAGTTCAAATGGAGCGTGTATGTCTCCGATGACAAGTATGCGTCTCTCGTTAGAATTTAAGTTATCGTAAGCTATTTTTTTATTGCCTTTCAATCTAGGTCTAAAGTCACTATATTTCATCTTGTAAAGATTCTGAAATTGATTTAAGTTTTCTATTTAATTCAATCACTTCATTCCTTAACAAGTCATAATCCTTATCCATAAGAAGTTCATAGATGTTGTTGATTGAAGTGTGAAGATCATCCATTATGAAGTTAATGTTTTGGATTCTCTTTTGCTCGATGGGAGGTATTCTCATTTCTTTTTTTTTAAACCTACTAATCCCCCCAGAGAAGTAAATTGTTTATTTATTTTTAGATGTTAAATCTTTTTCGTCCATGTGTGCCTGAAGAAAATAGCCATCTGTAGGGCTAATCCTAGAGATGGCTTGGTATATCTTGCGGCTAGTGGCCTTTGTCTTTTTCATTTCCGACTCTTTGGAGTCTAACCCCATTCTGGTATACATCTCCGAGTCAATACGAAGTAGTTCATCAACTTTTCTTTTAACGGTCCAAGTTGTAAACCCTACTATTTTTCCAATATCTTGTGAATTATAACTCATTATCGTAATTATATAATCAAATTTAATGAAAAAAACAACAACTTATTAAAAAGTTATACATTTTTACATATTATAAGAATATGTTGACTTATAATTACTTATTCTTTCAAATTCATTTTTATTTTTATACTCTTCAAATTCACGCCTATTATCTCTATGACTCTTTAGCAACTCCCTGTGCTCCATTAATAGTTTGACAAATTTATCCCTGTAATCTTTTTTTTGTTTAATTACATGAACTGAATTTTTTATTTTATTGTACGCATCAAAATGTGCTCCGCCATACATAGCTACTACCTCAAAAGTCTTTAATCCATGTAGCACGGTAGCGTGATGTCTACCGACAAGCCTAGCAATAGCAAAGCAACCTTCAGAGGTAAGCTCTCCACATAACTTATAGTATACTGACCTAGCATACACAAATTCCCTAACCCTAGATGAGCCCCTTAAGTTTAAACCTGTCTCGGCCTCTACAGCTTCAAGCACCTGTTTAATCGTGATAATGTTTTTAACGGTAAGTTTTTCTGTTGTTTTCATTTTATTATTATTTTATTTAAATTCATGTAGTCTAAATAGTCGTCAGAGTCTATAATGTTTAGTTTATGGAAGATCGGCCAACTATCTTTGTAGCTCAGATACTCAGCTGTAAAAAACAAAGGATCTTTGCTTTCTACTACTCCAGCCACAAGCCCATCCTTACGCTTAAGCTTCGTTCCATTTACAAAATGATCTAGCTGCATTATTATTGAGGCAGCTTGTCTAACGGGAAGGCTTTCTAAATGCTCTAAGAAAATCTCTTCAAGCTCGTAATAATAATCATCCCCTGTAAATCTCTGCCCTAAATCCATGCTCTTTTAATTCTTTAATCCTGTATTCCTGGAGCGGTGAAGCCCTGCCTTTTAACGTTTTTACCTCATAGAACTCAATCCCCTTCTCAGGGTGAAGGGCTAGTATATCTGGTATACCATTCTTATTAGTCTTGATTAATTTTAAAACATAATAACCATCCGCCTCTAGTTCTTTTATCTTCTTAGATTGTACCTGCTGTTCGGTCATTTATTTGATCATTGTAATGAAAAGTTTTAAAGTATTCTTCATCAGTGTATTCACTCATAACAAGAACAGCATAATCATGCGCATTTTCCTCATGTGTTTTTAAACTAATCTCATGCGCCCAAACGTCAAAGTATGAGTCTTTATGATACTCATACATACTGCCGTACATTTTAATAGCTTTTTCTTTTGTCATAATTTCTTATTTTTTAATTTCGATATAGACTTTTCCTTTAGCTTTAAAATAGCATCCTCATATCCAGGCATCTTCTTTAAAGTTTCTAAAGTTCCCACAGATAAATCACCAAGGTGAGTTAGTTCTGTTATAACTTTCCTTAAAATCAAATCGAGATTGTCGATTTTGTTTTTCATTTCTACTAGCAGTTGTTCTTTCATGATTGTAAAATTAATAAATCTTTTCTAAAATGGTTTAATGTATAGTCTTTTTTATTTAATACCGTCTTGTATATGCCGTCTTCAATACCTCTCTTGGAGAAAATCCAGTACACGTCATTCTTAAGCCTCTCTTTTGTTGTCATCCTATCTTTAGACTGCCAGTAACTTGTAGCGCTGAAATCTATATTGTAGTACACTAAATACTTTGCTTTTCTAAGGCTGATACCCTCCCTGCCGCTAACAATCTGAAGCGCTATACTTTTGTCGGTCTCGTTAAACTCTTCTAGGTCTGTTGTTAGACCATCCCCGTATACGCTTTTTAAGGCCTTTAATTCAGCCTTAAACTTATAGAAGATACCTATCTTAACATTAGCAAATTTAGAGCGTATAAAGCGAGCTTTTGAATGATCCAAAACCTGTGCCTTTCCACTCTCAAACTTAACAGTTCCAGAATAAATCTGATGCAATTTCATCATAAGCTTTACAGGAGTATCCGCTAAAATAACTTCGTCTTTACCCTCTACTACCAAGTCCTTAGATAATGACTTAGCTAAGCTATAGGTAGTCTTTTCCATCTCTACATATAAAACTTTTTCCGTTGTCTTCACCTTAAACCCAGCTTCCTTCTGAGTGTATCTAATAGTATAAGGCTTCATTTTTATTAATACATCCTTCCGCCCCTTTGAATAATCATTTATAAGTAGTCCGTTTATTATTTTTGTAAAGACATCAACATAGCTATCACAAAATCTATAAAAATTCTTATACTTTGAGAATGGGTTTCTAGGAGAAACATAGACCTGGTGATACATCTGACTGTAAGACTCTGGAGTAGGAGTTCCAGACATTAGTATTATCAGAGGATCATTTTTAGAAACCAATTGCTTTACCTGTTTAGATCTCTTGCTAGGCTTAGGATATCCACCCATGCAATGCGCCTCATCCAAAACAATGAGATCATACACGCCTTCTACCTTGTGTAGGCTTTCATAATTAATAACCTCAATATCAAAGCTAGGCTTTAACAAATCGTAATCTGATTTTATAGATCCAATCGCTTTCTTTTTAGTCAAAAACAGAACGCTTTTTACATTCATTCCCTCAGCAATTCCCATGCTGGTCAATGTCTTACCGGTTCTAACCTCCATGGCTAGATATAAGAGTCCAAATTCCCCTAGGATATCTACACCCTGGTCTATTATGTCTAATTGATAGTCCCTGTATTCCATCAAAATTCTATTTTAGACTGACTTTCTTTAATAATCTTATCCTCATCTAATTCGTTTCTAAAAATAAACCACCTGCCAACTGAATCCCTGTCAGTTATAGGGCTTATACCGTATTTAAAATGAGCATAAAGATCAAGCCATTTATAAAAAGAAATTTGACTACAGTATGCACTTCCTCCCCTTGCGTAATCACTAAATAGATGAGTAAAATCACTGTATAAAACGTGGCCATACACTTTTCTGTTGATGCCTAAATTAATATTTGGCTCTGCACCCCTGTAAAGTCCGCACCATTCAACGTACTCATTACCAGTTGCAGCAGCGAGGTTTTTAATGAGCATATTTATAGACTCGCATTTCATTAGCCCTTCCTCTAAATATAATTGAAGGCATTTTATCATATAATTATCAAACACACACCACTCTCCATCATCCCAATCACCAAACATTAGCTTACCAAATTCTTCCATGGGAGTATAGCTTTTGTTATAGTGCTGGTAAAGCTCTATGTCTAACCTTCTCCTAGTGAAAGAATTACCAACGCCTTTTATAACGTAGTTGGTTGTAATAGCGATCTTAGGCGACCTACTAAAAGGAATCATTATAGCATCTTTATTCTTTTTCTCTAATGTAAGTCCCTCAGTAACAACACTAAAGAGTCTTTCAAAGTCAAAATTCTTCTTTACATCGTCAAAAGAAAGTAGCTGAGTATCTGCAGACACTAATTGATAAGGGAAGGATTTGTCAAAAGCAAAAGCTTTTCCATCAATTTTAACTAATTTCTTCATGTGACTTAAAGCATTCATAAATATCCCCTTTCCAGTCCCTCCTTCAGGATTTTCATTCATTTCTTCATCGTTCAAAATAATTGCGGGACAATAAGATAAGTTTTTGTGACCGTGCATCATAAATCCAATTGAAGATTCCATAGATGCAATTCTTAATGGTTCTTTCTTACTAACATTACTTATAAATGTTTTGTAGTCACAACTATCAACTTTGCTGGTTTTATACATTCTATCTATGACGTGATCTTTCCACACGTAACCACCTAAATCCATATAATCTATAGTAGTTATAGAGTCTTTAGTAACTCTTAATGCGCAGTTTTTATAATATAAATAAGAAGCATCTATTGTGTCGGCAATAAAATAAATATCTATAGTCCCAAGTAAAGTCAAAAATTCTTCACGGAAAAGTCTAGTTTGGTCTGCGAAGTAATTATATATAGACACATCATCTACTTTAGAGTGCAAATGGTCCAATACAAAGTCTTTCACTCCTTTTTCTGAAGTGTGATCAATTAAATTATTAGTAACCTTAACAAAAACATAGGTCTTACTGCCTTCTGGACAGTATTTATAAAATCCATTGTCTTCTAAAAACTTTTTAAATACGATTGGAACGGCTTTTATTATTCCTTTCTCTGATTTTTCCCAAAATCTTACGCTTATATCTTCATCAGCTTTTTCTAAAACGGCGTCTATTACGCTTGATTCAAACATCGACTCCTCTAAACGCTTGCGTATATCTTTTTTTGACTCTCCACGCCTTAATCGTTGAGAAATTTCACTCACAGCTTCTTTATCTTCGTAAAATTTAGTTCCAAAATTAGCAGTATTGGAGTATGCTGAGTTTATTGTTGTCTCAATTTCATCAAGACTAAAGTCAGAAGATTGGTATTGGTTGCATATGTATGATGCTAAATTTTTATTAATTCCAAAGTCATTGAAAGCCATAGCTAAGATATACACGTTTTGATTTCTTTGACCCTCAGTCATTGGATACTTTTTAGTCCACCAGGTAATTAAAATCTCTACTATTTTATTCTCATCAGTTATCTGAATAGTAGGAGGATCTTTCCTTACCGTCATCTCTTCATACTCTTCCTCTTCAATCGTGTTCCAGACCAGGGACTTATCGTTTATAAAAACCAATGGGTCATAAGACTCATAGCATACACGACTAATGTTTTTACTTGTAGGATCAAAGTATTCTGATCCAAATTCTTTTTCAAGAGAATTAAAATACTTTACATGAAGGTCAGCTTCATTGGGTATCCTAACTATAACTTTTAATCCATTTCCTGAAGGAGAAACAAAAACGGAATAAACAAACTTATTTTTAATAAATTTTTCCTTATCCTGGAGTAAATCTTTTTGCTTAGGGTATCCATCAAAGTCTAAACACATCAGCCCTGAATGCTCTAATATTGAAGAGTCTGATCTCTTATTAAATTTTCCGCTAAAACAAATCGCTGGTAAATTCTTTTTTAACTCATTTCTTTTTGACTTATCTTTTTCGTTTCGAATGCTTTTTACTAAGTCTTTAGAAGCACCATCCTTTATTCTCTGTAGTATATAACCTACATCTTTAAAAAAAGGAGCTTGTGTTTCCTTTATATTTTTAAATATTGTGACGTTATGTGTCATGTTTATGTTGATTTTGTGTTAATTTTATTTATAAATTCTATTGATATACTTTAATTGTGTTAGTTATGTTAACTTTTATTCTTATAATAAAGAAATATTATTATTATTATTATTATTATTATTATTATTATTATATAAGGGAATAATTAATAAGCAACACATTAACAGTGTAAATTGGAAAAAAAAGGAGGCACTAGCCTCCCCTTTCTTGGTGTTATGCCAATAATAAGATTTAATTAAAATCCCATTTCGCCTTGAACCTCTTTCTTCTTCGGTTCAAATGTGTTAAGCTCTCCGTAAAACTTTCCAGACTTAGCTTGTTTGACTGTGGTGTTAACCCAACCATTCTTACTGTGCTTGTCCAGGAATGCTTTAAACTCATCTACCTTGAAAGATAGTTCAGAGATTACGAAGTCAGGCGAACCCTCTCTTCGTTTGGCAATCATGCCATCAGCAAATACTTTTTCTTGTTGTTCCATAATATATATATATTAAATTAAAATTAATTATAAAGGGCTATTAATTATAGTATCCTCTATGCTTTCTGTAGCGTTTTCGCTAAAATATTTTTCGTAGTTCTGCATTGCAAGTTCTACCTTCTCCTTGCCCTGGAGGATAAACTCCTCTGTGGTAGGGAATACCCCCATGTCAAAGTAATACCCATCGACAGTACCATACTTCTTTTTAACTTTACCTAAAACAATAAAAGTCATTGGCATTTTAAAAAGGTGTTGGTAGATGAAGGCTTGTGTGTCATAGCCAAAGGTGTAGGCGTTTCTTTTGAATTTAAAAATGTCGCTTGTAGTCTTTAAATCAACAACCAACCCTTGTGATATAATATCAGCCTTCGCCTTAAAAGGTCTGCACCCTGCAAATATTTCTCCAACCACAGGCTCTTCATACTTGGCATCAAAGTCTTGAATTAGAGCAGAAACATCAGGATCCTTATTAAGGGCATAATCAGCCATCTCCTGGATGTTTTTAGCTTCTTCAGTAGTAATGGCGTAAGTTAGGTTATTGTCCTCTAAATAGCTCTTATATGCCTTTGTGTTGCGTCCCTTGATATCCACTATAGGAAACTCTTTTGCTTTATTTGGCTCTAAGATAAGCTGATGGAAGTATCTGCCTAAGTGAAAGTTTGGATTGTCAGGGATTTTGTTGCCAAACTGTGCAGGATCATAAGTTAAATTTTTTATGTCAGAATTAGAGATGTACTGCCTGCCAAAATCTCCATAGTAGTGCTCGTCATCTCTTAGCTTTTCTATTATCTCTTCGTGTTTCATTTTGTTTTATTTTTAATTTTAACCAACTGCTCTTCAGTTACGTTATATCTAGTTTTCAGTCTTTTAATTATACCATCCCAACTTTGCTTTTCACCCAAGTATGTTTTGATCTTTTTTATTACCTCATCAAAATCATCATCTCCCAAGTCAACTTTAAGGTTTGTAGGTTTATTACCTAAATCTACTTTTCCTGTAGTTTCAATTGGTGTCTCTGGAAGGTCCTCTCCAGCATAAATATAATGTCCTAAACCATGCATGGCTAAGTTCTTAGTTAAACACCTCATTAGCGTTTTATTGACATCAAAGGTTGTAGCGTTACTTAGTATAGACTTGTTGTTATAGTCAATCACAGGTAGCCACATGCTTAGTGACTTACCCTCTATTGTTACAGTTGTATAAGCCATATAACCCGAACCCTCTACAAAGTCATAAGGTAGATTGGTGTCAGGATTCCTATACACCTCATAGTTAGCGTCAGGATACCTCTTTGCCACCTCCCCCCAGGCCCAAGCCCAAGATAGGTAGGTCAGCTTTCCTTTCTTTTGAACGCGCGCGCTTACATCTACTGCAGAAAGCACTTCGAATACTGTTTTTTTGTTGTTCATAATAGTTGATTTAATTTAGTTGTTAATTTATAATACTTCTTCAATAAATTAGTTCTTGCAAGTTTTGAGGATTGAATAGTTTTTTCGTTTTTAGTAGTATTCATTTCTTGAATCACAGTCTCATTGTATTTATTAATACTTTTCTTGTACTTCTGAAGTGTGATCATATAGACTGCCTTTGTCCATCCGTGATCAAAAAAAAGTTGATACTCATCTTCAAGAAGCTCTGTGTAAACATCATTACCACGCTTTGGGTGAAATATAGTAACCTCCCCAGACTCATCATCCTTAGCGATCTTAACACCAAGTGTCATCCTAGCCTGATAACCTGTCCAGTCTAAGTTTACTGAACTGTAATCATCCAAAGCCTCATCAAAAATGTCGTTTAATTCTTTAAATATCAATTTGATTCAGTTTAGAAATTATATGCACGTAGTCATTGTCGTCGCTTATTTTCTTGTTTAAAATTTCTATTCCTCTGACGATTGTTGATCTATGAACATTGTGATTTGACTTGTATTGAGTATATCGCCTTATTTCGCCAGGAGTCATCCCCCTGGACTCGCAAAGTTTCCATAGCATCCTTCTTGCCTCTACAATATGTGAAGCCTTGTTTTTAGTAAATATTTCACTTTGAGTTAAGTTTAAGTGAACACAGACGTTGTTTAAGTATTTTAAGAATATATGTTCTTTCATTTAAATATTTTATTGATTAATGGCAATACCTCATTATATGTTAGTTTTGCTGAGTAATTAGTTTTTTGCGTCTCCCTGGTTCGTTTTTTAGTGAAGTCCGCCTTGAAATTCTGAAGTGTTTGCATAAGATATATGTTTATAGCGCTAAATTAGTGCAAAGAAATTGCTTTACCTAATTTTTAGGCATAAAAAAAGAGCACTTCGATAAAGAGATGCTCTTTGATTTAGAAATAATATTTTGTCCTGACAGACTTATTTCTTCTTCAAAGATATAATTAACTTTTTACAATACAAAACTTTTAAGCAAAAAAAAAGGGTAACATCTCTGCTACCCCTTTCTTCCAAACACACACTAATTTTTATTCTATCGTCAAAACGTAATCACGATGTAAGGCGTTCATTAACTCTTCTATCCATATCTCACGCATGTGGTCTAACTCTACCTCCTCCAGTAGCATAACAACAATATCCTTGTCTGACATGTGCCTAGAGTTGTTTTTGTGCGCTTTTTTTAGTTCACTCTCAAGAGCAATTACTCTTTGTTTTAAATATTGAATCTCTGAGTCTTTAATTGTATTTAATACTGGCATAGTTTAATAGTTTAATAGTTTAAGTCTTCGTAAGTATTTCTTTTGTAATTGAGTTCTGTTGATCATCTTTTGCATTACATAATGACCATTGTTTTCATTTAATTTAAATCGTAAATCACGACATTCGGTATCAATCTCAACTAGTGAGTTGTAAATATAGTCAGCGTGTTCACTTTTTCTGCTCCTTCTTACAGGAAATAGATGTTGAATCATAATTATTTATTTAGTTAATTTCCAATAGTAATCGCAACCATTATTTATTATAGGACTTTCCACAAAATATGATTGTCTATGTGTGCAAGGTTCTGCCGTATATCTATAGCAAGTTAATTTACACTCACATCTTTCTCCTTTACACATTGTTATATCTGCCACAATTAAAGTATTTTATCCCATATTAAGGCTACACCCATAAATAGAATACCCATTGAAGCTAAAAAAATTGATGTTGTAATTACTTCTAACATTTGAAAAAATTTAAGGTTAATAATAAAGGTTAGTCGTTAAAGATTTTTTTGCCAACCCATAAGAATATTCTTGCAACGAATATCCAAACCGCAAAACTAATAAAAAATTTTAATATTTCCATAACTTTATTCTTTTAATGAGTTTGCTAGTTTCAGAAGTTCTACGTTGGAGTTGCCCTCTGACTCTACACTCCAGGATTCTACCTTGGTTTTAGGGTCTTTACGAAGTACGTAAAGCTTCCAATGTTGTTGGTAGCTACTTCCTTTAATTTGCCAATCGATTATCATAATTTTATTTATTTAAGTTATTAAGAACACGTAAAAAACACGTTTTGTACACGTTTTTTCCTTGTTAGGGATTTGTTAGGGACTCCCTAATCGTAATTTTATTTATTTAAGTTATTAAAAACACGCAAAAAACATTGGTTTTTTCCCTATTTTCCTATTTTCCAAACTATGCCCCCCATTTTCCGTCGCTTGAAGATAAATACTTGCTCAGGTCTTTGTCTATAGAAACTAAGTCTTCATAGTCCTTGCAGTGGTCTCTAATAGCCTGCACTGCCTCCTGATAGCTATCGTATATTTGATAGCTTTTTGAGTGTGGTCTTTTAAGGACAATGCTGTGTCCCTCATTGCTAATCTTATGATTAAAGATAGTCCAGCTCCCACAGCGTAACTCATATCGTCCCTGGGGGTCTATAACAGGTGCGTAAGTTGTTTTCATTTAATTTAATTTAAGTTGTTGACGTTATTGTCGTGAGTAGCTGAGAATCGAACTCAGATTACCACCATGCTACTCGGTACTTTTAAAGGGAACGGAACTCAGGTATGATCCCCACAGACGGAACACAGGTCACTATGAACGATTTGAGCACCACAACAGTCGGATAGTATCTCCTCATCTTGCCACTTAGATATGATTATTGTATCTCCATCCTTCCATGGCTTATATATCCCTACTTTTCTCTTTATATCTGAATGGGCAAATCCCCATAATTCATAATTGTGATCACGAATATACTCGTCAAACAGTTTATTGTATTTATTTATGTCTTTATTATCTCTTATTTTATTTAGGATAAACTCGTATTCGGATTTTTTAATGTATGGCATAATTTATTTTTCTTGTAATTTAGTTAGGTTTTTTCGAATCATATCAATTGCATCACCCACATACTCTTGTAGGTGTTGCGTATCTTCAAAAGTAGACTCCTTTTTAAAGTCAACTTTTTTAATCTCTGAAAGAGAATCTTTTATCTCTTCTAAATTCTCTAGAATATCCACTCCCACATATCCTAAATCTTGCATCTGTATTATGTTCATGTTTATCCATCGTTTTTAATTAGTTGGCTTTCATCCAGAAAACTTGTTTCTGCAAAATCTCTGTTGTTGAACATCGCTTCCCATTCTACAATACCATATGAAGTAGATTCTTTTTCTTCTGTATAGTAAATCGTAGTGTCATCAATGCAACCAACAACATCATCAGCTTCTCTTGACCATTGAAGAAGCAAAACTGATTTGCCAATTACCTTGTCAAGACCATCGTGTAGTGTTTCTCTAATTACTTTATATTCCATAATGTGTTAATTAAATCTCTGACAAAATTGTCATTGTGAGCAAGTAGGAATCGAACCTACCAAATCACCATGTTGCTCCCTTACTAAATTATTTATTCCCATTATGGGCAAAAACCTTCCCCTGATGGGTTAAAAATCATTATCATTCTCAGAAGTGTAACGATCAACAAATCGTTTTATACTTGACAGTCTGTTAATGATCATATCCAGTTTTTCACCGTCAGTTACTGAATGCTTAGGATTAGTGCCTAGGTCAATAGCATCTTCAAGTATTCTGTATGCAATTTCCACAACACCATACAGGGTTGAAAAATCATCGGCTTTTTCCTCATACAATTTTTCGTAACTTTTATACAATTTTTTGTAATCTTTCGCTACCTTCTCAAGTAGAGGTATTTTCATTTCATTAAAATCCATAGTTGTTTTCGTTTATAATTTATTTAAAAGTTCCAAAGAGTCAGTAAAATCTACTCCCGCGATAATTGGTTTTGAGTCTTCTTTTACGTCATCTATGTAAGAAGCTAACGTGTCCCATGTAATTCCATAGTTAGCATCGTGGTTGTGCCTTGCTAGGTCTAACACGTCAATGCATTGATCTATTGTTAAAGTGTCATCAATACTTAGAACGTCTTCAACATTCCAAGAGATTGTAATCTTGTAGTCTTTACTTGCTTTCATTTTATTGTTGGTTTAAATTAATAATATACTCTGAGTACTGATTTGCGATCGCTTTCGCAATGCCTGGAAATGTCTTACTTCTCAATGATCTACGCTCTTTATCTGACTTTGAATTTATAAACGCATTGTAATACCAAAGAGGTTGTCTTTTCTTTTTTCCCTTCTTGTCTTTCCATTCAAAAAACTCGCCCTTATCGACAATTTCTGTCGAAACCAGCAGAGGTAGATTTTTTGTCCAAAGGCACGTTTTCTTTGATGCTGAGTCGCCAAACATATAAGGCTGAACAATTTGATTTGGCTTTCGTATCTGTGATGATATCACGCTAATTGGATTCTCTATGGCTATATATTTAATCGGGGCATCCATTAACTCCTGAACGAAATTTAAAGCCTTCTTTCGGTTGTCCCATCGCTCCTCATTCTTTGACCCATCTTTGTTATATAGCCACCTATTTCCACTTACTGACAGAAACGTGCATGGTGGATGCGCAATCATTAGATCATATTTACCACTTCTTGATTCTTTTAATGCATCGCCTTGAATGTGCCATTCAGGATGACCACCACTACAAGGAATTAGGTCACAAGAATATGCCTCATGACCTAATTTTCTAAACTCCTTTGTTACTGCTTGGCTTTCTTCACAAGCTACAAGTACTTTCATATTAATTCTTTTTTTGTCATAACTATATGTTTAAATTCCATGTTCTTAAATAATCAGCATTAAGAATGGTTTGCCCTTTCTTGATCGCATCGTTTATAATGTTCTGATAGTCTTGCATAACCTCATGCTTAGACCATCTTTTAAACGTATTAGGAATGCTTGTTTTAAAACCTATAACAGAATACGAATTTAGTTCACCTATCATTACACCCCTTTTTTCGTCTTTCTTCATTAATGAAATTGTGAGTATTTCTTGCATTAATAACTCAAGACTTGTTATCCATTTGTACTCTTGATCAAAGAGAGACTCTTTGTCTAAAGATTTGTAGACATCCTCAATGCTTTTATTATCATAATTAGTAATTTTTAATTCACCCCCGTAGGAATCATCCCAACAGTTACAAATTTTCTTACCATCAAAATAAATGTCCCATTCAAAAGATGGTGCATCATGTCCTCGCATTTGCTTTACATTTTTAGCAGTTGCACTTTTTAAAAACTCTTGTTTTGTCATTGTTTCTGTTTATTGATTAAGACATTGAAGGCGGAAAGGTTTAAAAACCACCCCCAATGTTTCAGGTATTTAACCCTCGTCAGTTAATCTAGTGTGTTTGAATAATAATTTAAATTTGCTTGTCTTTCGTAATTCTCCTCAATTTTGCTTTGCTTCTCTAAGTCTTGCGCTTGCTTTTCTGAGTATCCCAATTGTATCCAATCTTGTTTTGTCATAATGTTTTAATGAAATTGGGTTTTTGTGTTAAATCAATAATAGAAATTCTTAGCCTGTCGTATCCGTTTACCTTTGCCCATTCTTTACCCTTTTGCATTAATTCTTTTTCATTGGTATATCCTTTGCAGTGGTATAAAATTTCTTCCATGTATTTAGGATCATTTATTTTGCATGCGTATAAAAGTGTTTCTTTCATAATTGTTAATTTAAGTTAGTGTTGTTTTATACCACCAAAAGCCGACCGAAGTCAGCTTGTTTTTAGGTGGCGGGGGTTTTATTCCATTATATTTATTTGGTTATCCTCAAGGATTTTATCAGCTATAAACTCCTCTATCTCATGCCATATCGGGGAATCGGGATTTAATTTTATATTATATAAAGAATTTTCACTTTGAATAAATCCTTTTAAATTGTCCCACGCATTGACATTTAAAGCAAATGATATGTTTTCAATTAATAACTCTTTTGATTCAATAGGCATAGTTTTTTCTCCTAATAATCCTTGGGGATCATTACGAAATATTTCTTTTAAAATTGTTTCTTTCGTTTTCATGTTGTTTTAATTTAGGTTATGCAGATAAATATTTATTTGCAAAGTGTTTACTGATTAATTCATTTATGTTTATCTCATATTGTATCATGTCGTAAATGTTTGCAAAAGCGCATTGACTCCAATTGTCAAAACGTTCGCCTGTTACCTCCCATTTTTCGAAAATGTCGTAAATATTAATTCTCTCGCTTATTTCTTTCGCTTTATATGTGTAGATAACATCTTGACAACCGTCTATGGTTTCCCAAAGTAACTGATTTACGCGCTCGTTAAAATCTTCTCTTTCAAATATTA
>Ga0209830_10001491_pt1 | contig 20596 bp, 26 predicted proteins | sample ArcticOcean_MG_C_12_FD_187439 | JGI IMG/M metagenome (GOLD analysis project Ga0209830, IMG submission 187439) | Marine microbial communities from western Arctic Ocean - ArcticOcean_MG_CB8_130 (SPAdes) (version 2) | ecosystem: Environmental > Aquatic > Marine > Oceanic | place: Arctic Ocean...
AGTGTAAGAGAAAATATACTGTAAAGATTATTTCCTGCCTAAGTAATAAAGAACAGGGCTTTTGTCACATGTTAGTTTATTCTTTTTTATAACTAAGTCTCCAGTAAAAAACCAATCATCATAAACACATATATCCCCCTTAACAATTAGTTCGTTTGACTCAGATATTTGATAATCACAATAAAAATTTTCACCTATTATAGTTAAGTTGCTTGGTGCTAATGAAATATAATTTTTGACATAGTCTATATTTGAAAAAACAGTATTTATTGCGCATGGCCCAATTTCACTCATTCCCCAATTTGCCATAAAAGTTGCGCCTTTATTTACAAATGCTGTTATCACTTCCCAATCTATCCGATCACTCCCACAAGTTACCCATATATTAGATAAATTTATTTCAGCAAAATTTTTACTACCCATAATAATCTTAGCTTGCCTTGGAGTTATATGGGTATGAGTATATTTATGTATTTCTTTAATGAATCTTTTTACATTAAAATCTTCAACAACAACATCAGCACCTATACTTATAGCTGGCAAAGTTTGCGCTAATATTCCACCTGCATGCTCCATTTTGCAAACAGTATATATACGAGAATTCTTCGTAATTTTTTGAGCATCTATTGCAACATTATTGCAATACTTTAGATTTTCTGGTGTTCGAAAAATATTTTTTGGTAATCCAGTGGTTCCACTAGACTTAACATAGACACCCTCACTTAATTTATTCTTTAGGTTTTCCAAGATGTTTTTCCGTTTCATCAACGATATATTTTGCTAATTTATATGGGGTATATGCAAATAAAAAAGGTAAAAAACTATGTATCAATCCTGTTATAAAAATTAACAAACCAACACAATTGAATTTTGACGCATAGAATAAGTGCTTTAGATAGCTTGATTTAACTTTATCTAAATGTTTGAAATCTATAGTATTTTCCTTCATTAAAGTCCTTTCTTATATTCATTTTATATTATGCCTTACCAACGTCTGATTAATGTAATATTAAAAGTTCAGTTTTAAATAAATACAATATTTCTTTTGTAACTTACCTGTCTATATATAGAGGCATAGTACTCAAATTTTTGCTATTATTTAGAGTATGAAAGATAGTTACTTAAATATTGATGACATTACAAACTCTCTTAAGATAGACAAAGATACCCTCAAAAAATGGATTAAGGACGGTAAGTTTCCTCCAGCTATGAAGATAGGCGACAGAACTACCTTATGGAGTTATGCAGTAATTGAAAACTGGGTAGCTCAGCAACAAAAGACTCAAGAATTCATTGATAATCAAGATTTAGTTTTGTAACAATAAAAGGAGTAGTAGTTTTTTTATTTAATTACAGTCACTAAATCTGTACGAATTGCTTCCAATATAACCCCCTTGTTTTGAATAGTAACTATATTCAAGGTCAAATTTTCTTAAGTTCTTTTTTGAATATTTACATACGGTATTTAAGATTTTATCAAAGCTATTTTTTATCTTTTGTGAATCATAAATTGAAGGATCTACAAGGTGGGTATATGTTCCGATAACACGATTATTTTTTTTGGAGCAGTTAAATGATTCAATGGTTAAAGTTTTATTAACAACATCTGGAAGGTATCTTTTCTCACTTTTCTCAAGGCGTTTGCATGATTGGAACCCATCGGCAAACCCTAAATTAGGTATCAACAATAAGAGTAGGAGTAGTTTTTTCATAAGACCAGTTTACCCCCAGACAATTATTTGGGCAAATGAATATTAGGGGGTAATTTACTATTGGAATTGAATTGGATATACAATTAAAAAGCTACTAAAAAGTGTATTTTTCTAGAGCTTTAGGGGGTAATTTAGGGGGTAATTATGGTTATTTTTTATACTCTCCCACTTCCTATGTGAACACCTTTATATATATCTACAATACACATACTGTTGGCGAAGATATGCCAAGTGAGAATTTGCCACAAAGCAAATGTGAGCTTGGTAAATAGATTGTGATACGATTTAATTATGAATAAAGTATTTCTTATATTTATATTGTTGTTTCCGATGACCTCTTTTGCAGAATGGAAAAAAATTACAGAGGCTGAAGATGGTTCTACTTATTACATAGATGTTGCAAGCATCAAACAAAATAACGGATTTATTTATTATTGGATTCTAATCGATTATCTTAAATCAACTAAAATTGGCACCTATTCAGATATTAGCGAATACAAAGTTAATTGTGTGGATGAAAAACAAACTTGGTTAAGTAATACTTTTTACAGTCAACCAATGGCCAAGGGAAAAATAATCACAGAGAAAATTCCAGTTTGGAACTATTACGGTTCCACGTTAAATGAAATTAGATATTTAACTCCAGGTTCACTTGGACATAATATATTGAAAGAAGTATGTCATTTTGAAAGTATTAAATAATAATTCATCAGCTGAAAATACTTTTCTTGAGGTTAAATAAAAATGGGTAAAAAGCGTCAAATAAAATTTAAAAATAAAACATTCCTTGGTTATGAAGCTCTCTGCTCATTCTGGGATAAAAGCTCCACCAAATAATTGTAGCTAATTAAATAAATTATAAGTACTTCATAGCAAATAGGACAACATAGAAGCTTATAGAACAACTGGGCTTACCTCCACCAATTTATAGTCCAAATAGGTCCTAGACGGTCCGATTATTACTTCCCTCTTCCCTTAACGACTAGACGGTTTACTGGCATGTTAAAACAGCTAATTCCATCATGCTGGTTGGTGATAAAATATTTTTCGAGATCGGTAAGCATTAGGCTAAAGTCGCCGGGAGAAAGAACGAATGAGGCATAGAAAAAACCGGCAGCCTCGCGTGCCAAGATGCTAGGAGTTGCATTAAAACTTAGAGTTATTGGTGTTATATTTATATCGAAATCTGCAAAAGCTTCTGCAGTAAGTTTTTGTAATCCCTCGGCTGTTCTCACACGAGGATCACCAAGCTCATAAACTCCATAATTAGGATACTTACTCTGCACGTGTTCGTAAATAATATCGTGGACTTCGAGATAGCCAGGGGCAGTTTTGGGATCTCCATCAATAATAGCCGCGAAAATACCTCCTTCCTTTAGCAAGCGCTTGGTTGTGGCAAGCACTTGAACTACTGGGTCCATTAACGTCAATGCCCAATGGCAGAAGATTACATCAAAAGATGAATCAACAAAGCAATCAAGGTTTTGAGCAGTTCCCTGATGGAGCTCGGTATCAGTATGAGCAAGGCGCTTGCGTGCAAGCTGCAGTTCGGAATCGTTCATATCAACGCCAGAAAGCACTAATTCAGATCCGAAACGTTGATTGCAAATATCTAGCAGGACTCCACTACCGCAACCAAGATCCAGAACGTGAGAATGATTTTTTTTATCAATAATGTCAGCAAGCAACTCATAACTATTTTTGCCATTTGCATCACGACAGTTCCACGCAAATGCTTCAGTGAAGCCCGCATTATTATCATGAACAGCGTCAAGATGCTCTCGTAAATCTGAGCTACTAGGTTGTTGGCCACTCTCTACTTGTTGTGTCCAGGCAGATTTAATTTTCATGACTTAACTTTTATATAATATAAATACATGAATCTAATTTTAGATAGCTCTCATTAAATAAATACTGAAAAAATTTTTCTTGTCGCTCCAATTTTTTAACACGCTAAATCCTGATTTTTTAGCTAACTCAGAAAATTCTTTTACAGAATATTTGTAAGAACATTCAGTATGTATACTTTCGCCTTTTTCAAATGAGAACTCTTTATTATCAATTTTAATGACCTGCTTAATGTCACTAATAAGGTGCATTTCAACTCTTCCAAGTTCTTCGTTATAAAAGGCTTTATGAGAAAATTCGGAGATATTTATATCAGCATCTAGTTCATTTTTCATTCTATGCAAAAGATTTAAATTAAAGTCAGCGGTATGACCTTCGGCATCATTATAAGCTCGATTAAAAACCTCAGCATCTTTCTTCATGTCTACGCCAATTAGAAATGTACCCTCATCACCGACTAAATTTCGGACATATTTTAAAAACTGACTGGCCTCACTCGGTCTTAGATTTCCGATTGTAGAGCCAGGAAAAAAAGCAAGCCGCTTTAAAGATTGAAAATAGGCTTTTTCTGGCCAGTCAATCGGTTCCATAAAGTCTGCACAAATTGCTGCAACAGAAATATTGCTATAGTTTGAAGCTATTTCTTTTGCAGTTGAGATTAGATGAGATTTTGATATGTCTATTGCAATATAATGTGATGGCTCTGGCAAGGCTGATAAAAGTGCTTTGATCTTAATACTTGATCCACAACCATATTCCACGACTGCTGAACCAGGCTCAACAAGAGAATAAAGCTCTTCTTGGATATCATTAAGTAATGCTACCTCGGTTCGAGTTACGTAGTACTCTGGTGTATCGCAAATTTTATCAAAGATCTTAGATCCGCGCTCATCATAAAAAAATTTAGGGGATATTGACTTCTGAGGCAATGATAACCCTTGCAAGACAGCTTCAAAAAATTCTATTTTTTTCTTAGGTTGGATATCGACAAAATAGTCAAGATCCTTAATGCTCTCATCATCCATAAAATTAAATTCCTAAAATAAAAAATTAGTATGTGATTAATATGATTTTCGACTATCTCATTAACAGAAGATTTAGTAGACTATTAAGTGAACTAAAGGCCACATAATACACAAAAGTTATAGATGCAACTAATTATGATTTAAAACTGTCCGAATGAAATGACATTTAAATTAAAATCTTTATTTTTAGGAAACTAAATTATTAATAAGAAAAAACTTTCTAATGATGTACTTGCAGTCCAAAATGCACCTGGCGAGGAGTTAAATCAATATTGGGAGCAGGATAATCAGGCCTGGTGGGATTGGTATGTAACGCTTGCTGATAATAAAGGTAAAGACAATTCAGCTGATTACGAAAATATAGAGCCGATACAACATTTTGATATGCCGTCTGACAGTGAGTTAGAAAATGAGCTTTCCACTCCATACATTTTAATAGAGGATCATCTCCTCGCCTTTCGTCGGGACGGATTTATCAGACTACCAAATGTGTTGTCTCCAGGGGCAGTAGTTCGCTTGCGCCAGGAACTGATCCGCCTCCTTAATAAGACGTTTCCAGAAAGTAATAGAACTAACCGCTTCCTAAGTCTCGAAATGATGTGGTTAGAGAGCGCTATCATCAGAAGATATGTCCTAAGTCCGCGTATTGCAAAGATTTCAGCTGACTTGTTAAGCGTAAAAAGTGTTCGCCTCTATCATGACAATGCACTTTCAAAGGAACCCGGTTGTGGACGGACGCCTTGGCATTACGACGATCATCATTTCCCTTTAGAGACAAACGATGTCGTAACCGCATGGATGCCAGCACAACCAGTACCGTTAGCTATGGGACCTTTATCATTTGCAAAGCCGGTAAGCGTGTTTAATCTCGTAAAGAATATAAATTTTAATAAAAATGACACAAGCTATGACAAAAAAGTTACAGAGGTTTTTAAAGCTAACAACGTGGATATTGATAGTAAACCTTTTAAGATAGGTGAAGCCAGTTTCCATCATAACCTGAGTTTTCATACAGCAGAAGGTAATAAAACCTCTCAGAGTCGGATAGTTCTGGCTAATACATATTTCGCAGATGGGGCGCGCGTAGTTAAAGAACCAACGATGGTATCAGGCGACTGGCAAAAATTTATTCCTGGCGTTAATCCCGGAGGAATTGTAGCCAGCAAACTCAATCCAGTTTGCTGGACAGAAAACACTGATCACAATAAATAACGATGGGGCCAAAACACTCCTAAAGTAGCCAACAATATTTTAGGCACCAATAAAGAAACTTTAGTGCCTTTTTAATTGCAATTTTTTATTTTAGTATTTTTTTAATTATTTATGTTCTTGTTCCTTTTAGAGCAAAAAATAACCCACCTACCCATAAAAGAACGTGGAAATGGTCGTACAATAAAACAAATGTAAGTGATTCCGGTTGTCCCATCCAAATAACTCCAGTCACAATGCAACCAATAACAAACCCACTAAATCGTGTGATTAAATCTCCAATCCAAATCCATCGAGTAAACATAATCAAACCGCCCGCAAGTAATCCTATTCCAGCACCAAGTTCTCCATATGCTACAAACCACCAAACAATATAAGGCAGCCCAAATGCATCTGCAGTTTCTGGTGTCACTGGCATCTTTGATAACCCTTGTTGCATAAACACAATTATAAGAGGTATTCTTAATAGCCAATGCGATAGGCGACGGAAGACTGGTATCTTCATTGTTAATTCTTTTAATTTCATATTAACCCTCTTTATTATTTAAATTTTTCCTACTCTGAACGACATTATACTCAAGTGTATAAAAATTATGGATCTATTACTTTTCCTGAAAAATCAAAACACTTTCCTGAATCATTCGGGGTAATTTTACTAATAACCTGTGACATTAATTCAACACTTTCGCTTGGACTAAAAATATTATGCTTTACATGCTTTAAGAAAGGTTCTGATAAATGGCTTTTAACTGTTCCTGGATGAATCCCTATTACTATATTTTCTTTATGAGCTCTTTTTAATTCTATTGAAAGGTTATTTATCATCATATTAAGGGCAGATTTTGAGCTACGGTAACTGTACCATCCTCCAAGTTCATTATCAGAAATGCTTCCTACTCTTGCTGTTAAAAAGACAATTTTAACTCCCCGTGATTTCTTAATAAGTGGCAATAGTTTTTTTACTAGTAAAATAGGTCCGAAGACATTAACTTGAAATAACTCCTTTAATCCCTCAGAATTAATTCCATCTATTGATTTCTCAGGTTTGATTTGATCTGTATGGAGGATTCCTGAAGCAATTATGATAGTACTAACAAATTCCAACTGTGATATTTTTTCTAAGTTTTCAAATGTTTCCTCTTTATTATAATCTAACTCTAGTGATTGAATTTTTTTATGGTCAAAGTTACTTATTTTTCTAGATAATGTAATAATTTTATCTACATTTGGGTCGTCACTGTAAAATCTTGTAAACTCTTTCCCAATTGCACCAGATGATCCAGCTATTAATATATTATTTTTCATTTTATTTTTCTTGTTAAAGTTGTTTTAGAAGTAATTAGAATGTCTTTTATTATTTTAAAACAATTTTAGCAAGGAATACTACTTACAATTAAATAGTTGTTGTCGGCCAAACCATTTAAAAAACTTCCTTACAACTACTAGTCGGTCGGATAATCAACACCCTCACCACCTAAATTCTCTTGAATAGTCTCCTATATTCTCCAAACTGGGCTTGTTGTAACCTTTATTATCTAAATGTAAAATGAATAAATGCAATCTCTATTTTTATTTTTACTTTTGGTACCAAATTTAGTCTTAGGTGATAATTCAAAGACTCTTATTGAGTTTATTGCAAATCATCCTAAATGGCACATGATTAATGATCCTGACTGGATTATTGATGAAGATAATATTATTCAAATTGGTCTTCGGTGTACTGCCGTTCATGATGTCGCTATTTTGCATGTCTATAAAAAAAATGAATCCGAATTGTATGAGGTGAAAGATGCTTTGAAAAAAGTTACTAAAATCTTTATGACTAGTTCATTAGCTATTGCAGAGGAAAATAATTGGGATAGTAATATTGTTAATGAAAAATATAGCTTTTGGCGAGATAAATATATCAACAATGCAAAAGAGAATGAGCTTAAATATAGTAATTTTAGGCGTGGTTTAGTTGACACAGATATCAGTGTTTGTGCAAAAATTCTTCCATTTTTCTCTGAGATCCTAAAGAAAAAAATAAATAGAAACCAAAATGACTAAGTTAATTACCAAGAAAAATCCCAATAGTTTAACTACTTTATTTTTTACTGAAATGTGGGAACGTTTTAGTTACTATGGAATGCGAGCATTACTTGTTTTATACCTAGTAAATTCTCTTAATTATTCCGATGCGGACGCTCTTCATATATATGCAATCTATACTGGATTAGTATATTTAACCCCAATCATTGGCGGCTATCTAGCTGATAAATACTTAGGAACTCAAAAAACTATTTTTATTGGTGGAGTCACAATGATGCTAGGACACTTCCTAATGGTATTTCCTAATCTATTATTTTTAGCAATGGGTTTGTTGATTATAGGTAATGGTTATTTTAAGCCAAATATTAGTACTCTGTTAGGTCGACTGTATAAAAATAATGATGTGCGCAGAGATAGTGGTTTTAGTCTTTTTTATATAGGGATAAACCTAGGAGCTTTCCTGGCACCTCTAATAGTAGGATATGTGGGTGAAACTATTAATTGGCATTATGGATTTGCCATTGCAGGATTAGGTATGCTTGCAGGATTAATCCAGTTTTACTTAGGACAAAATAAAATTATTCAGGAAGATCTATCTAATAAAACAAAAAAATTAGGTCTAGCTGACTGGGTATTGATTACATTTTTGTCATTAATTAATATACCAATCATTTTGTTCATATTTGAAATAAATAATTTCATTAATATCTACGCTTATGAACTTTTATCGATATCACTACTTTTAATGGTAATTTTATTTTTAAAGAAAAAAAGCAAAATTATCTTTATCAGAAGTGACATAAAAAAAGTTCTCTACATTTCAATTCTTTCATTATTTGTAATATTCTTTTGGATTGGTTTTGAACAAGCTGGTGGTTCTTTAACACTTTATGCAAGTAACTCTGTTGATAGAAGTTTATTTGGATTTATTATCCCAGCCTCCTTCTTCCAGTCAATTAATCCATTAATTATAATTTTAATTGGCCCTATCATCGCAAATTTTTGGTTAAAAATTGACAAAAGTGATCATAAAGTAAATACTTCTCAAAAAATGGGGATAGGTCTTATTCTTCTTTCAGCTGGCTTTTTCTTGATCATGTTTGTAAATAACTCAAATACCGCCAATATAAGCCTTTGGTGGCTTGTAGGAGTATACTTTCTTCATACACTTGGTGAGTTATGCTTATCTCCCATTGGTCTATCTATGGTCTCCAGGGTTTCGCCTAAGAAAATTGCTTCACTAATGATGGGATTTTGGTTTTTATCATCAGCTATTGCAAATTATTCAGCTGGAAAATTACCAACAATCTTGCAATCAAATAATTTAGATTTATTTACCTTCTTAACAATCATGTCTCTTGCCGCTGGTATTATCTTAATTTCAATTGCACCTTTAATGGAAAAATTAGTCAAAAAATAATGTTAGTAATCACATATTTAAAAAAATAAATTATGATTAAATATTTACTCAAATTATTCTTATTTAAAAAAATTTTCTTGGTAATTATTTACAAAATTATTAAGTTTATTTTTTTTCGAAAGCGCTAAAATTTAGCTAATGAATAAATACAATTTTAATAAAATAACTAATAGATTTAAAACTGACTCTATTAGATGGGATCAATACGACCCATCAGTAATCCCTCTTTGGTTGGCAGATATGGATTTTGAATCACCCCCATGCGTTCTTAAAGCAATGAAGGATAGAGTAGAACACGGAATTTTTGGGTACACGCAAGCACCAAAAGATTTTAAGGAAAATATAGTTGGTTACGTCAAAAAGCATTACGATTGGGAAGTAGAACCTGATTGGATTGTTATTATCCCAAGTGTTGTTTCTGCATTATATTCAATTGGGACTGATTGCACCAAAGCTACCTCTCATATAATTACACCTCAACCAATTTATCATCACCTTAGGTTAGCCGCAGAAAAGTCTGGAAGAAATTTTAATGAAGCGCAGCTTGAAACTATTAATAATCGTCAAATTTTATCTCTAAAAAGTTTAAACGAATCAATCAATAAAGACTCAGAGCTTTTATATTTTTGTAATCCACATAATCCTGGAGGAACTGTTTACAAAAAAAATGAATTGAGTCAGATTGTTGATTTTTGTAATAAAAAAAATCTAACCATCTGTTCTGATGAGATTCACGCTGGCATGGTATTAGGTAAAAATAAACATACCCCAATTGCCAGCATCTCTGAAGCAGCGGCTAACCGAACAATTACTTTAATGTCCCTTAATAAAACCTTTAATTTTCCTGGTGCTGGTCTAGGCTGGATGATTTGTAAAAATAATAACCTAAGGGAAATGGCCTCCCGAAGAATTGGATCACTTATTCCTCATCCAGAAATTTTTGGTTATGTTGCTACTGATGCTGCTATGAAAGACGGTGAAGATTGGAGATTATCTTTACTTGATTATCTCAGTCAAAATAGAAAACTATTGATAGAGAAAGTTAATCGGATCCCAGGCTTAAATCTTTATGATATTGAAGCTAGTTATCTTGGTTGGATTTCATGTGAGGGTCTTCCAGTTAAAAACCCACATCAATTATTTCTAAATCATGGCGTAGCAATGCAGCCAGGTTATATGTTTAATCAACCAAATCACATAAGGATAAATATCGCTACACCTCACTATTTACTTAAAGAGGCACTAGATCGAGTAGAGACAGCCGTAAAATCTATTTAGTAAAGTAGTTGACCAGTAATAAATAATTTAATCAGCAATAAATTTTAGTACCGCACTATTGATACAATAACGTTTTCCACTAGGTGGTGGTCCATCATTAAACACATGCCCTAGATGAATCCCTGAACTAGCGCTCAATACCTCCACCCTATTGCCATCCTCCTTAAAAACTAAGGATCCTGGGATCGGGTCAAAAAAACTTGGCCAACCAGTACCGCTTTTAAATTTTGCATCACTTCGGAATAAACGTTCACCCGTGATTGGGTCAACATAATATCCTGGGTCCTTATTATCTAGTAATGAGCCACTAAATGGTAATTCTGTTCCACTTTCAAAAGCAATTTTCTTTTGTTCGGGGGTTAAGGTTTGCATGCCAAACCAACGCCAAAATGCTTGTTTATTTCCATCATAACCAGTGTACCTAGCAGTCTCTTTACCATCTTCAAACATAACAATAGTTGGGGTAGCCCATACTGATTCTTTTAACTCCCATCCAATTGGTACTTGCATACTGTAAGTTTTTTCAATTGAATAAGATGATTTCCAGTTGGCCATCACATCTTTTTCAAAAGCTTTACAAGAACTACAAGTTTCAGACTCAAAGGCTACGAGTTGAGTTTTAGCTAGCATTTCCCCATCTAAAGTTTTATTAGCGTCATTCAATTTTTGTTCTCCAGCATGCGATATTAATGAAATAATTAATAAAGGTAAAACAACTAGTAATTTTTGTTTAATCCTAAACAACAAAGATAAAGTATTCATAGCCTTCCTTAAATTAATTATGCAATCTTACTAATTATGATACCAATCAACAAACAAAGTTCTAAAAAAATTTTAATTATTATAATTATAATTATAGTTATAAATTTTTAAAATATATATTTGATTTATACACTATAGGGGTATATGGTATAAAAATACTTAAGGAGAAATTATGGATAAAAGTTGTGATTCAAATCACCCAAATTATGAAAAACATATTCCAAGAATAAACAAAGTTGTAGGCCAATTAAATGGAATAAAAAAAATGATTCATGACAAAAGGTATTGTCCGGACATAATTACACAACTAAAGGCAGTGAGCTCAGCCTGCCAGTCTCTAGAAATTATTATGCTTCAAAAGCACATTGAGAACTGTGTGATAGAGGCATTCAAATCTGAAAATAAAAAAAATCAATCGGAAAAAATTCAGGAACTTACTGCATTATACAAACGATGATAAAAATAATTAAAATTTATCTGGTAGGTATCCTGCTCTTAGTTAGCAACCAATCAAGACTTCAGGCAGCACCAATGAACTTTAAGGGCTCAATCACCAGCATGACTACGATTAGCAAAGATCATTCTAGTGTTGAATCAAGTTATGCAATGACCTCAAAAGACTCATTGGGGGTAATAGCTCACCAGATCAAAGGAAGGGGTTACCAGATAAAATCAGGTGGAATATTTCATTTGAGGAAGTTGATGAGAATAAATGCAATTAACTCGCAAACCAACCTATGGCTTTTTACTGAGGCTGGAACAGTGAGTATTAAAAAAAACTCCAAGAAGAAAAGAGATTTTTATTTAAGTCCTAAATTTCAATTTGATTATGAAACAAAAAGAATCTATGGATTAATCTCACATAAATTTTTAAGAGTTGGGCATGAGAATTTTGATACGAGTAAGATTGAAGCTGGTTTTTCTTTTTATGAGACAGGCTATAAAAAAACACAGCCCTGGCTTATTTTAAAAGCTAAAAATACTAATAGCCTATTCAAAAAGGTTGAATACACCCCTACCCTAAGATTGATTAATAATGAAATATTTATGGATGCTGGGGTAACAACGGATGGGGATCCATCCATTCACTTGATGTATACATTTTAGGAGATCACGTTATGAAAAAGTTAACACTATTAATATTATTAATGTTTAGTTTAAATGGCAATGCAGTGACAAAAAAAATTGAGGTTCTTGGGATGGTATGTGCTTTTTGCGCGCAAGGCTTAGAAAAGAGTTTTAAATCAGAGAAAAATGTAAAAGATGTTTTTGTTAATCTAGAGAATTACTTTGTCGCAATCGAATCAAAGGATGGCAAAGTTATTGATGACAAACTTATTACAACAATTATTACTGAGGCGGGTTACGATGTTAAAAAAATTGAAGTCGTTTCTGACTCTGTGATTCAAATTAGGGATAAGTATGACTCTGAGTAAGAACACTCAAATAATTAAGTCAAATAAACTAGTAAATTATCTAGCTTTATTTACCAGTACCGGAACTATATTTTGTTGTGCGCTACCTGCCCTATTAGTTTCGATTGGTGCGGGGGCAGCATTAAGCTCACTAATTTCGATATTTCCACAATTGATAATTTTTTCTATATATAAAATTCCAATATTTATTGGTGCATTTATAATGCTTATTATTTCTGGGATAATGCAGTACCGCTCTAGATTCATGCCATGTCCTGCAGATAAAAAACAAGCAGATGCATGCATGCAAGCCAGAAAGGTATCGATGGTTATATACTTTGCATCAGTAGGAATATTTCTAATTGGACTTCTTTTTGCTTTAATTATTCCTTTTTTTTTGAAGGCTTAGGTATAAGCAATTCTACTAGTTAATAATTATAAATCATCATTAATAAATTCGTCATTCAAATACTTATCAAGACCACCAAACTCATACCCGCAAGATTTACATCTATCAACAGGGGTATCGGGCTGAGAAACGACATCATAAATTACATCTACAATCATATTGGATTTGCATTTTGGGCAAGTTTTCATAAAATTTAGTTAATTTTTGTCTTTTCTTTAATAAAATTATTAGCTTTGTTGAAAATAATTTCTTTTCTTTCAGGCTTCATTCTTTTAAGTGAGTTACTTATAATTGATAGTCTAGGATTTTTTTTAAAAAATGATTCATTATCAGATATAAAACTCCAGTATAGACCATCTAATGTTTCGCACCATTCACCCTTTTTATAATTACTCATTTTTAAAATATAATTGGATCCACAAGAGTAAGGTTTGGTGGCAAATAAACCGCCATCAGCGAATGTACCCATTCCGAATACATTAGGTGTCATTACCCAGTCTGCAGAATCTACAAACATCTCCATAAACCATTTATGAATTTCACTTGGATGAATTCTAGATAAATTCATTATATTTGAAATAATCATTAGCCTTGGAATGTGATGGGTGTATCCATAGTTAACGCAATCTTTAATTGCATCGTCTAAGGGGACAATCCCTGTTGTACCGTCATACCAGTCTTTTGTTAAATATCTATCATGGTTCCAAAAATTACCAACAGATTCATTCTGGCCTTCTAAATGATATATTCCCCTAATAAACTCTCTCCATCCAATAATTTGCCTTATAAAGCCTTCAAGAGAATTTAGTGGGAATGGTTTCTTTACGTGATAAATAAGTGTTTTTTCTATTACTTCCATCGGTGTAATTAAGCCCATATTTATAATTGGACTTAGCGCACTATGAAATAAAAAATTATTATTTGAATCTATAGCATCTTCGTACTTACCAAAATTTTCAAGTTTATTATTTAAAAAATCTTCAAGCATTTCCATTGCCTGCACCCTATTGAATGGTACCCAATGATTTTTAGTAGTACCTGGATGGTCTTTGAATTTTGAATTAATTATCTTATCTAACTCATCAAAGTATATAGAAGATTTGTTTGTTGGTTTTGGTGGAAGCTCAATATCCTTAGGGAGTTTCTTTCTATTATCAAGATCAAATGACCATTTCCCACCAATTGGCTTATCTTTTTCATCAACTAATATCTTTAAATCTTTTCTCATCATTTGATAAAAACTAACCATTCTAAGATTTTTATTTATTTTTGAAAATTCTAAAAATTTATTCCTTGAGCATAAAAACATTGGTGAAGGTATTATTGAAAATTTAATAGAATTTTTATTTAAAAAATTTATGATCTTTTTTTCAAACAAATAGTCTTCTATTTCGTAGAATAAAACCTCATCAATCTTTTCTTGATTTAAAATATTTAATAGCTTTGATTCATAAGGCTTAACAAAATCAGGTTCGTCAATTTGTGAATAAAAAACTTTAAAACCTTGTGTATTTAATTCATCGCGATACTCTCTCATTGAAATAAGAAAATTTAAAATTTTTAATTTATGATTTTTATGTTCAGAGCATAGATCATAATCTTCTGCCATAAATACCATTGATGATTCTTTTTTATTTATTTCATTAATTGGAAATAATTGATTACCTAATATGACATGTAGTTTTTTCATTTAGAATTCCAGAACAATTGATAAGTAGAATTTCCATCATGTGTCTTTTGTTGTTTTTCAACATTAAAGAATCTTCCACCACGAGGGTCTGTTCCACATCCAGACATATATGCCCAATTTCCCTGATTACTATAAACATCATAATCAATAAGTTTTGATTCAAACCATGCGGCACCCGCCCTCCAATCACAACCTAATTCATTTATGAGATAGCTTGCAACTATCTGTCTCATTCTATTTGATAGAAATCCTGTTGATCTTAATTCATTCATGCCTGCATTAATAAATTTATTTTTAGTTTTTCCTGTTGTCCATGATTCAAATCTAGTAAAATCATGCTTTATGTTTTCTTTTGATAGGTTTAAGCCTCTTTTATAAAATAATTTTTCTCCATACTTAATCATAATGAACCTAAAATAATCTCTCCAGAGTAACTCAAAAAAAATCCAATAAGTACTTTCATTTTTTTTTATATTATTTTCATACTGATCCAAATAGAAAAATACTTGTCTTGCTGATATATATCCGAGTGAAAGCCATGGTGAAAACTTTGTTGAAAAGTTTATTCCTGTTAATTCATTCCTTGTATTTTTATAGCTCTCTGCTTTATTGCTTTGAAAATATTTTTTTAGATACAAAATACCTGATTTTTCTCCGCCCATAAATTTTTTATCCATAATTGGAAATGAACTCTTAGTGTAATCATTAAATTTAGTGTCTAGCTCAACCAACTTACTATCTTTAATTGACTTTATTTTAAATATTTTCTCTAGAATACTTACAGGTTTATTAGGCTTAATATTTTTATGTTCAATAGTTTTTCTAAAGTCAGTGAATACATCAGGTAAGTCATTCATATCAAAAGGTAACTGATTTTCTACAAATAATGATGACTGAAAATATGTAACAACATCAATTTTCATAATACTAAGTGACTTTATTTGTTTTTGCTCATCAAAAGCTTCAATTGACTCACAAAAAATAGTATCGATTTTATATTTAATAACTAATTTTTTTAAAATATTTACTGAATCATCAACATATATATTTAATGAATGGGCATATTCTCCTAAATTTTGGTTTAATTCTTTTAGGCCTTGTGATAAAAATAATTTTCGGTGTTCTCCCATCTTCTTGAAGCCCCAAGAAGAATATTTGTCATTAGAGGTATCATGGATATATACAAATAAAATTTCATCTGCTTTTTCGAGTGCTAGATTTAGCGAGAGATTATCATTCAACCTTAAATCATTTCTAAACCAATATAAAGCTCTCATAGTAATTTCAAAATTATTTTGTTTTCTGAAATTCTATTTGGCAATGCTCAAGATTTTTGAAGCGATATTTTGCAAATTTTGCATAAACAATATTAGCAAGTTGGTAAATTCCTGGTAGTAAAATAATATAATTTAAAAATTTAAAATATGGAAGATTTCGCCATATCAAAATAAAAGCATCTACACCTACATGAAAATCTCCTTTGCAATCTTTTGCATGAAGGTACATAAGGGCATCAACTTGTTTTATTTTAACAATTTCTAACTCTTCCAAAGAAGTTGAAATCCCCAACCAGTTTAGAGGAGCTTTTGGGGCAATTTTTTTGTAAAAATTAATCTCTCGAGAACATAAACTACATTTATCATCGTAATAAACTGAAATCATGAATTTATTATTACCTTCCGTAATTAATTATGTAGGGTCGTATGGGTTCTTAACTTGGGGTTGCTGACACAATCCAACAAAATGATAAGGTTTACTCCACCCTCTTATTATCTCAATTTTTCCTGTTTTCCTGTTTATATTAAGAGAAAAACCAATTGATCCATCGGTATCCATCTCTTTAAAGCTAACAGAGCTATTGTCTACGTCTAAAAATTGGTTACCATGAATTTTATGGACCAGCGTATTGCCAGCAATTTTAATTATCTCTACAGCAGGCTCACTCCCACATTTTTTTGAATCTTCACAATACAATGCAGACTCTCCCTCACAAATTAAATCAACATGAAGGACCTCTGCTAATAGCAGATTGGGAAGTAAAAATAAAATTAGGAATAGGTTTCTCATTCGATTTAAAGAGCCTTGTAAAATTAATTGAGGAGGTATTTAATAAATGCAAAGATACCCAATATTAAAAAAATAGCTGCTACATAACTTAAAACCATAAAGGGTTTGCATTTGTAAGCTGGACATTCTTTTTCTTTATTAGTTATCATTGACGTATTCTTTTTATATAAATAATTCAGACTATATTCAATCAAAATAATTCATTAAAATTTATAAGTAAGAATTTGTTTATTACAAAAAAAAATTTAAGCTTTAGGTTTTCTTTTTTGTATCTCGTCTAGCACTAACTTACATTCACTTGTTGTCAATGAACAAGCGTTTACTCCATCTTCAAAGTTATAACCATCAATCATCAACTCAACAAATTTTTTTACTTCCTTGAATTCTATATCAAGCAGTGTTGATATATCAATCAACATTTGATTTTGGTTTTCTATATCCATAGGAGTCTCATATAATTAATTAATAACATTAATAATAATATCTATCATCAATAACAATGTCTATGCTACTTTAAAATAAAATTTATGATAAATGAAATTTAAAGTCATTAATTACTCTTAAGCTTGATACTTTGGATTCAATAGAGGTTATGAATTATTTTTTCCATCATATAAAAATTAACAAACAAATGGTAATTATAATAAGTACTGCCCAGCCAATTCTATCCATATATTTTTTAAGTACAAAATCTATTCTTTTTCCAAACAATTTTACAAAAAAAGCTACTAAATAAAATCTTGATCCTCGCCCTATGATGGAGCCAATAATAAATGGTATGGCTGCCATATTTAAAACTCCAGCAGCAATAGTAAAAACTTTATAAGGTATCGGTGAAAATCCAGCAATAAGTATTGCCCAAAAACCCCAATTATTGAACCAATCAACTGCATTCAGATAAACAATCGTATACCCAAAACGTTCTATTAATGGCTCGATATATTCAAATGCAAATTTACCAATCAAGTAACCCAATATACCACCCAATACCGATCCAATTGTCGTTATAAGAGCAAAATTCCATGCTTTAGATGGGTTTGCCAGGCACATGGGGAGCAACATAACATCGGGTGGAATCGGGAAAAATGATGACTCAGCAAGGCTTAAAGTAAAAAGGTAATAACTAGCTTTAGCATGGCCGGCTAGTTTTAAAGTATAACTGTAGAGTTTATTTAGTACTTTCATCATTACCTCTGATCAAAAAATACAAACCTATAATTAATAAAAATATTTGTTCACTCATAAACAATTTGGGAGTTATAAACCAATCGCTATGTGCGAGTGCAAAGGCGACAACCATAATAATTACTACAAGTAATGCTGCAAACCTAGTTAAAAGATTACCTAAATAACCCCTAAATAGCCCACCACAAATTAAAATTATTCCTGCAGTTAACTCAGCTATAGCAACAAATGATGCTAAAGCTTCAGAAAAGCCAAAATAATCAATTAGCTTTTGTGGGGGTAGAGGAAACTTACCGTAACCATGAAAAAAAAAGGAAATACCAAGCCCTAACCTTAAAAGCCAAGGCGTTATAAAAATTAAGTTACAGAAAATTTGATTGGCTTTCTTGTCTAAATATTCCATGAAATCTCCATAATAAATTGTATAAAAACTGATATTAATGCAATTCTCTTAACTTTTGTTTAACTTTTGTTTAACTTTTTTTTAAAATATCTGCAATCTATAGTAAAATATCGCTCTTCTAGTACGACCCCATCGTCTAGAGGCCTAGGACACCTGGTTTTCATCCAGGCAACAGGGGTTCGACTCCCCTTGGGGTCGCCAATTTTTTCCCTGAAGTTGTGTGATTTTTATATGAACGGATTGATTATATCAACACCTATAATGCTCTAATTGTATGCGTTCCTATACTCAGATAATAATGTTAAGGTACTTATTTATTAATTATTGATACCTTTAATATATGTGTGGAATAAATGGAATAATTCACAAAAACCTAAAGCCTACCATGACAGATATCTATAAGATGAATCATAGTATCAGGCATCGAGGGCCAGACGACTCCGGTTCATATGGTTTCGAAAATGTTATATTAGGTCATGTGAGACTGGCAATTTTAGATTTATCTCCCAAAGGTAAACAGCCGATGTCTTGTGATGAGAGATATTGGATTACATTTAATGGTGAAATATATAATTTTAAAGATATAAAAAATGAGTTAACAAAATTAGGTCATAAATTTTTCTCTAAAACAGACACAGAAGTTATTCTTAAGGCATACACCCAATGGGGCGAAGCGTGCTTTCATATGTTTAATGGCATGTGGTCACTCGCGATTCTTGACACAAAAAAAAGAGAAGTCATTTTGTCAAGAGATAGATACGGAGTTAAGCCATTATATTATTTCAGTAAAGCTGAAAAATTTATTTTTTCATCTGAAATTAAGGGTATCTATGTAACAAATTCGGACATTCAGCTAGATCAAAATAAAACTTTATATTCAGAAAAAGAGTTAAGTGCAAGATTCACAACTAGATATAAAAATATCGACATCTTACCCCCTGGACATATACTCAAAATAGATTTAAAGAGCCTTAACATTGAAAAATACAGATGGTGGAAATGTTTAGACCATATCCCGAAAGTTAATACAAATTATAAAAAAGCAAAAGAAGATATTAAAGGGCTTTTAAATGAAGCAATTAAAATTAGATTAGTCTCAGATGTCAAAATTTCCACATCACTCAGCGGAGGTTTAGATTCTGGAGTGATTTTTGCAGAGCTTAATAAAAATTTTTCTGATGACAAAATAGACTTGAATCCATTTGTATTTAAAGATAATAATATATGTTTTGACAATGCACTAGAGCTATCAAAGAAATATAAAAGAAAACCACACATTATAGAAAACGTTAAATATAATCCTGAAAATTATAAAAAGCTATTCGGGATTTCAGAATCACCAGAGGCATATTTCAACCAGATTCAAATCTACAAAAATCAAAAAAATCATGGTTTAAAGATTAGCATTGATGGTCATGGGGCAGATGAGTGTTTAGGAGGATATTCTCAAAATTTAATTAATTTTGCTTTTGATTACCAAAATGGTATTTCTGACACCTACATGTCAATTGAAAAAGGATATGGTCAAGAGTTTTTAAGCAAAGAAGTTGATAGACTCAATTTAGTTAAGCAAATAAATAAAACTAAAATAAATCTTACAGCGTCAAGTTATCGATCACATAAAGAAATTAATCAGCATTATCAAGAATATTTCGATGCTGAGGAGTTAAACCTCATCCCAGATTTCTTCTTAGAGGACCAAAAAGAACTAGAAGAGTTTGGGCTGGGACAAAGAGTTCTTATAGCTGATGCAAACTATGGAGGACTTCAATGGCTACTGAATACATGGGATAAAGCTTCAATGGCTAGCTCTGTCGAGATTAGATCTCCATTTTTAGACTACAATTTTTTCCAATATGCATTAGCTCTGCCAGACTCATTCAGGACCATGGGAGGTAAAAATAAAGCAATTCTAAGGGATGCTTACGAAGAAATTTTATCTCCTTCATTGATTAACGATAAAAGGAAGCAAGGCTTACCAAGTGTTAAACAGAGTTATGATAATGATTACTTAGAATACACTCATGACCTGTATTCAAATATTGATTTTTTAAATTCTGAAACGTGGAATGGAAAAAAAATTAGTGAGGATTTTGAATTAGCAAAAAACCATCAAGAATTAATTAAAATTAATCAGCTAGA
>Ga0209830_10001492_pt1 | contig 20589 bp, 17 predicted proteins | sample ArcticOcean_MG_C_12_FD_187439 | JGI IMG/M metagenome (GOLD analysis project Ga0209830, IMG submission 187439) | Marine microbial communities from western Arctic Ocean - ArcticOcean_MG_CB8_130 (SPAdes) (version 2) | ecosystem: Environmental > Aquatic > Marine > Oceanic | place: Arctic Ocean...
CTTTCATTATTTAATATTAAAAAATATATTTTATTAAAATAAAATGAATACATTACCTAATAAACAAAATAAAGAATGTAATATTCCTTGTCTTACTAAGAAAACCAAAAAACAATTAATTAAGATTGCACAAGATAACAAATTTAAAATAGATGATAAATTAGAATTATCTGAATATAAACACCAACTTCTATTAAAATTCGCGAATAAAGTAAAGTTTGCTTATTCACATATTGATAGTCGTAAATATTTAGAAGAAATATTACCTTGCTTTCCGGAACCAATGTTATTTCTTGGTTGGGCAAAGTATACTGAAAATTATGGTAAAATATGTAAAATGGTTTCAGTTGATATAAATAGAAAGGTTAATCCAGATATTACTGCTGATATTACTAAACCAGATTTTGTAAAAAAAGTGAAAGAAAAACATAAAACATATAAATCAGTTATAAATAATGGTGTAATTGGATGGGGAGTTAATGAACCAGAACAAATACATAAAGCATTGAATAATTGTAAAAAAGTAATATCTCGAAAGGGATATATGTTAATGGGTTGGAATGCTATGCCCTTTGAAGGTCATTCAGAAGAAACCACTATAACTGTAAATATGATGAAAATATATTTGAAAAATGCAGGATTTAGAGATATTAAATTAATTTATGATGTAAAAGATGAATGGAATCAAAAATATATAATTTGTAGAAAATAAACAACACAATTTAATTATTTAATTAAATATTTAATTAAAATAAATGAAACCTACTAAACAAACTAAAACTAATAAAGAAGAAGGTAAAGAAGAAGGTAAAGAAGAAGGTAATAAAAAATTATTAGGGGAAGGTAATTCTGGAAAAATTTATAAACTTGAAAATAATATAGCTAAAAAGGTTTTTAAAAATAAAAAATTCTTTGAAGCTGAATTAAATATTTTAGAAAAAACTAAAGGGTTGAAATATATTATAAAGGTAACTAAGATTTCAAAAGAAAACAATACAATATATATGGAATATGTTCCTTATAATTTAGAAAATATAATAACTGGAAAATATCCAAAAAAATTATACCAATTTAAAAAAAATAAAATAATGACTGAAATTCTAGAAGGATTAAAATCATTACATGATAAAGGTATTATTCATAATGACTTTAAAGCAAAAAATATACAAATTACCGAAGATAGCGATGTTAAGATAATAGATTTTGATTCCAGTGATTTTGGCTTTAAAAGTATTCCTAAAAGAACTGAGGATGTTAATAAAGCAAAAATTATAATTTTACAAATAATGAACCAGAGAACATATTTACATACTTTAAAAAAAAAAGACGAATATTTAAATAATATTAAAGATGAAAGATTTAAAGATATTATGCAATACGGTAAAAATAATTTAAAGGAATTATTAAATTATATAAATAAAAATATGTAATGATAACTATGTAATGATAAGTATGTAATGATAAGTAATATGTGAAAAACGATTTAAATAATGCTTTAAAAAATGATTTAAATAAATTATAACATTTCAAAACCATCATTTAAACTATCAAATGCTTCAATATTAGTTTCATCTATCTTTCCCCCATTCATAGCATTTTCATTTTTATATTTTTTAACAAGATAAACATGTTTATGTTCTTCTTCTCCTTTTAAGTCTGCTTCACATTGGACTTTGTTAAAATTTGAGTAATGACCTTGTAATTCTTGTTTAATTGGAAGAGATGTATTACAATAGTTATTAACATTAGAACATAAACTATCTACACATTTTACCTGAACATCATTAGAATTATTTGCATCAATATCATTAGATTTTTTAAAGAACCCATCTAAATTTTTATTTGCATCTTTCTCATAAACATAATCATAAAGTTCTTTCATTTTAATTGCATCATCATCTTTTTTCTCAGATCTTTCTGGTTGTGCTCTATCGACTTCTACCATTTTAGAATTATCGATTTCAGTAGTTTTTATTGTTAATGGTCCCTCATTATTTTTATTTGTATCAAAACCATTTAAATCCATATCAATTAATAGATTGTTAATCATAAAATGCAAAATGAATATTATTAATAAAAAAAGTACTGTATTTTTAAAAACGGTTCCAAACATTATTTATATTTATTTACATTTATATATTTTTTATTAATTTATTAATTAACTTAAATTTATATATTAAATTAAACATATTCCTTTATTAAAATTTTTTAAATCATCTTCAATATTTTTAACGATTTTAACGTTATCATTTAACACACGGGTAATATTATACTTACATTTATTATAATATTTCTCTCTTTTTTTGTTTTGATTAAGAAACATTGAGAACATATCATTAATATCTATAATAAGTGGAACATATATTCTATCTTCTGGTTTTTTTCTTAGAATTCTTCCAACCGATTGTATAATATCACTTTTAGGAGAAGATAATATAATAGTATCTAATTTAGGAATATCCATACCTTCACTTGCCATGCTAAACGTTCCTAATAATATATCACATTCATTTTCTGATTTTTTTAATTCATGATGTTTCATCCCTCCTACATAATAACCAGGATTTCCTATTCCTAACTCATTCAATTTATTTTTAATTTCCTTTAAATGGTTTCTTCTATCACTTAAAAGCAGTATATTTCTATTTTCTTTATTTTTAATATTTTTAATGATGTTCACTATTTTATCTATTCTTGGTTCATAGTCACATATATTATTAATCATTCTTGCCATATTAGGTTTTCCATTAAACATTAAAACTTCATTAGAATATTTTTCATTATTTTCAAAATATTCATAACAGATTACATTTACTTCATCTATTTTTTTTTTCTTATTTTTATAAACAATATCTCCTAAATGCCATTTAAAAACTTTTGATAAACCATCTTTTCTTGTCATTGTTGCAGATAAACCTAATGAATACCTACAATTAATTTTTTGTAAAGCACGAGAGAATACTTCTGCAGCAAAATTATGAACTTCGTCGCATATCATCAACCCAAAATCATCAAATGTACCTTTATCATATTCTTTCATAGATAAACTTTGAAGACTACCTACAACAATATCTTTGTCTTCAATATCAATTACTTTTGCTTTTATTATTCCAACACGAGCACCTGGAAGGAATTGTTCAATTCGCTCACGCCATTGTTTTAGTAAAAAATCTTTATGAACAATGACAAGAGTTTTCTTTTGTAATTTAGAAATTATATATAATGACAGAGCTGTATTATGTGTTACTTGAAAATCTCCTAATAAATATCTATGATTACCATCTAATGTAAAACCATAATAATTATCAACTTCTTTTTTATCTATCCTAATTCTTGTATTTAAGACATTCTTTATTTGTTTTTTTTTTGATGCTTCTTTTTTTTTGCATTTTACTGGTATTGTTTCTACACCTTCTCCATGAATAGTTGTTCTATAATATGTTCCATTTTTATTATCTATTTTATACATACAACTTTTATCACATTTACTTTTATAAGCAGCAAAACCTAATGAACGTGCTAAATATATAATATCATCTAATAATTTTTCACGTTTTTGTATTATATCATAACCATTTTTTGATAAACTCCCATCAGAATCAATAATACCTGCAAGTAATTCTAAACGGACTTCACGACTATTACATTTATATATTTGAGGTATATGTTTATTATTAATTAATTTATGTTTTTTTAGCATATCTAATATTTTATTTATCCGTATTCCTTTACACCTTCCGTTTGTAGCATGATATGTAGGACATCTTGTTCCATTAATATCACATTTACAAATTTTAAGTTCTAATTTATTAGCATAATTTGTATAATAATTTATAACATATTCTTCAATAGTAGTAATTCCTACACCTCTGCTAGTTCTATCACCTAACCAATAACCTAACAAATATGGTTCTAAATCTACATTTTTTTCTGGAAAATCAATACCTACACGATAACCTAATAAAGGTCCACCTCTACCATGATATGATTTAGGTAAATTTAAATAATCTACTAATGGTATATCAACAATTGTCCCTTTTTTAATTTTTTTTGACCTATTTACAGAAGACTTTAATGATAATATATGAGATTCATTTACAGTATATTTATCCCCTTTTAATGGTATAACATCATACATCATTTCACGACCTCTTGCTAAACTTAAAACTGTTCTAGGTGTTGAATCATCTCCCATTAATTTATCACCAACTTTTATATCTTGAACTTTTTTAATACTACCATCATACATTATAATTGGGGTGTTTATTCCCATACATTTACCACCACCGCATTCAAGATTAATCAATCCTCCACCTCGTGTTTCGTCTTTTGAGGCCTTCAAATATTCTTCTACTGGTTTTATTTGATTTTCACGTAGTTCTCCATTAAATTTTAAATTAATATCAAGTCCTTCTTTTAACTTATTTTTATCAGGTAATCCAAATCGTTGTAATCCAAAATGCTTTGGAACATATAATCGTTTTTCACTTTCTTGGTAAATATAATAACATGGTGCATTTCCACCAAATGATGACATCGTTTTAGGAGAAACTGTTAGTTCATGTCTTAAATTATTTAATATTTTAAAATCAATTTTAGATTTTAATAAACTATACCCTTTTGAATTAATCAATGTTTTATTATTTTGTATATCACTCATCGTAATACAATACAAACTATATTATGGATTTTATATTTAAATGGAATATATATTTTCAAATATTATTTTCAAATATTATTATGTGAGGAAGGGTTATATTTTAAATTATTTATGCATTGTATGGAACCTCAACAACATTTTTAAAATATTTTTTATCCCAATTACTAAATTGTCTATCATTACTTATTCTTGTAGATAATATTAAATAGATTATTAAAAATAGAAGTAAAAATCCATTTATTACAAATCCATATGATATAATTCCATTATTATCTAATATACCTATAACTAATATTGTAGCAACTATTAATATTGAATTAATTAAAATATTTGTATTTGTTTTATATTTATTTAAATCAAAATATTTTGATGAATATATAGATTCTTGTTTTAACTTATTATTATTTAAATTAATTATATTTTTTTTAAGATCTGTAATATTATCATTGTAATAATTTTTTAATGTTAGTGTGTCACCATTTGATAAATCATATGTTAACTTAGTTATGATATTTTGAAATAAATAAAGAGAATTATTATAAATTTCATTTGATAAATTATTAATTATATTATTCTTAACAATATCATCTGGTTGATTATCAGTTCCCAGACTTACACTAATAATAGGTTTTTGAGTATCAAATAAGTAATGTCTAGATTCTGCATTATCTTCTTTTTGTGAATTATTAAAATAACTAATTTTTCTTTCAGTTAGATATGGGACCGTATCTAGAAAATCACCACTACTAAAAGTTGATTTACCCGTTTTCATTGTTAAACCTAATTCAGTATATCGTCCATTACATTTATCAAAAATTGATGTAAGTTTGCATTTATTATTAGTGTTATATTCAAAGTCAGTCATTTTATTTATTAAAATAAATATATAAAATAAAAAAGAAAGAAACTAATATAAACGTATAAACGAACCTAAATATTATAAATCTTGAACTAAAGTTTGATATGATTTTTTTATTAAACTTAAAAATTTAACTACTACAATTAAAATTATTAATAAAATATTTAATGTTAATAATGAATTTATATTTTGAGTAACAATTATATACAAATTGGAAAATATATAAATTATTATAAATACTATGATAATATAATACATATTTTTTTTTTTTTCAAAATCTTTCTGTATATTTAAATTTTTTAAATTTAATTCTGTAATATTTTTATTAATATTTATAATATCATTATTTAATGTGTTAAGTTCTGTTTCTTTTGTTGTAATTTCATTATTAGTTTGTCGGCCTATAAGAATTGATGAGTTGTCCTTTATTAAATGTTCATTATTTTTTTTAAAAAAATCATTAATAAAAGTAATATCTTTTAAAATTTTATAAATAATTTTAAGTGTCATATCTTCTTTTTCTTGTAGATCTGCAGTTCCTGGGTTTTTCATTCCTAGATTATCATTTTCATTAATATAATCATTTCTTATTATATTACATTCGTAATACTCATTAGTATTTGCAACATTGACAACGCTACAATTTTTATCAACATTTTCATTAGTATCTAATAATGCTCTTAATAACATTTCTGATAAAAAAAAATATTTTAGTATATTTATTACAATGAAATTTTTAATATAATATATTTTTATATTATTTGGTTGATTATTAAATTTTTCTACTTCTACAATATAATCATATAGCTCAAATATTTTTGTTCTCTTTATTATATCAAAGTTCTCTTTATTAGTTACATCATCAATTCCATTTTTAATTTGGATAGAATTTAAATTATTATCGGATTTTAAATTTATTATTAAAATTTGTTTTATAACATCATTATAAACGGAACTGTTATTTAGATAATTATTTGATTCTAAACAACTAATAATCATTTTTAAAATAAAATGAGAAAGCTTATTATAGTTATTATTAGGACTCAATTGATTTACTAAAAAATCATCATTTTTCCATGAATAATCATCATGTGTAATAACGGTATCAGCCTCACCATAATAAAAACCAATCATATCTTCCATATAATAACTCCACCAACTTAAACCTTTTAACATATTATTAAATTTTTCTCTAAAAACAGTAATATTAAGTTTAGGATCAAAATTAGCAGTTATATAACTTATACCTTGTGTTTGATTATAAAAATAATTTGTAAAATTTGTTCTTATATCTATATTAGAATAAGGATCTAAAGAATTACTCATATTTATTTATATTTATATAATATAATTTATTAAATACAGTATCTATATAATACATATTCGCCAGATGTTTTACTCGGTCTGATTATTTTAACTAATGTATCGCTTTTAATATCTAAATATCTTGATATTGGATCAGTATTTAAAATAATTGGGAATTGAAATTTAGATTTAATAGAATACATTTCCATAATTTTATTAATTTCTTCTTTATCGGTAATTGGAATATGTTTAGGTACTAAATTATGATTATAAATATTTATTAATAATTCTTTCAGATGAAAAAAAGTAATTATAATGTTAAAATCTTTAAAATCATTAAAAGATTTATAATTATTAGTAGTGAATTTTTCTTTACTTATAAATATAATACTAGTATTAGCATCATTAACGGTACTAATATATTTCCGAATGTCATTTATTTTAATTTTGGTATTCATATAATACATGATTTTTAAAGTATCATTCACTTTAAAATCAAATATTTGATTTTCTTCATATAACTTTATAATTTCTTCTTCTGAAATTTTATCTAAATAGGTAGTATCAATATTTCTATCATTCAACATTTCTTTTAATGTTTTGAATGAACTTTTAAGCATTTCATTTATATTTAATTCATTGATATTCATTTTAATTATAAGTTATAAATTATAAAGTTATAAATAAAATTATTAATTTGGTAATGTTATTAATTTAAATAAAAAATCACATTTTATTGATATTGTATTTATTTTTTATTAAATATTATGACAACGTTTATTATGACAACGTTAATAATATATTAGTTTATGTTCATAAAGTAGAATACATTCATGCTTCATCATCTACATCAATAATATTATGACCAATTAATGTAAAATTAGGAAATCCATTTCTATTTTTATTATTTTTAATTAAATTTTTATTCATATATTTAAGAAGTTGTTGTTTTGTAGGAGGTTTTTTTAATTCACCAGAATCTCTATACCAATATTTAAAATCATTATATAATTCACTAAATGAAATAAATCCATCTTGTTCTTTTTCAATTCGTTCTTCAATATATAATTTTAAAGTGTCATTATCTTTTTGATATTCTTTGGTGCATGTTAATACTTCAGATGGTTCATATATACCTTCATCAATATATTTTTTGTAATAGAATATTAATATTGACATAAAATGTTCTTTCCAATCTTCAAATTTCAATGATAATTGTGTATCAATTTTAAATTCGTTTTTATTTTCAGGGTCTGGAATATCTGTAAAGGTTGATGTAAATTCAATTACTCGTATTCTTCTCCAAGTTCCTCCATCATCACTTGGGATTGATGGTAAATGATTACATGTTAATACTAAATGTGCTTGTGGTTTAAATTCAATAGGATCTTGAAATAAACCACGTGCAATTATTTTATCACCTCCTGTTAATTCTTTCATAAATCCAATATTTAACTTTTCATCTTCGCTTGGTTCTTGTAAAACCATAAATCGTTTTCCTTTTGATTTTGCTAATTCGCTGTTTGTATCATTACTTTTAGCTCTTTTCTGTGTTAATAATGTTACATTAAATTGACCACAATAATCACCAAATGCACTTTGGAATAATTCAATAACTTTTGATTTACCATTTGCACCAGTTCCTGTAAATATATGAAACTTTTCACTAGTAATTAATCCACTTAAAAAACTTGAAAATAATTTCAAGAAATATTCAATCATTTCTTCTTTTGGTAATATTTGACTTAGAAATATCATAATTTCTTTATTGATTGGATTTGTATCATCATATTTAATATAATCTGTATTTGTTGAGAATGAAATATAGTCGTCTGGTTGACCTTCTCTAAATTCATTTGTTTCTAAATCAAATACACCATTTTCAAATCCAATTAATGAACAATTAGAATCTAATTTATCTTCAAATTTTTCTTGATAAAAGAATTCAGAACATTCTTTTAGATAATTACTTTTTTGAGTTGTATTTTTTAATGATGAAGCTATTTTACTATATTTATCAGCACGTTTTTGCAATCTTTCTTGTTCATCACTATCTTCTTCTTCGGAAGCTTTTTTAGAATATTCGCTTGATTTTCTCATATATTGTTTCCAAACTTCATTAGACATTTTCATTTTTAAAACATATCCGCTATCACTTGCAACCCATCTATGTTTTTTAAATTCATACCAGGTATTTTTTTTAATACTGGTGCATACAAAATCGTGTTTATACATTTGATAAATTACATGTGCAATATCAGTATGAGTACCAGTATATGATTTTTGTAATAAAGAATGTAAATCATCTTGAAGTATTTTTTCATAGTTTTTAGGATTATCTGTTTTAGACCATAAACGTAAAGTCCCAATTCCTAAATTACCATCTTTCATAAAATTCCATTTTTTTTCACATTCTCCTTCTTCATATTTATTTGAATGTTTACTAAACTCAATCCAATCTCCTAATAATCGATGATCAATATTTCTTAAACACCATCCTACCTTAATCCAACTATCAAAAAACTTACTTCTATTAGGATTTAAATTTTTAACAAATTTTCTAATAATCTCTATATCTATATTCTCATTTGTTCTGAAATTTTCAGAAGTCTTTAATATTTTTTTATTTGTCAAATTATTTCGTTCTTCTTCCATTATAGTTTCATTAAAATTATTATATTCAGAATTTTTTTCAAATTTTATTTGTGTTTCTTTGAATTTATTTCTTATTGAAAATAATTTTACATATTCTTCTAATGTTTTATTTTCCTTTATTAAATCTATTTGTCCATTATCATATTGAAATACTTCTGTAACTTTGTAACTCTCTTTATCTGGTTTACATGAACCATACATCATCCAATTATTTTTATTAATAACTGCTTCATCAAATATGTCACCTACCTCATTTTCAGATTGAATTTCATCTTTAAAAATATCTTTCATTTTTTCAAGACATTTTTCACGAATAAATAATTGTAAATTAATTTTTGTAATTACATTAGGTATTATAATATGTATACCATCCTTTGTAATATTTTTTTCTTTATCAAAGAATGGATTTTTTTTCTCTAATACATAAATATTATATTTGTCTAGACAAATATAATTTTTAAGAACGCTTATATAAATATTAACCAATTTTCTAAGATGTTCTGAATTATATTGTCTTGCTTTTTGAGTTTTAAATCTAAAATCAAAATCAATTAGAATTGGTGAAGTCATTCTATGTTTTTCAGTTAAATGAAAACTTTGACCACTATCTAATCCTTTTATATAATTATCTAAAAATTTATCATAATCTTCTGCTTGGATATAATACGAACCAGGGGGGTTTGCTAATGATGTGTGTGTAAAATCAGACGAACGTGCAGTTTTAAATGTTTTGAGATAATTATTAAATTTGTTTTGATTATTATTACAACTCATTACAAAATAATTAATATTTAGAAATATTATAATATAATCTAAAATTATTTTTAAATTTTTTTTAAAAAATTATATTTTATATATTATATCTTTTAAAAAATTTTTACACCTATTAAAATCAATTAACACTCTTTTTTTTCATTAAAAAAATTAAATTTAAATATTATTTTAAAATTTTAATATTTAGTGAAATAAAATGAGTTGTTCACCTCTATATAATTCAAATAATAATACCTGTTATAGTTTAAATGATTTAAAAGAAATTGCTAAAAAATTTAATAATCAAAATACAACTCAACATAAAATCAAACTAACCCAAAATAAACAGCAATTATATAAGGCTCTTGTTAAAGCAAATTATAATGAATGTGGTAATAATGAATATTGTTGGTTAAAACAAAATTATATGTATATAAATAATGATATCAAAAAATTTTTAATTAAATTTCGTCCAAGTATGCCCGATAATTGGAAAGAAACTCCTAATTATTGGTTAAATACTTATAATTTAATAAATGTAATGGTTCAATATGAGGATAAATATAAAAATTTTAAATTTTTAGGGGTTCATCCAATAGACTTTTCATTTAAACAAAATAATATATGTATTTCTGAAAATATGTGTAATATAAATATAAATGATTTATATAAAAAAAAAATATATAAATTAGGTGGTATTTTTAATTTAGATAGACATTACCAATCAGGTAGTCATTGGGTATCGTTATTTGCAAATATTAATCTTAAAAGTAAAAATTATGGAATATATTATTATGATTCTAACGGAAGAAATGCTCCACTTGAAATTAGAAAATTTGCATTAAAATTAATTACAGAAAATTTTGATATAACAAAAAAAAAAATGCATTTCTTTCAAAATAATATTAGACATCAATTAGAAAATAGTGAATGTGGGATGTTCAGTCTATATTTTTTAGACCAATCTTTAAAAAATATAAATTTTAATAAATTTATAATGAATAAAAATTTAAACGATAAATTTGTCTTTAATTTAAGAAATAAATTTTTTAATAAAATAAATTCCATATAACTTAAATTAATTTATCGACCGAAAATAATTTACAACATTCTTTACAAATTATATTCTTATTATATGATTTTTTATTAATAAATGAAACCATTTTTTCTGATAATTTTAAAAAGTATAACTTATTATTTTCATTTAAATTTGACTGATTTATATAAGTTTTTAAATGTTCATTAAAAAACTTATCAAATGTAGAAATTTGTTTTAAAATATTATTAAAATCAAATTTCTCCCAAATTTTTTTATATAAATTATATTCATACCATTTATTTAATTTTTTTACATAAATTAAATCATTGGTTCTTATATCGCGAATCATTAAACTTATTATAATATTTAAATTATGTTGACATTCATCTAAATATGGCAATATATTTTCACAAAAAAATTGTATATCCTTTTCCATATAATTTTAATTATATTTAGAAATTTAATTAAAAATATTCAATTAAAAATTCCAAAATGTTTTCATTTTTCTTAAAATTCTCTTTTATTTCTGGAAATTTGTTATTTTTATCTTTTATACTAATTTCAAACTTTTCTAATTTATCTAAAGGATCAATAAAAGATAATTCCTCATTATATTTTTTATTATCAAATATTAATGCAAATTCATTATTAATTTTCTCATTATTAGATGTTAATAAATTAAAATTATTAACATTTAATATCAAATAATTAATATTACTTTTAACTTTATTTAAAGTTATTAAAACATTTAATAACTTTATGTTTAAAATATTATTAATTGGTTTTTTTAAAGAAATTATATAATTATATGGATTAGGAAATTTTTCTAAATCTCTATTTGAACTACATATCACAATTATTTGTTTTTTAATTTCAATAGGGGGTTGTTCCGGTATTATTTCATATTGTGACTCTTCGGGTTTAACATTAGAATTTAATGGTATTTCATTTTTATTTAGGGTTCCATTAATATCATCATTATCAAATAATGAACTAAAATTATTATCATTAAATCCTTCAATATTCATTATTTCATTATCTAAACTATCCGGTTGTTGCTGGACTGGTTGTTGCTGGACTGGTTGTTGCTGGACTGGTTGTTGCTGGACTGGTTGTTGCTGGACTGGTTGTTGCTGGGCTGGTTGTTGCTGGGCTGGGTTTGGTGAATTTATTTCATTTAAAAGGGTATTTCTATCTTCTAATAAACTTTCCATAGATTTTGTTAATTTTTCTGATGGTTCATTTTCAACATTTTCAATATTAAAATTAACCTCTTTTTTTTTTGAACCTTCTGTATTTCTCGCTGTTAATAATTTATCAAACTCATTTGAAAAATTCTTATTTTTACCAATATTAAATGCTTCATTATTTGATGAATGTTCTAATATTTTATTACTATCATTTGTTCTATTATAAATATTATTCTCACGACTTATTATATCTACATTATTATCTTTTTTTACATTTGATTTTTTAATTTCATTTTCTAATATTGTTTTAATATTTTTTAATGTTATAATATTTAATTCTTTTGTTTTTAGTGACGATGCATATTTAGCTCCATATATAAGGTTCATATTTTCCAAAATAATTTTTTTTATATTCACATTATAATTCAGAATATCTATTTTATGAATATCAAAAAAAAATTTATGAATATTGCTATACAATAATTCTAAATTTTCAATTGAAATATATTTTATTTCATTTATATTTTTTACAGACATATTTTCCTCCATTTAAACATTATTTTATAATATATATTTAAATAAAAATGGATAGTCTTAATAACAATTATATTAAAGTTGGTGATAAATTATTATATCAACGAGGTGCCAATCCTAATTTAAGAGGTATGAATACTCAATTTGGAAATAATTTTGGAATTAACAATAAAATACTTGATAATAATAAAGAAACTTTTAAAAAATATGATATTATTCCTGACAAAGGTCTAAAATCATCTATTATTAATAAACCACATAAATTCGTGGTATCATTTGATAATACTAATGTAGGAAGTTCAATGATTTTAAATGAACCATTTAGGGACGTTGTTAGTGTTAAATTATTAAATGCTATTTATATGGAAGCTGGACCTTCTGATGCTAATAATGATGGTGTAGAAAGTTATGCAGCTCCTTTATTTGTAACTTTATCTATTAATGAATTAAATAATGTATATAGCACTTCAACCCCTGCCGGCGGTTCTTTATTAGATAGTTTTACAACATTAGACTATGATAAAACTTTTGATAGAGATATTAATTCTTCTTCTGGAGTTGGTAGAGTAAATATTTATAAAAGTAAATATCAAGATATTAAATATTTTGACCCTCCGTTAAATTCACTAAATCAATTAAATATATCAATATATGACGACGAAACAGCTACTACATCTGGAACATTTAAATGCAAATTAGATTTTCTTGTTGAAACAAAAGAGAAATTAAGAGTATATTAGAAGTATTTATCAAGTTAATGTAAGTTAAAATGTAAATAACTTATTTTTAGATTGTTTTAAAAATAGTAAAATAATAAATTTTATTTTATATTATTTATTTAAAATAATGGACCAAACAAAAGATTTATTTAATGATAATAAAATACCACATAAAATTATTAATAAATGTGAAAAATTAATAATTTATAAAAAAAAAACTAATACTTCTAATTCCGAATCTGATAGAATTAATTTTGATTTTAAATTTACATTTAATGAACCAATACTAAATGTAGTAAGTGTAAAATTATTAAAAGCAACATTAAATATTGATTTAGCACATTCAATAACAACTGGAACTGCTGATACCGCAAATGGAACAAATGGTTCTGACCTTACAGCATTTCATTATTATATATTAAATATTAATGAATTAAATAATATTATTGGAGATAATAGTAATTCATTAGAATTAGATTCAAGTAATTCAGGTGAAATAAATAAATTAAATAGTAGTTTTGCAACATTATCTATAGATAATAATTTTGATAATGATACATCCGGAAGTTTAAATAATTATGCACATTACTATAACACCTATACAAATAATAAAAATATTAATTATTTTGATCCACCATTAAATCAATTAAAGGAATTTAATATAAAATTATATCCTCATAATTATAGCCATATTGAAAATAGGAGTAATAGTTCATATTTATTATTAGAATTTTTAATTGAAACAAAAGATAAAATGACAATATATATTGATAACAACTTTAAAGTTTAATTTAAAGTTTAATTTAAAGTTTAATTTAAAGTTTAATTTAAAGTTTAATTTAAAGTTTAATTTAAAGTTTAATTTATAATATAAACAAAAACATTATGGATTTTCTAATATTAAATGAAAATGATAGTTATAATATGAATAATATTACAAATTTTATGAAACCTTCTGAAAAATTTGATAAATTTAATATTATTCCAAATGTTAAAGAAGACCAAAAATTAAAATATAATGAACAAAAACTTATAATTTATAAAAGAAAAATTAATACAGATAATACACTAGCGAATCGTATTGATTTTGATTTTAAATTTACATTTACAATACCGTTTAAAGATGTATTGAGTGTAAAACTTCTAAAAGCAAGTTTAAAAATAAAAGAAGATAATACATTTTCAATTGGAACTGGTGATAATGATAATGGAACTAGTGGTGCAGATGCAAGTGCTTTTCATTATTATACATTAAATATTGATGAATTAGATTGTTTAAAAAGTGATAATTCAAATGCTTTAAATACAAATTCAACCGATTCAGGTAAATTAAATAAATTTAATGATGCTTTTGCTGTATTAAATGTTGAAAATGCTTTTGATAATGGAGAAACACAAGGTTCTTATGCAAATCATTATAATATTTATGAAAATTCTGAAATTATAAAATATTTTGATCCACCTTTACATGAATTAAAGGAATTTAATATAAAATTATTTCCACATAATTATAGTCATATTGTAAATAGAGGAAAAGATACATTTTTATTATTAGAATTTCTTATTAAAACAGCAGATGAAATAACCGTATATTAAAAATTTAAATTAATCTAAAATATTAATACAAAATATTATATTAAATGTTTATATTATTTATTTAAAACAATTATTTATATTATAAAATAAATAATGTTTAATAATTATCATTCTGGAAACTTTGATGATAATTTAGAAAATATAAATGGAAATGATTTAGATGATAATTTATCAAAAAAAATGAATAATGCTGATTATACAGAGACATTTGAAGACTTTGAGAAAGGAGATAATTTAGATGAATTTGAAAATAATTTTGAAAATGATACAAAACTTGAAGTATTAAATAATGAATTTACTGAAACTGTAAATTTCAATGAAACTAATAATTTAACTAACTTTATTACACCTGAAAAATCATTTGAAAAATATAATGTAATTCCAAATGATGGATTAAAATCAAATTTAATTAATAAACCTTATAATATTGTATTATATAAGGAAATTACAGGAACTCATACATTTACATTAAATGAGACTTTAACTAATATTGTTAGTATAAAATTATTAAGTGCTTATGGTTCATCTAAAAATGATACATCATGGGGGGGCAAATTCTTTGCAATACTACATATAAATGATTTACAAAAAAATATAAGTGCATATGATTCTAATGACCCAACTGATAATGATAATTCACTAAATAAATTAAATGACAGTTTTGCAGTATTGGAAAATTATGATAATTATCAAACAAGTTCAGGTGCTGGCAGAAATTGGTATAAAAATGAATTTATACATAATCATGATATTGTATATTTTGATCCACCTAAACCACAATTAAAAAATTTATCATTAACTATTTATGATACACCATTTACAAATAATCCCTCCGTCAACGCATTTCAATTACGATTAAATTTGTTAATTGAAACAACTGAAAAATTAAGAGTTTATTAATTAAATTATTAATTATTATTATAAATATAATGAATACGAATTTACATAATAGAGATTTAAATTATGAAAATATAAAAAATAAACCAATTAATATTAGTTTATTTAATAATATTACAGGAACACATACCTTTAATTTAAGTGAACCTATAAAAGATGTTGTAAAAGTTTCTTTAGTAAATGCTTATGCTTATGCAAATATGAATTCATCAAACTGGGAAGATAAATATGCAATTATATTACATATTGATGAATTACAAAAAAATTTTGGAGATAATAGTTCTAATAATAAATTAAATAATAGTTTTGCAATATTAGATAATTTTAAAAAAATAACTACTAATATTGATAGATTATTATTTAAAAATGAATATAAATATAATCAAGATATTACTTATTTTGACCCTCCAATTAATTCAATTAATAAATTAACATGTAGTATTTACGATAGTGAAAATGCAACATCTGTAAGCACTCTTCCTATTCAATTAAAATTAGAATTTATTATAGAGACAAAAGAAAAAATGAGAGTTTATTAAATATTTTTTATTAAATTATTGTTTTACTAATCTTAATACAAATTGTTTTTTATCATTTTTTAATAATAATCCAGCAAACTTTAAAGTATTAAATTTATCATATTCCCCTTTATCAAATAATTGTCCAGTTAATTTTTTTTCATTATCAAATAATATCATATATTCAATATCTTTAATTATTATAGTATTTAAATCCAATTTAACTTCTTCTTCTCTTTGTTTTTTCATATAATCCAATTCTTCTTTTTCAATTTCATTCTGTATTACAATATCTTTATCTTTAATATTAATTGGATAGGAAAAGCATTCTACATCTGGATGGTTTTTTTTATGTAAATGACAATCTACTGCTGATTTTTTTAATAAATCTAAAATTTTATTCATGATTTCTGCTTTTCTTTCTGCAATTCCATTTATTACTTGGTCTGTTGTATTTCCACCATCCATTTTTTGTATTTTTCTATCTTTTAATTGTTCTTTTGAGAAACTACATAAATATTTATATACATCTATATTCCTTTCAGATTTAGGTAATGCTAAATGACTTCCAGTTCGTGCTGCTCTTCCAATAACTTGATCCATTCTTATCATATTCCAATAAGGTTCTACTAAATGGACCTGTCTTACATTTTTTAAAGAAATACCTTCACTACCAGATTGGGTGATCATCATAACATTTATTAAAGAACCTCTTAAATTACCATTATTAATTTCTTCGGATTTCCAATGCATTTTATCCAGTTCTTTTGTAATTTCTTTTGGAACTTTAGTTAATTCATTATTAAATATATCTAATAATACTGATGTCATATCTTTATCACCAGTAAATTCACAATATTTAGGTTTATTATAATCTTCTTTATCAATATCTAGTATAAAAGTATTCTTCTGTTTCTTTATTTTAAATTCTGCATATCCATTTGCTTTTAATATCATCTTTAATATACCAATACCTTCTACTGTTCTAAATTGTGAATATATTAAAGCAGATCCTTTTGATTTTTCTAATAATTCTAAAATTTTATGAAACTTAGGAGAATATAATTTTAAATCAGAATCTTTCATTAAATATTTTTCTCTATTATCATAAAGTTCCGTTAATATTTCTTGTATTTTTTTTTGATAATCATTTTCATTATAATTTTTAGATGTAAATGTTAATTCTGGTGTAGTATCAATTTCTTTATTTTTAGTTGTTTCTTTATTTTTAGTTGCTTCTTTATTTTCAAATTTAACTAATTTATCTTGGATTTTTTTATGATACTCATCTACTACGTCCATATCTGTTAAAAGAAGTTTTAATTTACTTGGATATGGTCTTTCAATATCTTCTGGAAATGTAAAATTACATATTGCTCTAGAAAATGCCTTATAAACTTGATTTGCATCTGAATCTTCATTAAAACGTCTTTCTTTTTTTATTTCGTCAAAACGAACATCTGTATATTTTTTTAGTTGTATTTCTGACATATCAACATTTACTATTTCATTTTTTCTTATTTCTGGAAATAAATCCGATTTTGTATAGACAAAATAAGATACAGTTCCTAATATCCTCCTAATTAATAATTCTTCATTTTTAATTTTACCAGTATCTTCATTTATAAATAATTCATTAAATTTCCCTTCACTTGTAGGTAATGCTTTATATTCAAATGCCTTTTTATCCAAATTAAATTTAAAATCTTTTTTATTTAATTCATCTTTCAATTTTTTTAAGATAGTAATATCTTTTACATTTTCTGAATCTTTAATCAGTTTATAATCTTTATTTCTTGAAAAGTTGCTTGGAACTAAATTTAATATTATTTTTTTTTCTAAAGCATTATATGTAAAATTATCAATAAACTTATTTTCATCTAAAATACTTTCTAATTTTTTTATTTTTTTATCATCTAAATTTTCATTAGTATTTAGTTTATATTCTATTGTAGGTCTTTTAATTAAATTTATTAAAAACGCAATTTCTAATGGTCTATTTATTAAAGGAGTTCCTGATAGACAAAGTAATTTACAGTTTTTGGCATAATAAATTAATTCATAAATACTTTCTGATATTTTTGAACTATTTATCACTCGTGATATAAAATTATGAACTTCATCTATTATTACTATAGAATTATCAAATGGATTTATTGTATCATCTTCTGTTAATTGGTTTATTTTTTTATTATTTAAACCATTATAATGAAGTATATTGTATTTTTTAATAATTATATTATATAATTGTCTATTAATTTGTTCCTTTTGTTTTTCATTGTATTTATCATAATTAGATTTCTTTCCTTCTGTGGTGAACCAAAATCCACCATTATTATCATAAGTTTTTTTATCTATTATATCTAATATTTCCCCTATTTTATCTATTTTACTAATATCTTTATGATGAATATAACTCCAATTTTGATAAAGTGAATAATGAGGGTTACCACATTTTAAAACCTCATTCACATAATTTCTTTCTAATGATGCTGGAAGCATTACTACTATTTTTTTAGTTGTTCCTAAAAGTTCAGCTGTTGCAATTGAAGCACACGTTTTACCTACACCTAATCCATGGTATAATAAAAGACCACGAGAAGGCGAATCTTCTTGCATATAATCTCTAACAAACTTCTGGTGAGGAAATAAATCTAAATTTTTTGTATCATCTTTGGTATTTATACTTCCTATATCTAAATTAGTATTTCCTTCTTCTTGTTTTTTCAATTCATATTTATTAAAAATATTATGAATGCTTTTAACAAATCCTGCACGATTTGGAAGGTACCAACTAGGTGATGTTAATTCCGGTTTGTTGTCTCTTTCATTCGTATTTTTAATATATTTTTCTATTAAACTAATTATTTCTGTTTTACTTGTCATTATTATTAATTATAAATAATAAATTAATAAAAAATAGATTCAAATTTTTATATAAAAATTATTTTAAAAAGTTTCTAAATTTGAGGTTAAAAAATTTTTATTAAATTCGTATCCTCTCTAATTTTTAGTTATCTGGGTTAACAATTGTATTAATAGTAGATTGTAACTCTCTAAATAAAGCAATTTGTGTTTTACACATTTCTCTAATATATAATTTCCTATCAGCTCCACCACCTCCTTGTCCAGATTGTTTCTTCATATCGGTTTCAAATTCTTTTAAAGTTATAAAACCGCTCCTATCTGTATCTATTTCATTAAACATTAGTTGAATCATATTATCATCTATTTTTTTTTTGGGTAGTTGTCTGTTTATAGCACTTTTAAATTCAGATATATCTATACTTCCATTATTATCTGTATCAAGTTGGTTGAAATTTTGTATTATATCATCAAAAACATTTGATACATCTTTTTTTGGTATATCATCTGTTATTTTTCTCAATTTTTTATTTTCTGTTTCATTATATAATGCTTCAGCCAATTTAGATATATATTGATCAGATGATAATTTTATATTTTTTTTATTAAATTCTTCTAAAAATATTTTAGCTAAATTTTCGTTTTTATCAAAATAATTTTTAATACTTATGGGTGGATCATTTTTTTTTATCCGTGAAATTACAGAATTATTCAATGTTTTTAATTCTTCTTTTTTTGCATTTATACCTTTCTTCTTTGTATCTTTCTTAGCAACTCTATCTTTTTCAATTTCACCCTTCTGTTGTATTAAAGCTTCTTCTTTTTCTTTGGCTAAAGCTTCTTCATCACATTCCCAACCTAAATCATTACGATATTTTCCATTTTCTTTCGTAGCATTACATATTAATTTCTGTTTTATTCTTTCATTTTTTGAAATATTTGCTACAACAAAAAACGCATACATATTATCAATTTTTCTTAAGTTATTATTTTCTTCAT
>Ga0209830_10001494_pt1 | contig 20585 bp, 30 predicted proteins | sample ArcticOcean_MG_C_12_FD_187439 | JGI IMG/M metagenome (GOLD analysis project Ga0209830, IMG submission 187439) | Marine microbial communities from western Arctic Ocean - ArcticOcean_MG_CB8_130 (SPAdes) (version 2) | ecosystem: Environmental > Aquatic > Marine > Oceanic | place: Arctic Ocean...
AAATGCTATGTTGTAAAACAAGTTAAAAAAGTCTAGGAACCATGGACTTATAACACACAGGAGAATTAATGCTATCACCCCAGCAAGTGTACTGCCTAATGATGTTCCAACAATAGCCTGATGTGCCTTGCCTTGTTTGTTTAGAGCATAACCTTCATGTACTGCTGGAATACTGTTTGCTTCACCAGGCATTCCAAAATAGATTGCAGTTATGGATCCAGTGAACTGTGCTAGATTAGCAACTCCAATGTAAAATCCTAACAGTGGCAATAGATCTAATCCTAGTAGATAAGGATATGCAATCATAAGTGTGATCGTAATTCCTGCTCCTGGAATTAAACCAGCAACAGATCCTAACAAACAACCTAGCAACGTGTTGAATAAAAAACTTTCAAACATTATGTTTCCTTAGAGGAATAAATGTATCCAGGAATCATCTTTGATATTTGCATTTGTGCATAGTTAGGCTGACTCCATACATACGGAAAAATACCCATCACACCATCTATGTCGATCATGTGTACATCTTGATATTTAGAAAGCGTGTGCCATATCTCTTGTGGGTCAGTTGTGCCAAAAGATTTCATTAGATTGCATTGACCTATCTTGATAAACCCAAGTGCTAATTTACTGTCGTTATGATCAAAATTATTTCTTTCAAGCCATTTGTAAAAACTTTCTTGTTCTTTAGCATGCCAAGGTGCAGTGCTTTCTGTTACGTCTTTTGCCCATTCTATGTCAAACTCACCTGTGTAATACTTCAAAGAATTAATAGAACTGCAAATAACATCATCAACATCAGCACCATCTTCATCTCTAAAAACTTCTATGTGTGTCTTTCCAATCTGTGCCCAATGCAGGTATACTCCACCGCATTCTCTATCAAACTTGTTAGTTTGGAACAGTTCGTAATCTTTTTCTTGTAAATTAATCCTTGGTGCTTGAAGAAAGGTCATTATTTGACTAGGCCTTTGCCATTGTGGATCCACAATGGATTTTCTATAACTTAACACGTAAGATTCAAGTTCATGACAAAGATCATTAAGTTGTCTAATGGCATATTTTGTTTCATAGTCAGCAATTTTATAGTACTGACTGAGTCCCCATGCTTCGCCTTGTAGGTCTTCGAAATATCTGTGCAGTCTGTTCATTGTATCATGTTTGAGTCTTGCTCCAGGTTTGGACATTTCATCGCCATCCGATGTATTGCCCATGGGCAAACTCTCTGGATACATTACAGAATCTTTATAAAATAGATCTTCTATTCTATACGGCTTCAAACCTGCCTTTTCCCACTTGTTTGTATCATTAAAAATATTGATTTGTAATATTGCTTCATTAATTTTAATGCACAGATATTCTACGTTACGTGGAGTATCCACAAATCCCATGAAACAGTAATTTTTTTCTAAGTGGTAAGGTTTTGTTAGTAAACTTTTAAGTTCTTTTATCCAACGATCGTTAAAATCATTGCTGGGTATATCAAAATATACATCTATAGTGTCTGATAACTGTAAAGGATTTCTATAAGTTATTATCATTCAACAGTATATACCGCTGAATTTCTTTCATGTTCCCAAATCTCAATGCGTGTAATTTTAACTCTATGATCTGTTTTAACATCGATGAGTGGTTGCACATGGTCATACACAAATTTACAGGACGCTTCTATACCAGGACCCCAACCTTTGTCTACATCCATAATATTCATATTCATTATTCCTAAATCATGCATTTTTTGAATGTTATCAAGTTGTGGATCATCTGAAGCAATCAGCACTCTGTGATCCCATTCTTTTTCTAGCCATGCTTTAATATCTCTAAGATCACCAAAGTCCATGACCCATTGTCTTTCATCAAGTTTGCCTTCGAAAGTGAATTGAATATATCTGCCATAGCCATGTACAAATGCACAGTGACCTTCATCACGCCATTGTCTGTGTCCTACAGATATAGGACCTAATTTTTTTGTTGATTGAAATTTCATTTTATTACCAAATCATACATTCTTACTCTGTAACCATTCTGTTTCATCTGCATGACTGTGTCTCCAAAGTCTTTAAGATTATACACTGTGTTCATTTTGAATGCTTTCTTACTAGAGATAACCAATAGTATCTCATTTGGATTCTCCTCTTTAACAGTTCTAATTGTATAGTCTGTTGATGGCACAGTCAAATCTTTTGTTTTAGCACCTGATTCATACTTGTTTGGATATATTTTTACCGCTCTGTCATTTAATAAAAATATTTTATAGTATTGATTACTTTCTCCATGGATATTAATCTTCATTTCGTCGTTGTTATAGTATATTCCATTTTTGTTTAATATAACAGAAAAATTATGATCCTTATCGTAATTTTTTTCAATAGGAAAAACCATTCCACTTGCTTCTGCAACACAATATCTTCTGCCATCATGATGCTCTATTTGTGTTACATATTTTGAATTGTGTACCACTCCTGGAAATGTAATCCATTTGAAGGTGTTTAGTTCACAGTTGTCATTTATACAGGTTTTTAAATCGTTTACCTGTATGGTTACACCTAGTTCGTTTTCAATAAGTTGTTTGGTTGCTTTTAGTTTTGCAATTTCACAAGATGCATTTTCTGTAATGTCTGTACCAAAATCATGCATGCCTATGGCTGTACCGGCCCAAATAGAACCTGACCATAGACACACACATATTGTGGTGGTTAATTTACTGAATACTTTGAGCATCAGTAAATGCTTGATCGATTTTATCCTGATCGATAGTTTCTACTTTAGGAGTAGGATACCAATTGGATTTGTCGAATGTCATTAAGACGAAGGCTCTGAAGTGAGGGCCTTCGTTGACTACTATTTTCTTTTCTATCACATAACCACCCATATCAAGTTCATTGATAATAGACTGTGACATTTTAGTAGTCATCTGTGTAGTGTTACCGCTTACCACAGTGCCTGACTCTTCAATGAATCTCTTCATATCGGCATTCATGTAGTTTTGCAGTTTATCTGCCAACATGACCTTGGCGTCATGAATTGCAATATCGATGGCAAACTGAAAGTCTGCTGATTGCCCAGTGGCCACCGAATACACATCTGAATCTGTATCTTTCGGATATTCAAAGAACCATGTAGGTGCTTCACTGCCACCACGCAGTTTTACATCTTTTATGTTTTCGCCTTTATTGATGTTCTTATTCAAAGGATTAATACTTGAACAAGCACCAAGCATCAAAGCAAGGACGATTACTGTTAGTTGTTTCATACTTTTATTATAATGTAGATTGACAGAGTGTCAACCTAGTAGAAAAACGTTTGCCAAGACCCGTCTGGTAGTTGACATTTTCGTGCAGGATTGCTGACTCCGTTGACATAGACCTGCCATATTCTATTGGCGCAGAGCAATCCATCTTTGGATATAAAATAGTCACCTATTTGTGATTCAGTGTTAGGGTCAATCCAGTCTGTGTTTTTAACTTCTTCATGTTTAGGATCTAAAACCACTCCAGCATCCAAGGCATAAGGAATAGTGAGCATGATACAAAAAAACACTAGACTTAATATTACAGATCTAATCATCTTCTTTTACCTACCTCCTTTAAGTCTGCTTTGGCCACAACCATGTATGGACCTTTGTTGTAAGCAGGTACTATGGTGTATCCTGAAGACACTTCCAATTTGTCTGTGTTGTCTTCAACTGGAGCACCATTATTAGGAATAGAAGATGCATTGCTATAAAAAGCGGAAGTCCTAGGCTCAGAGTAATTTTCATCATTGCGATTATAAAAAGCAACAAAATCTTTTTTACTTTTGCCTATGTCTACTCCCAAAGATTGCAAATATTTGTTGTGTTCTTTTTGGGCATTGCGATCTCTTTGTGTTAGTCCTCTTGTTTTTCTTTTACGTGTAGAGTTCATACTCAACGCAGGACCTACTAAATGCATTGTCATAATTTTATTATAAACTATTCATCTTCTTTGTCAACTGAAACAAGATATCCCTTGTCATTGTACAATTGACTGATATCGATAGTTTTTTCCCAATCCAAATATGAAGGGTCAACGTCATTCAGTTTGCCAAAAAATATATGAAGTATTTTAATTAACTCACCTAGTTCACGTGAGTCTAATACAAGATCTAGATTGTTACTGCATTCATATGCATATTCAAGAAGCAATTCAATAGCGTCGATCACTTGGCCATCTGTTTCACTCCACTTTTGTTTTTCTTGTTTTAGGTCTTTTTGGCCAGGAAAATTAAGTATTTTCGCCATTACTTTTCTTTTTTCCTCTGTGTGTAATTCTTCCTTTGGTTAAATCATATGGGGTCATTTCTACAGTGACATGATCTCCTTCCAGCATTCTAATTTTGAATTTTTTTAGTTTGCCAGAAGTGTATGCGATAATAGTATGTCCGTTTTCTAGTTTAACTCTTGCTCTAGATTCAGGTAGTAATTCTGTGACTACTCCGTTAACTTCTATTGCCTCTTCTTTACTCATATTTTTTCTCCTTCTTTACCTTGATAATTTTTTAGCACTATACAAGTTCCTCCAATATACCTAGTAATTCAGCAACTATGAGTAAGATACCTGCTACTAAAAGACTGCCATAGAGGAGTGATCCTCCGGCGCCTATTCTTAAAACCGATTTGACTAAACTGACATAAAAATGGCCCTTGCTTGGATCTTTTGGAGCAGGTGTTATCCCTTTAGGGGATTCAGTGTGTTCACTAGGAACATAAATTCTTTCTGGTATTAACATTAAACTAGTACTCCTCCGAAATAATGTTGAAATAATCCCGCGACCAACAGTGTAGTTAATGTTGCATTTAGCATTGTAAGGGCTCTGTCATGCCAAAGCATACCTACCCAAAACCATCCTGTTGTTCCTATTAAACTAAACCATAAGTCTATAAGAGGTATTGTGCCTACACTTCTTGCCGCAACAGCAACAAGAATAAAAAAACTCGCCGCCCACTTAATGTACCACGACAAATCACCCTTAGGTGTAATTTTTTTATAAACCCTAGAACTATTAAGTTTTGCTATCTTATCGTCTAATTTTTCGTTAATTGGTTCTATTGTTATTTCATTTTCTATTAACACATTATTCAAATACACTTCGTGCTTCATATTTTTTCTCCTTGTGCAAATCCCCTAAATGTTTTAAATCTGGGAAATCTAATTGAATACGACCCGTCTTGGTTCTGTGTGACTGCATCGCCACGCACTTCGACCAGTTGGTGAAGTAATTTATCTCTATCTGCCCAAAATTCGTCTCTTTGTGCATCAGAAAAACCTGAACCGACATTGACTCGTATATCTTTACCATCGTCGGTACCATTACAAACAAATGCACCCAGTCTGCCTTGATTACGTCCTGTACCTTCTTCGATGTCTGTAATACTAAGTGTAACTTCTATAAATGGTTTTGCTTTTAACATATGGTGTGATCTTTTGCATTCGTAAAAAGCATCTGGATCTTTTATCATAACACCTTCAAATCCATTTACAATTGCATCTTTGTTAAATTGCAAATATTTTTTATAGTCTTCTGGATCATTTAGGTTAACGAGATGTTTTTCTAAAGGAAATAATCTTTCAAAGTCTTTGCCTTGAAACAATGCCTGCACTTGTTTGTCTCTTTGTGTGCAAGTTAGTTTACTTTTGCCTTGTCTAAATTCTGATACAGGAATAATATCAAATATTGCAAACTTAGCATCAGTTGCATCCACATTGTCTTTTCTATGCACTTGTTTCATTAATGCTTGAAAAGATTTTGAAACCATTTCGCCATCTAAAATCATTGCTTCATCAAATGTAGGCATAATTTTTTCTTTTATTTCTGCTTCTGTAAGACAAAAATTGTGTAACTGTTTTCCGTTTCTTGTGTACATAGTGACAGTTTCACTAGCAGGATCTACAAAAGATAAGACTCTTATGCCATCTAGTTTATAGTCAATAAACTTTTCGCCATGCATCTTGTTTGCATGATTGGCAGAATCATGTGCCAACATACATTCAAACACAGGAATCTGATACTGTGGCATTTTTAATTTCTTTGCTACGTTGTTGACAGTTTTTTCAGTAACCCCACATCTGAGATCTTTGATAAGGATTCTTCTGTACCAAAGATTCCATTGAGCCTGTGTTGATATATTCATCAGATCGTTTATTGCATCTCTGGCGGCATGTCCAGTGAGGTTTCGTTTGTTTAATTTTTCTGCTATTGAATAAAAAATTTCCGGATTGTGTATCCCAGGCCCACTGCTGGGACAGACTTCTATAATTTTTACTCCGAATGTGTGCAGTTTGTCTAATGCAATTCGCAGTCCGTTGAAGAACTCAGTGTTACCTGCATTCATTTCTCTAGCAATGATTTCTTCTTTGAACAGTCTTGAGTTGTCAGACTCTAATTCTTGGATAATTGTATATGGCTCATTCATACACTTATAATACAGCAGAGTTGATATATGTCAACCTATGTTTAATGAGAACAATATTTTACACAAGGTCTCAATGGAGTTTCAAATATTTTAGCAAAATTTTGATGTTGATCAGACTGTATAATATTTTCTAAACTGTGTGTAGGGATAATCATCTGTGTAGGGTCTGTAAGTTTGGTCAACATCGAATAATCTGATTCTGCTGTGGTGTTTCTTGACCATGCGTGTATTCCTCCAAGGTAGCAACACGGATACACAGTCCCGTCAGCATAGATAAAAACTTCACGTTTATTTGCACTCATGCAACTGACACAGCCAGTTGGAGTCTTTAGGTGATGATCAAGTGGAGGATTCAGATGTGTTTCTTCGAAGTTTCTGTCAGAGTGGAGAGTAATAAAATTACTGAACCCTAACTGACGGCTCATGTCTTCACATATACTCCATTGATGTTCGTTGTGTGCAAATTTTATAAACTGCCAATGAGCATTACCACCTGCTTGGATAAATGCTGTGGCATTTGCCATCACAGTTTCAAAGTCTGTGCCCACTCTATAGACACTGTGTGTATCTTTTAATCCATCGATGCCAAACACAATTTTGTCCTGTGCATCTAGAATGTTTGCGAGAGTTTGCCAATACGCTACATTGTGCAGGGCGCCATTGGTTGCAATCCAAACTTTAATATTAGGATTGTGTTGTTTAAAATATTCTAGGATGGGAATAAAATCTTTGGCAATGATAGGATCACCTGTGGTGCCTTTGAATATAACTTCTTTCAGTTTGCTGATTGTGACTGTGCTGATCGAACTTGTAATATCTTGAAGACTTAGTTCATGTTTGTTAAGTCCTGGTATCAGTTTGCCTCGAGAATATCTTGGACACTGCGGACAACGAGCATTACACTTGTTGGCCAGTTCAAATTCAATTGATTCTAATTCAGATATATCAAACATTATTTGTATAGTTCGAGCATACTCTTATAATATATGTGGAATTTGGTAGAGTCAACCGGGGGAATAAATCCCCCGATTGTGTAGAATTATTAGAATGAAAATTTCATTCCAACAGCCATTTGGTCTGTGTCGACTGTTGTTCCTTCGTTGTCAGTTTGCTGAAATTCAGCATAACCTTTTAGAGCATCAGTAAAGTCTCTTTCAATACCATATGTCATGTATGTTGCTGTGCCTTCTTTGTCACCCCAACCTACATGTGCTGTGTTATCTCCTAATGCAAAAGAAGCAGTTGCTTCCATACCTGTTAGGTCAGCAGTTGTTCCAGAATTGTCTTGAACGGAATATGTGCCGTTTAGTGCAATACCGTTAAAGTCCATGCCTGCAGATGCCACTTGATATGATATTTCGTTTACATTGTCAGTTGCTATACCGGCAGATACTGCTAATGGACCAACGTCCATACCAGCACTGTAATCTAGCACGTCAATTCCATCTTTGCCAGATGAACCGTCTACGATTATCATTGAACTTAGTGAGATTGGTCCCACTGCATTCTCGTATTTCGCTGAGTTAGATGATCTACTACCGTATGTGAATACAGCAGAGTTTCCAAACTCATTGAATACACCAGTTTTAGCAATGCCATCATTTGGATGAGATTGTCTACCAGCCGATACTGCACCCAGAGTGCCTAGGTCAACACCCACAAAAGCGAGTCTTGAATCAAAAGTATCTGATCCTGCATCGTCGGCGTCAATGCCAACTTCTAATGTTGCGAATCCTGTGATGCCAGAGTCTTCAGAAAGTGTTTCCGAAAGGTTTACACCGATTAATGATCCATTGTTTTCGGCTTTCGTAACTGATGTGCCTGTAGTGTCGTCATTATTGGTAACCATATAATTGATCGATCCGTACACGTCTATCTCTGCCGCAGTCACATTGAATGTGAATCCGGCTGTTATTAAACCTACTAAAAGTAGTTTCTTCATATTATTATTCTCCTTGTTTTGTGTATACACTGTGTAGATTTTAAATCTACTAAGATATGTATTACAGTGTATTTTAAGTTATAGTAGTTGTGATTGTCTGCCTATTTAAAAGTTGTATAAGTTTGTAAAAACTATCTTCAAGACAGAAGACGTACTCTACTGTGAAGATTTGGTTCGAAATTTGCCATGTCTAATTCTTCTGTTGTTGCAAAACAGCACAACCAAGCAGAAGTTTCTGCATCTTTGGCATCGTCATACACCCCATCAGAAACAACTATTTTATGAGAATTCGGTTTGCGAAAAATAAAAGCGTGTCCCTTGAGATGATCATCCCAGTAGACCGTAACTGCTTGTTCACGTGCCATACTCATATTTATAGTATTATCGAGTGACTAAAGTTGGAATGATCAAACCATTCCTGTGGACAAGTAAAGTGTTTGGGTGCGTGCCAAACAAAGTCGAGATCTCTGTGACTTTTGTACAGCATACCTAATTGGTAATACCAATGAGTTGGATCTATTGTTTTATAATCATAGTTTTTTGTGCCTGCATACATGTTTTCATACAACTTATTTTGTACAAAGTCAAAACCATACAGATGTATTGTGGTATGCATGGGATCCAGCGTACAAGCCAAGTTGATTGCGTGTGGCCCTGTGTTCCAATGCCAGGGATCATCAAATTTTTTGTCACCTTCATAAGGTAAATCAGGAAATGCTTTGACTCCATGACCAGCATGCCATTTTGATCTGGTATAGATGTCATTTGGAAAATTATTTGCTTTGGCTTCTACAACCATACGCTCATCAGCACAACACAATATGTCTGGTGTATATTCTCTATGGATGGCATTACACCCTATCACAATGCCATCCAGTTTGTTTAGATCAACTGTCTCTCTAGATTTGCCGTTACCAAGCACGTAAACGTTATAGGACATTAGAACAAATACTTTATACTGATATTAAACGCGGGTCCATCCTGATTGTACCCATATGGTCTTTCGTACTCAAGATCGCCGATATTTGTTAGTGTGCCGTTTACTACAACATCTTCATTCACTGTGTAGCCAAATCCTGCATCTAGTGTAGTCTGGTACTCCATATCCACAGTGGCATAGGTTGTTGGGTGTATGTCTTTGTGATTACCGTAGAAATTATATGTACCCCACAGAGTAAGTTTTTCATTAATATTCTGTTCAATGCCCACGTATGAAGAAAGTTTTGGTCGTCTAGTAACTTCATTCTTAGCAGAGTCTTGTACAGACAAGCCTGTTACAGATATACTGAGTCGTGTGTTATCATCGGACTGTGTTGACGAAAATTCCCAACCTTTGGTTACATGAGCACCATCAGTGTCATTGCTGTAGGCTGAATTGTCATATTTAATTTGATCACTCACTCTGGTAGTGAAAATGTTAAACTGACTTTCAAACTCTTCAACTTTGGTTTTGATTCCAGTTTCATAAGTTACACTTTTTTCTTCAGTGAGATTTGCATTGCCTGTGTAACCATAATTGTCTGCACCATACATTTCATACAGTGAAGGTGCTTTGAATCCAGTGTTGGTTCCAGCAGTAAGAGTGATGATATCATTTGCTCTGTAACCAACCCCAAATCTGTAGGTGTTGACTGAACTGTGTAGACTGTTGTCATCTCTTCTTACTCCTGCGTTCATTAACCAACTGTTATGATTGATATCAAAATTTACAAATCCAGCAATGTTTTCCGCAGACTTATCCACAGATGAATTGTATGATCCTTTGTTATCAAATTTAGCAGAGTAGGCGCTGAGATCAGTGCCCACAGTAAAATCAATCGGTCCTAGATTGTTTGTGTGAGAAAGACGCATGTGTTCAGTTGAAGAATCATAAGAGTCTATCTCTGTGCCGTTCACATATTCCCGGTCATGTGTGTTTGTGTCCAACACCAGATTAAAATTTGGATTGTCTATTCTTGTTTGATAAAAATAAAATTTTGCATCAGAAGTGTAGTCTGTGTCGTCAGCATTGGCACCATCCAGATCAGCATCCGCATCTCTTTTTAAAATTGTTGTGTTGACCACGGTGTTGCCGAGATAGTGTAAACTGTTCAAGTTAATAGTGCTGTAATCATATCCATCTGGCTCTGCACCGTTCTGATAGATTGATATGCCATCGGACTTTTCTTTAAATGTGTTTATGGTAAAGTTATGATTGCCCGATCCTAATGAATTGGACAGAGTCACTGACCCACCAGTGGTGTTGTTGGAGCCATAAGTTACTTCTGCTTCGTTGTGAAAACTCACACCAGTGTTGATATTAACTGCGCCAGCAACTGCATTAGGGCCAAACAGTGTGCCTTGTCCACCTTTGTACAAATCAACGGAACTGGAATATGTGACAGGATCAACTCCTGCATCGAAAAGTCCATTTGTGGTTGAGTGATCAGTGATGGGTGATCCATTAATTAAAAACAATGTGTGGTTAGAATTTGCTCCTCTGGTAAACACAGATGTGTTCTGTCCTAGCGGGCCTGAACGCACTGTCTGGAATGATGCACTTTTGTTCAACACATCGCCAATAATCTTTTTGTTTTGATATGAATCTGCCTGCACAGTTTCGACATTCACAGTCGATAAACTTTGTTCGCTTGGCAGAATACTCATGATTGGTAGATAGATCTCTAATGGTTTTGCATATAACAGTGCAGTGCTTAGAGTAAAAATAATGGTGAGTAGTTTAGTCATTGAGTCTCCTTGCTCTTGTTTTATACCCTAGGTGGCATTCGGACTATAACCGTATCAAGTAATGTGGACGAATTTCACGTCACTTTCCCACTATGCTTTTAGAATACTTGTACGTCTAATTATATTGATATTTGTGAAGGCTGTCAACATATGATAAAAAATATAGGTTGAAGCAAGTGTTGATAGGAAAAATGGGATGGCCATTACGTAGCATGTAATGAGTCCTAAGAGATCTTGTGTATAGTAGGAAGAACCAAACCATACAGCAAAATTAGTAACAACAAAAAACACGATGCACGATGCTAACACATTAGATTTAAACAAACCTATAAGAAGTAAACTGGAGTACACCCACAATAGATATGGATGCCAGCCTATTATTGCGTCTGTGATCATGTATGCAATTAAGCAAGGCACCAAACTAATGGTACTGCTCATCATAAAGATGGCAATTACAGGAGTAAAATTAGGCGGATGTGGCAACAGCCTTGATGCCACAATGCAAAAAATTAAAAATATATTAACTGGTCTTAACATCTGATGATGTGTTACTTATTAACCAGGTTCGACATCTGATCTATGTGTTATTATTTTATCCACAAGACCAAATTTGTGTGCTTCTTCTGTGCTCATGTAGTTGTCACGTTCCATTGCAGTATTAACAACTTCAATAGGTTGTCCTGTGTGATCAGCATACATTTGATTTAAACGTTTTTTAATTTTTGATATTTCTTCTGCGTGTATTAAGATGTCAGTTGCTTGTCCTGAATAACCGCCCGAAGGTTGATGAATCATAATGCGTGAATTTTTAAGTGCATATCTTTTACCTTTGGCTCCAGCCATTGCTAATAAAGATCCTGCTGAGCAGGCTTGTCCAATAACCAAAGTTGATATGTCACATTTAACAAATTGCATAGTATCATATATGGCCATACCGGCTGTGACTAGTCCGCCTGGCGAGTTGATGTACATAAAAACATCTTTGTCAGATGCTTGTGATTCTAAGAATAATAATTGTGCTGACACAATTGCCGCAGTGCTGTCGTCGATACCGCCTGTTAAAAAAATTATTCTTTCTTTTAGTAAACGAGAAAATATGTCATAACTTCTTTCGCCTTTGCTTGTTTGTTCTATTACTACTGGTACTAAACTCATATCCATACTATATTACTCCTCTTTGTTTTCGTCAACCGGAGCAGTGTCTTCTTTTGGTTTTTCACATTGCCACCCGGAGTTATTAAAAAATCTTCCATCTGCTAATTCATAGTAGTGTATCCATATTCCGCCGTTGGGCCTTCCAACATCATTTTTAAGTTTCTGGTATACTTTTCTTTTGGTTATTTTTCCTGCGTGATGACTGCCATCAGGTTCAACTACATATAATTTGTCTTTTTCAAATGCGTCATACAATCTAGCAACATATTCGCCTTCAAAATTTTTGTTAGAGAAAAGTTTTGGAAACATCATCTTTTTGAGGATGGCTTCACGTGCTAAAACTTCTTGATATTTTTCAGGGTTAGTCACCCTTAAAAGTGCTTTTTCTTTGTTGTCCATTTTTTATTTTTACGAAGAATGATCCTTTGTCCTCATTTAGTTTAACATATTTTACATGTTCGTCAAGTTCTGCCCATACAGGGAACTGTCTACATATTTCTCCGGACCGACCCGTGATCACCTTAAGTTTTGTAATGCCTTTAGAATAACAGTCTCGAAAAGCGTTTTTCACTCTGTTATAAGATTGATCAAGGGTCAGGCCGTGCAAGTCCATCTACTTAGGAGTGGCTGATGCTTTTTCTTCGATTATTTCTTTTCTTCTTGCTTTAATAAGTTTGCCAAGTTCTTGTAGTGCTTTTCTTGCCCTAGTGGCAGATGCTTTCACACCCTTTTCTACAAACTTATCATTTTCTGCTACGAACACATCGTATTGTTCTTTCATTTCATCAGTTGTTGACATATTAATATATCTCCTTATGTGTGTATTATAGTGCCGGTAAGACTACAAGTCACTCAAAAAGACTGCATCACTCTGATTTTTGTATGGATCTAGATCAGATAATAGTTTAGGATTACACATTTTAATAATTTTTTTACTCAACCATGCATCAGTCACCTGTTTAATAATTGTGTCTTGATCAAGTTGTAATCCTTTTAACAATATCTGTTTGTCTTTGATTGGATTAATTACGTCCACAAGATTGTGTGACCATAACTGATAGTCGTTCAGTATCACTTGCAAGTATTGAGGATTAGTGCGTTGTTTCTTAATTTTTACTTTATATCCATGTTGATAAAATTTATACATGTAGCAGTTGGGTTGTTTAGTATATTCAGCATCCAAGTCACATTGATTTAAATGCCATTGCACATACTTAGGATTTCTCAACATGTATTCATCGCCATACATGCCAGTCACCAATTGTGTAGATCCGCTAAAGTAAGGCGTCTGATTAAATCCCCAATGTAAACTTTGCATGTGTTGATAAAAATCATCTGTATCAGTTTCACGCAGATTGTAATTGAAAGTGGAGTACTTTATATTATAGTAATCCATTATTGCTCGTATCATAGTGCAGTCAACACCTTTGCTGTCTGCAAGTACGTAAGGTCCTTTGATTAGATTTTGTTTGACAGTTGTTATCACCTGTTCACAATACTCATCTACAGTAATACTGCCTTCTTGTAACTCAATGTGTTCGTTTGGTAGATAGTTGCTGTGCATATCATGATCATATGGAATTAGTGCAAAGCCTTCAAAAGGAAATGTGGACAAGCAGTAGCCATTTTTGTACAAAGGCAAGTGCCATCGATCTATATCAATGGTTTTTGTTTGTAGATTTATTTGAAGGTCAGACTTAGTGTACACATCATTTGCAAACTGCCAGCCTTGGTCAAAGATATTGTCTCTTGGTTCTTGTAAATTAATTTTAAATATCATAAAACCTTCCAGTCAAGTCTATGTTAAAATATCGTTTGATCATGTCTTGATTTTCATACAACGTAGTTAGACAAATTTGTTTTTCTTCTAATTGAGGATTAGCATTCCAATACTTGTGTGTCCAATACAAACTTAGTTCTTCAGGAGCAATAGCATGAAGCACACAGTCGCTTGGTTCTAGGTCTAAAAAATTGCACCATTTGATCTGCTGGTGTTGTAAGTCTTTGACATAAGATTGTAAGGGATATGTGTGCATCAGTTGGATTAACTGATTGCATACTCCTTTTTGCAAGTTATAATGATCTTTGTGCGGACCAAAGTCTTGTTTGTAACCAGCAATAGTATATCCATGTGCTACCAAAGGCCATAGTTTACTAAAACTTATATTGATACATTTTATACAATCTCTATCAACATTTATAGAGTAAGAGTTTGACAGTAAAAGAAATGTTAAATCTAAGGTGACATGCACATTTCTTGCATCACATAGGTCAAACAATTCATTTATATTATGTGCTATCTGTAAACTACCTCTAGTTGGAAGGTCAATAATCAATATAGAGTTTTTGGTAATTTGTTCATGAGTGTCAAATACTCTTACATCTTTATGATAAGAACTAAGATAGTCTTGTTGCCAGTATGACTGTGCAGGTACCCAAACAGTTTTGTTATAGTTTCTCGCTACACATTCTATCATAGTTCTTTGTGTGTGATTTACAACTTGCCAGTTAAAGTCTTGAGTGTTACATTTGGGTGCTATCCAATCAGACAACGCATCACCTAGTTTTTTATTGTCGTTCCATGTGTAATTGTTAGGCGGAACTTCGAAGTCTTTGTTAAGCACTGATCTATCCTCAGCAAAAATGTTATTTGCAAAATTCAATACACCTGTAAAATCGGGATCAAAAATACTCCATACACTTTCTCCTTTGGGTGCTTTGCCATATGATTGAGCACTACTGATTAAAATTGCACACTCTCTCAAAAATTCTAATCTATTCATTGTTTAAAAATTTTTGTACTTTTTCGTAAGTGACTAAATCATTTTCGAGTTGATCGGCTGTTTCAAAATCCCATTCAGGCATTGCTGTTTTAATATTAGTACCCCAATGCTCATCCAGTTGTTTTATAAATCCTAGTGCGGGATAAGTTTTAGTTTCTAAGAATTTTTTGTAATTAGAATGTACTTTTTCTCTCAACTCTATAGGCAATTGTTTTGGGTGTAATTCAATAGGATCATGCACAAGACACTTCTGGGTCATGTGATAGTTGTTATCCTTACACCATTGATCTAATTCCGGTAATCTCAAAATGTTCAGCACTGAAATAGTTGGCTGAACAAGAACATCTATATTTTCAAATAGACGAAGAGTTGACATGTTGTCAATTATTGTTTGCCATTCACTTCCTGGTCTAATGTATTCATGCACAACACCCACACCATCCAAACTAAAGATTGAGACTACTTTTTTAAATTTAAGTAGTAAATTTTTTATTTCATCTTTGATCAACATTCCATTTGTTGTCAGATACAACGTTATATGATTGGCATTGTTGCTGTCCACTAAAAATTTAAGTAATGCAATTAATTTTTTATGATACAGAGGTTCTCCACCCATTAAATCTATGTAAGCAATGTGTTGTGCGTTGTTTCTTATGTACTGGTCTGCTTGTTGATCATACTTGTAAGGATCTTGACTAGGTCTTCCTATGGCTTGCCATACCGTATTAACTTTGGAACTTACATGTCCTACACACATTCTACAAGCAAGATTACAAGTGGCTCCTGCTAACATTTTTACCTGTACTGGATGATCAGGGTGTGTGGTCAAAGAAGTTTTATGTGCATCCAAACGCCCGCTGTTTACAGATTGGCGCATTGACGTTTTTCCTAAACTTTCTTCATGAAAACATTTCCAACAGCCTTTGGGTTGCTCACCTTGTAGCATCTGCGAACGAACACTGACTATTTCATCGCTATGCCAATATTGTTCAAATGTTTCAGCAGTTTTTGATTGTGCTTGATACAAACAACAAGGAGCAGGTGGAATGTTAGTGCTGTCTGTGTTTCGATCTAAACTGATAAAAGGCAATATACACAGTGTATCATTCATACATACTACTTAATGTTTAGGTTTTTGTAGGACCCTTGCACTGCTTTTGCTTGTGCTACTGCATCGGTTAGAGCATTGTGTTTGCCTTGCACATTTACCGAAACCCCTGCAAGATCAAACAGTGTCCTTGTGTCTCTGACATCCCAAAACTTCCATGTCACTGCCTGTTGCAGTTGTCTACAAATGTTTTCAATAATCACAACATCAAATACAGAGCCATGGCTCCAAACGTTTGAGGTACCTAACCCAAATGTGTAAAGTTTTTTCATTGCTTCTTGGATTGTAATACGACCACCTTCTCCAAATGCATCTTCTTGAATCTGTTTGTCTTGTTTACCCCACCATTCTAGGGTACTGTTGTCTATGTGTCTATCTAATTGTTCTTGTGTTTCTAACTCAATACGTTCATAAAATTGTGTGCAAATTTCACTGCCTTTTGGATCAAATGTACATGCTCCAATAGTCAATATTGCGGCATCAGGTGTCGTGGCCAGTGTTTCTAAATCTATCATCAAGTGCATGTGTCTATTGTATGATGTTAAAAAGATTATGTCAACGGGTAAACTGGAGGGCCTTGCTGTGAACCCTTAGAATTGTCTAAGTTTTATGCGGTTTTTTTGTTGGTAACTTTTGATGCCCACCATTTATCCAGTACAAAGTACCAAACTGAATTTGCAAGTGGCTCTACTATTGCATCAGTGACTGCTACGCCAAAAGATACGTCAGCAATTAACATCAAACAGGTGATTGCAATTAAGAAGTGACCAAATGTGTAGATTATAGTTCTTAATATCGAACCACGATTTTTGCTGTAAACACCTTTTATCATAGACCACATGCCGTGTGTGAGTTCTGTTTTTTCCATTTTTTCTAAGTTCTTTCAAAAGTTTAGGCTAGCCTAAGTTTACAGATATTTATATAGCAGTATATTAAAAGACTTGATTACGACTTGTTGTTTTTCTTAATTTTTTCCTGTTGTTCCAGGATCATTTGCAGTTTGGTATTGAGTCTGATCATGTCGTTGTCCAGCATGCGAATACGATCGATCAGAGCAATCAGAGTCGTATTTGCCTCACTCACAACAGGCTTGATCTCTTTGGTCACCCATTGCCACACATAGTATACGAAATATCCAAGACCCATAGCGGCAATGATCGGAAAGCCGTATTGGTTTATAGCATTTACTAATTCGTTAGTCATTACCTACCCTCTCGTTAATCGCGACGGGCATCTAATTTTCCTTCATTTGCAGCCAATCTATCCACGTTAGGTTTAACACCTTGAATGTATGACATCAGTGTATCAATCTTAACTAGGTCATTGTTCATGGTTTGCACTCGGTTGTCCAAGGCCACAATGATGTTTTTGAGTCCCATCACTGATCCTGTAACTGATTGCAGTATGAATTTAAGTGTGGTAAACACAAAGACTCCTGCCGCAATGGCTCCTGCTATGGGAAAACCTACATCGCCTACTAGTGTGAGAAACTCCATTATGTGTATATTTAACATTTGCACAGCAGATCGTATGTGTCAGCACAGCAATTGGTGGAAAAAACCAGTAAATACAGATGTGCGTATACTAGCGATTATTTTACTTTATATTACAACAGCATCTGCTGATCAACTGCATCACGAGTTTGGCAATCCGTCTTTCAGTGGCAATGGCTATTCAAGTCATGTGCTGTCCATCGAACAGTTGCAGTACAGCAGAGCACAAACAGTTAAAGAAGATGCCAAGTCAGCAGATGCGGCCGCCGAAAGAGAGGCGAAAAACACCACAATAAACAAATTTATTACAAATGTAGAATCAAGGATCTACGCCAACCTGTCCAAGCAGTTGGTGGACAACATGTTTGGCACATCATGCACAGGTACATGTCCTACCAGCGGTACTGCTGAAGTTGAAGGCTCCACAATATATTGGGTAAAAGATGCATCAACGGAGATTATCACTCTAACAATCACAGATCCATCCGGCAATGTTACCACAATGTCGGTGCCACTAGGAGACTTTAATTTTTAGAATGAAAAACTTTTTGATTATACTTTTATTACTAGTGGTTACTGGATGTGCTTCATCGCAGAATAAAGTAAAGCCAGGAGATATACCTTTTATTAAATCTAGTCCAACCATGCATATGCTGATGTCAATACCGCCACTGATGGAACAACCGATCATTACTATTGCTGTGTACCAGTTTCCTGATCTAACAGGACAACGTAAACCAAGCACAAAATTCAGTCAACTGTCTATGGCAGTGTCACAGGGTGCAGATGTATGGGTGATCTCAGCACTCAAGGCTGTGGGTGACGGTACTTGGTTCAAAGTGGTGGAAAGAAAAGGATTAGACAGTCTAGTCAAAGAAAGACAACTGATAAGATCCACTAGAGAATTGTACGATGGCAGTCAAGCAGTAGGCAATGTCCTACAACCTCTGCTGTTTGCTGGACTGTTGGTCGAAGGCGGTATCATAGGATATGATGCAAACGTGGCATCAGGCGGTGATGGTGCTCGATACTTTGGCATAGGAATCCACGAAGAATACAGAGTGGATCAAGTCACAGTGAGCATGAGAATTGTTGCTGTGCAAACAGGAGAAGTGTTGTTGACAGCAGAAGCAACCAAGACCATTGCGAGTCACAAAACAGGTGCAGATGTGTTTAGATTCTTAGATATGAGCACCAAGGCACTAGAAGTTGAGACAGGAGTGGCCACAAATGAGCCAGTCAACTATGCAGTTAGAAGTGCTATCGAGTACTGTGTGCTGGAGATATTAAAACTGGGTGATAAACAGGGACATTGGAAGATTAAATACTATTGAGGAGCCTAGATGACTAAGAGGTTTATAACATTTTTTGCTACAGTTTTTTTCATGAGTGCATATGCAAATGAAATCTATGTAACACAGTCTGGTGCAACACTCGACTTGGATATTACTCAAGACGGGTCGAACAACACCATAGGCAACAGTACCACAGCCTCGAGTGTTATTGGTGCTACCACAAACTTAGACATTGATCAAGTAGGAAACTCAAACGTTATCTCATTTGATATTAATGGTGCCAACTACACAGGTACTTGGTCCACTACAGGTGACTCTAACGACATTGATTTCAATTGTGATAGTGCAGGCAGTAACTCATCATGTTCCACTGTCACTGCTAACATTGCATGGACTGGTAGTTCATCCGACATTGATTTAGATATTGGTGAAACATCAGATGCAGCTGGCGCCATTGTAAACATTACAGGTGCTTCAGGTTCAGACTCAAACACTATTGCCGCAACAGTTGATGGCACTTCAGTGATATTAACACTCACTGTTGACGGTGACACCAACAACTATTTGATTGATATTGATGGCAACGGTGATGCTATCGGACACACACTGATACATTCACACACAGGCAGTATTGCTGACGTCGACATCGTGCAGAGTGGTGTTAACGACAACTACATTTCACTTACAACATCAGGTGATAACGCAGACATAGACATTAGTCAAACAGACTAATGAAATTCCTTTTTCTTTTACTGTGCAGTCTAACACTGACTGTGACAGCATCAGCCAACATAGGCAGTGTGATTCTTCATGAAGGATCAGGAGCAGTTGAACGAACTGATGGAGAAGAAGCAACCACTGAAATTAATCTTACAATATTTTCTTATGACACAATCAAAACAGGCAACGGAAAAACTGCTATTGAGTTTATAGACGAAACCAGAGTGGATGTTACTCAGCATTCTAAATTGATCATAGATGAGTTTGTGTATGATCCAAATGCAAAGACTGGTAAACTATCACTCAAAGCATCACTGGGCACTGTGAGATATGCATCTGGGCAGATAGCAAAAAATTCAAAACAAAATGTGGTTATCAAAACACCCACCGCAGTGGTTGGTGTGCGTGGCACTGATTTCACTATGACCATTGACGAAACTGGATCTTCTACCATAATACTTTTGCCCAGTTGCAACACCAACGGACAATGCTATGTGGGAGAAATTAGCGTAGAGTCCGATGCAGGTCAAGTTATATTAAATCAAGCATTTCAGGCCACAGTGGTTGATACAATATCAAGCACACCGATGAAGCCAGTGATATTGAATCTAGATGAAGAAATGATCAACAATCTACTCATTGTCAGTAAGCCTAAAGAAATACAACAGCAACAGAGCAATGAGGCATACAATGCTGTGGCCAATGCACTTGACATAGACTTCCTTGAGTTTAATGAGTTGGAAGTTGATTATCTAGAAGAAGAAACAGAAAATTGGGCCACAGGATTAGACATTGATTATTTGGAACAAAATTTTTTAGTTGATATCCTAGATCAAATTAATAAAGAACTGGCCAAACAGATGAGATCCGAATTTGACAAAAAAGGCACCACAGGCAAATTTGGTAAGGACCCTATCACAGGCATTATC
>Ga0209830_10001496_pt1 | contig 20570 bp, 10 predicted proteins | sample ArcticOcean_MG_C_12_FD_187439 | JGI IMG/M metagenome (GOLD analysis project Ga0209830, IMG submission 187439) | Marine microbial communities from western Arctic Ocean - ArcticOcean_MG_CB8_130 (SPAdes) (version 2) | ecosystem: Environmental > Aquatic > Marine > Oceanic | place: Arctic Ocean...
TCATCCAGGCCGACATGTTTCAGAATCTTTTCAATGACGGCCGGGTCTTCTATTGAGGCAATGATCTTCACCCGCCCGCCACACTTATCGCACTTCTCAATTTCTATGGCAAAGACGCGTTTTAGCGTTCTTCCAGCGCCCCCTTAAACTTAGTTACCTGGTCATTCATGGTTTTTTGTGTGTTGATCACCCTCAACTACGAAATAGTCTAGTAGCAGCGTATCGGCAAGGCAGGCGTGTATCGCATGAAGGAATACGGCAAAAAAAGGGCCAATTCAGTTACACCGCTAGATTATGACTGCATTTTGTTAAGACAGGCGCCTCTTCCTGACACCTGGTCCTGCCCCTAACAAACCTGTCCCACAAACCGCTTTCCACCAACTTATTGACGCACAAAATCTCGAATGACGTGTCCAGGTCGTCGGCCCGTTAACTTGCCCTTCTGAATAATCACCTGACCGCCCACGATGGTTGCATCGTAGCCAGTACTGCCAACCACAAAGCGACCACCGTCATACGGTAAGTCATTCACGTACACCGGCTGCGTCGAGCCGAGGGCTTCTAGGTCGATAATATTCAGATCAGCGTGCCAACCTTCCTTCACTTGGCCACGTTCCTTTAAGCCAAGTACCGATGCTGGCATGCCGGTTAGCTTGTGTACCGCCTCGGGGATCGACATTATTCCGCGGTCTCTGGCAAGGGAGGCGAGAAGAAAAGTCGTCGAATCAGCGTCGACGATCTCGCCGACGTGGGCGCCTGCATCACCAAGTCCTGGCATACAGTTGGCCGATTGCATCAATCGCCATTGCGCTTCGAGGTTAGCGCCGAAATGCCAGCCGTTGAACAACTCTCGGCCGTCGCTGGCAATCAGTCGATCCACCATCAACTCAACAGGGTCGACACCTGCCTCCCGTGCGAGGTCAGCCAGGCTTGCTCGTGAATCAAGATCGTAGTCCGGCTTCTCCGCAAGCCCCATCGGGTGGATTTGCTCAGGCGGAAGTCGGAAGCCGTGCTCTCGTGCTTCCTCAATCAGCGCTGCCCTAGAATCCGGATCGCGGAGCGCATCAAGCCGTTCAGCCAGTGAGGGAAGCAACATAAGCGCAGCCCATGCCGGCCCATTAAAAGGTGGAAGCTGCACAAGACCTAGCAGACTGCCACTCGGCCGAGAATGGACAAGCGTGGTTATCTTCCGCTCATCAGCATTAGCAGACTCAAGAAACGCCTCCATTATGCCGACACAACCGTCACCGAAAGGTAATGCGCCACCGGAGAACATCACGTGACATCCCGCATCAGCGGCGTCCTTCATGACCAGAAACTCTCGCGTCTTATTAGGGTCGAGGAGTACCTCCGGCTCTGCACCGTTTAATACCTCAACTAAGGTACGACCCAACGAATTAATCTCCGGTACAAATTGGAAGATGGCGCCTTGGCCACCACCCTCGACCACCGCCTGCTGAATCGCTCGCAATTCCGGCATTCTCGCAAACGTGCCTGGCATTTGGCGCCCATCGGGTACAGCATGACCGTGCAACCGTGATGTCGAGAAACCAACAGCCCCCGCAGCAACCGATTCACGAACGCGATCGGCGATGTCTCTGATTTCATCATCCGTTGGCACCGCATCATGGTCGATCGCTCTATCACCCATGACGTCATAACGGACCGCTGCATGGCCAACTAGGCCGACAATATTCAGTGCTGGCTTGAGTTTTTGTACAGCATCCAGATAGCCGCCGTATCCCGTCCACGACCAAGGCAATCCAGTCATGATGGCCTTGGCTGAAATATCTTCGACCCCCTCCATAATTTCCGCCAGTTTAGGTTCGTTCCCCGGCGATACTGGCGCGAAAGTTACGCCGCAGTTACCGACAAGCACGGTAGTAATGCCGTGATAACTACTAGGGGTTAATGCTGGATCCCAACCGACTTGGGCATCGAGGTGTGTATGTGCGTCGATGAAACCCGGCGTGACGATGCGGTCGGTGGCGTCGATCACCTGTGCGGCTTCATCTGATCCGCAATTGCCAATACGAGTAATTCGCCCATCATTGACAATAATGTCTGCTCGAATCGGTTCCGAGCCAGATCCATCGATGAGGGTGCCATTTTTGATCACGAGGTCGTGAACCATTTGGATCTCCTTTAGTTTTTGAAAATTTAAGTCACTAAACTTAGCCACTATCCTTTTTTCTAAGTTCATCTAGGTTTTCCTGAATCGCCGCCACTCGTTCAGAAGTTAGGCTATACCGACTAATCAGGAACACTGGTATCAGCACAAAGACATTTACGATGACCGCGTCAGTGATCGCTAAGCGAAAAATGACGTCTTCTGGTATTTCCGCCGCAGCGGAGCCTGCTTGTCCCGGCTCAAGCCCAATGAAATGATCAACTAACAATCCGCCAATAATCACGCCAACGCTGCCAACAGCTTTCGTGGCAAGTGCAAGTCCAGATGCAAACACGCCCTCCTGCCTTTTTCCGGTTTGTAACTCCTGTTCATCCACCAGATCAGCCATCATCGATAACAATGCGATCATTCCTATGACCTGCATAAACGCTTGCAAAGCAGTCAAGATTGCAAGCAGTGGTATAAAAAACGCGCTGTCGTTAGCTGGGAAAAATCCGCTTAGTCGCGCCGATACGGTCACCATGCTAAACGCCATTTGCATCACCATCACGGTGCAAAGAATTTGATTTTTTTGAAAATAGACTTGCAAGCGCGGAGCCAAAATGAAACCGAACACTGGACCAGAAATGGCAAACAGTGCCAGAGAGCTGAGTTGTTCTCCCGTTAGGCGCCAAAAATATGTGTTAACCAACATGTCAAAAACCGCGAGAGTCGACACGATGCCAAAATAAACCAGCACCGCTGCCAAAAGTAGTTGGTAGTTTTTGCTTTTCAAGGCAGATATCACTTCACCAACCATCCCACTTAGGTTTGGTCTCGTTTTGTTAACAGGTTGCAAAAGATACGGGATTTCTCTGCGGGTAAAATGCGTGGTCACAAGGCACCAAAGACTGATAAGACTTCCAATCAATATCGCAAACCCTGGATACTGACCAGGATTCAACTGACCCTGAGGGTAAGCCTCGCTTGACGGGAAGACAAAGGCAAAAACAAGCATGCCGAACAACCCGCCAAAAACATAACCAACAAGTGGGCGATAGGCTGCCAGAGACGTCCGGTCTTCATATTTCACAGCAAGCTCTGGCATCAGCGCACTCCATGGCACACTAAACACCGTGAAGGTAAGCCGAGTAAGGAGTAAGAAAAACACCATCCATGCGATAAGCGACGTTTCGCTTGCACCCGTTGGCGGCGAGAACAGCAAGCAGATGAACACGCCCAGTGGAATCGCGGCGATATACATGAAGGGGTGCCTGCGACCTAATCGGGATTTAAACTGATCCGAGTATGCGCCCATCAAAGGATCCGACACCGCATCCAAGAACAATGCTACCCCTGCTGCAATAGAGACAGCTGTTGCGCTCACACCAAGGATCTGGTTGTAGTAGAGCAACATAAAAGTGCCAATCGCAAAGTTCATATGGCCGCCTGGCAATTCGCCACAGGCGTATACGAACTTAGTCAAAACGCTCAGCGGCGCCCGGCGAGATTGTGCGCTTGCGTAACTCGTCACCTCAGCCAAGGTGCGCCCTCCGACAGATGGCGATAAAGCAAATGGGCTTCAAGATTATTAGAGAAGTTATTACTCGCACGCCGGCTGCTCATGGCCACTTTTGCCGGTAAAAAGTCGACTGATCAGTTCGTCGCTGATATCGGTACGTTTTTCCACAACCGTCATGCACGCCATATGGGCGACATAATCACGTCTGAGTAGATTGCAGTTCATACCCACTCCAAATCAAGTGCGTCAGTACTGCTTACTTTCATGCAGTTGAACCATTGAATTCTCGTTGGTGACGAAGTACCTGCCCTGCGCGAACACCCGTTGTTTCGCCATCTAGTACATTGATTCGCCCGTTGACAAGCGTTGCCTTAAAGCCACGCGCCTTTTGAATGTATCGCGGTGCACCGCCGGGGAAGTCATTCACCAATACAGGTTGCAACTCGGTCACTTCTGCTGGGTTAAACACATTAATGTCTGCCTTCATCCCGGCTTTCAAGATTCCCCTGTCAGTGAGACCAACCACCGCCGCAGGATCCGCTGCCATTCGTTTGATCGCCTGCGGGAGCGTAAACACACCTGCTTCGCGCACATAATGCGAAAGCATAAAGCTTGCCCAACCAGCATCCATTATCTGAGAAACGTGGGCACCAACATCACCAAGACCTGGGATTAGATGTTCACTCGCAAAAAGATCACCATTCTCTTTAAGATTGCCGCCAAACATGCGCCAATTGAAAAGGCCCCGGCCCTGACTATCTCGCGAGAGGCGAAGGAATGTTTCAGACCAATGTTCGCCAGCAGCTTTTGATAACTCGATCAGGTTCTGTGCGGCGTTATGGTCAGGTACGTCTTCGAGGCCCAGGAAGTGGACTTTTTGCAGAGGGATACGACAAGAGTTCGGTTCCCGTGCTTCTGCTGTCAAAGTCTTACAAAACGCTTCATCGTTAATAGCGAGGAGTCTTCCTTCGAAATCCTTCTCTCTCAACGCATCCCATGCAGGACCTGCGATCGGTATACCCGACTGGAGACCAAACAGGAATCCAGAGCCACGGGTGTGACTGATACCAGTGATGTTACGTCCTTCCAAATTCAACTCGTCCAGCAATGATGCAGCCTTCTTGCCGGAGCCTTCTTCTCCTGAACAACCATGACTAAACAAGACCCTGCTGCGCTCTGTTCCTGCAACCGCCTTCATAATCTCGTAATCAGCGCCCACAAGTTGGAACAAACCATCACGCGGCCCAACAACCTTTGCAATCTCTTCCAGTTCAGAACGCTCGGCAAACGTACCCGGAATTGAACGGCCATCGGGTGCTTTATGTGGCTCGTAACGATTAGACGAGAATCCCACCGCGCCATCTTTCATGGCTTGCTCCACGATGTCTGCCATCTGCTGTTTTTCAGCATCAGTTGACTGCTCGTCAAAAGACCGATCACCCATGACGTAATAGCGAACGGCACAATGCCCCACGAGTCCTGCAACATTCAGCGAGGGCTTTAGCCCTTCTAACATGTCAAGGTATTGGCCGTAATGTTCCCAGTTCCAGGGAAGCCCAGAGAGAATGGCTTGCATGGGAATGTCCTCGACGGTTTCCATCATGCCAGCGAGTAGCTCAACATCATCGGGTTTACAGGGCGCGAATGTCAGGCCGCAGTTTCCAATCAAGGCGGTGGTGACACCATGCCAACTGATCGGCGTCATTTCAGGATCCCAACCGATCTGGGCATCAAGGTGTGTGTGTATGTCAACAAAACCCGGCGTGACCGCAAGGCCAGCAGCATCAATCTCCTCTTTGCCTTGGCCCTCAACAGTCCCTATCGCAGTGATCAAACCATCATCAATGGCAACATCACCCACAAATGCTTCCGATCCTGTTCCATCAATAATATTTCCGCCACGGATTACGATATCGTGTGTCATAGCTCTCTCCTGACTACTTGGCTGATTAAAAATTTACTGTAGAGCATGATTGACATGAGAACTAATTCAGGTTTCACTCATTGCCATTCATTTTATGAATATCAAATTATCCAATGTCTAGCCCAATAGATCTCAAACGAATGCGCTACATCGTTGAAGTGGCCAAAGCTGAAGCGATTACCTTAGCTGGAGAAAACCTTGGCATCACCCAGTCAGCCTTATCTAGGAGTATTGCCGAGGTTGAGGAGGCCCTTGGCGTAAAACTGTTTCATCGTCGACCGCGGGGTATTGCGCTCTCGGAGCAGGGGGAGCTATTTGTCTCGCAGGCGGAACAGATTCTCGGTAATGTAGACGATCTAATCAGTGATATCCAAGCCTCCGAAAGCAAGGTGGCGGGTCGAATTTGCCTTGGTGTGACACCATCATCCAATCTAATTCACGCTCATTATGCGATCCGCGAGCTCGCTAAAGAATTCCCACAGGTCGAAGTAAAAGTCGTGACAGGTAGTCCACAGACGCTGTGCCCCCGAATGCTAGCTGGAGACATCCATCTCATCATCGGGTCCAGCTATCTGAATCGGTGGAGCGAGTTGGACGTCATTTCTCTGGCCGAACTTCACTTTGCTTGTCTTCTCAGAAAAGGACATCCACTCGCGCAATCGACCAGTATCAGTGAAGTCGATGTGTTGAGTTATCCCCTGATTTTGCCAGCGAGTGTGAATCCCATTCATTCAGATACTGCAAAGCGCTATGCTCACCACGACCTTGACCCACCCAAGCCTCGTTATGTCACTGACGATATTGGCCTGGTACTACAGCTTGTTCATGCTACCGATGCCTGGTTCCCCATGATGCAAACTTCCCCTACCTTCGGAGATCTCGATGAACACCTATGGGTACTACGCGACGTGGTGGAAATGCCAAAGCATTATCTGAGCATCGCAAAGTCATCAATACATACAACCAGCATGATGGCGGAGCGATTGCTAAATCTGATCGTGAGTCAGTTTCCACAATCACGCTGAGTGGCAAGCTTTAGTTAAGGCGCCAGAGGGCTGGAAAGCCAAACCAAGTCTACAACCAAGATCAAGTGGTCTTGATAAGCTGAACAATTTCCTTGGTACGTTGCGCTAAAAGCGTCGACATACGCTGGAGCAGCGTGGCTGAAAGCTGACATCGTTCGCAGGGCAAAAGGCTAGAGCAACCCCGGGTATAGGAAGAATTAGCCACATTTATGGTTATTCCGCCAGATACACATTCCGCCCAAATCAGAGCTGGCTATATTCTTTGATCAAATCTGGTGGTTATTGATAAGTAAATCGTGCGGGTCACACAGTTATTCCCGTTTCCTCTGATGTTTTTGGTTACCGAACCGAGTTGGATCCCTCCAGCGTTGGTAAATGTCAGAATAGTTGGGTCGAATGGCTGAACAGGCTTGACGGCGGTGAACGATTTCGGGTTTGTGATTCTTCATCCAGGCCGACATGTTTCAGAATCTTTTCAATGACGGCCGGGTCTTCTATTGAGGCAATGATCTTCACCCGCCCGCCACACTTATCGCACTTCTCAATTTCTATGGCAAAGACGCGTTTTAGCCGCTGCGCCCACGTCATCGCATAGGCTTTGTCCATGGCGGATTGTGAATTCTCTTTCGATTCATCTTCTGGCTTGCCAGGAACAACATACACTCTCAACCTACTCCGTGGGGAGAAGACACCATGGAATCTCGTGAGGTTAACTCTCGGCTTTGGAACTAGCGCCGCCAGACGCCCCATAAACTCCATGGGGCTTAAGACCACATGGGAGGTACCATCATCATAGGGTGTCTTTAAGGAAACAATCACGTTGCCATTGCTAGCCAATGACAACCTTTGTTCAGCAATGGCCGGACGCGTGATATACCGGCAGAGACGCTCAAGCTTTTTTCGCTGGTTGGACTTACAGGCCACCCCCGCATGTAGTGAAAAGCCTGCCTGCTTGCTGACCAGTTCACTCGACTTCGCTCTGTAGTCGTTGGTTGGCACAGCCTGTAATGTCAATGCCTTCTTCCCCGCATTGGTGCCAAACGCCAACCTATAGGTAATCGACGCGCCGATGATACGGTGCATTGCATCACCTTCCTCAGGTAATAGATCTAGATACTCAGTCTCCGCGTCCCGATACAGATACCCTGCCCTCTCCAGATATCGGGATACACGCTTTGCAATCTTGTGCGTGACCCCGTCAAGGTCTCCCGGAGTCGGTGGCTTCACTGGCCAGAAGTACCCTTTGTTGTCATAGACACCATTCAGGTAGAGCATGTGGAAGTGTAAGTTCAGATTGAGTGCAGAACCGAAGCGCTGTATCAGTGTTACCGCACCGCTCTGGGCTCCTGACTTCACCTTCCTACCAGATCGTTTGATCAGGAATGTACTGATCACTCGATGCACGATAGTCAACACGCGGCTCATCACCTGCGGGTTGGTAGCAAACAAGTAGCGCAAGGGGAATGGGACGCTCAGCACCCACTGCCTGATCGGCCTCTTGGGCAAGATCTCATCAACCAGATGAGCAGCACTGTCTGCCATGCGCCTGGCCCCGCACGAAGGGCAAAAACCACGTCTCTTGCAACTGAACGCCACCAGCTTCTCATGATGGCAAGATTCACATCGCACTCGCAGAAATCCATGCTCTAGGCGACCGCACTTCAGGAAATCCTCAAACTCCCTGACAACATAACCCGGCAGCCCCTGCCCTGCTCCGCTAGCATGTTCTGGAACCGGGGCCAGTGTTCTTTTACCAGCTGATAAAGCAGCGTGTTCTCGGGCTGATGTCGCTGGTACTGAAATGGACCAACAGGCCAGAAGTCGTCCTGAAATGCATTGGATGGCAAGATCGAGAGTCACTATGTAGTTGTGACAAACAGCCTTACTCCTCAACGGAGATCGCAGTATCGGCATTCACCATAGAAGTGAGAGGGGCGATTCCTTGAAGCTATGTGCGAAAGTGGCCGAAGCCCGTGCGGGAGTTTTGCGGGACACAGTTATGCACTGTTGTGCACAGTGGTGCAGGGTTGGCAACGGACGCACCGGTAAGTTATTGATTTAATTAATGTGAATTTCAGATCTTCGTCTTGAAAATCCCCGTGTCCCTGGTTCGATTCCGGGTCCGGCCACCAATTTCACGGCTTTTCGCAAAGCGAAAAACGTGAAAAACCAACTCCCAGAACACACGGCGGCAGCGTTTTTTACGCAGTAAAAATGCGAGAGCCCCATCCAAGCACGAAAGTCTCCCAGCGTTGAGCTCACCTGATGGGTCGATCCCCTATTTCAAGAAACTGGGCAGAAAAGTCGGAAAGACCCCATGGCCCACCGTGAGTTCCACGTAACCTGCAGAGCACTGCGCGAATTTGGCTAAGACCCGCGAAGACGCAAGTCGCCAAATGCCGTTACCTTGGATAATTTGCAATCACCCAAAGAATGGCGGGTGACCTGTGCGGTCATCTGCACAAGAAACATTGGCTAGTGACATTAGCAGCAAGGCTGTAGCGGTTAGTCGTTTGTTCATTTTGATTTGATTAGCCTGGGTTTTAGATCTTGATACGATTCTTCAATCAGTTGTTTCCAATAGTTGTACGTTAATTTTTGAATCGAAGGTCAGCTTGACGTGGCGCATATTAGCGAAGCGAAGGAACTCACCAGGCAAATACATTGAGGATAATCCTGACATCTTCTGAGCTAACAACAGGCCCTGCCTATGGCCGCTGTCGTTTTCAAGGATCTCGTGGTGAGTTTTAGTTGAATTTTTACCAACTCACTATGGCAATCAAGAAATTGGCATCGAGTTTTACTGGCAAACCATGGTAAAGAGGCAGGTCCCGAATAACGGTACATGGCCTGACTTTAGCGAGCGGTAAGTGATCTGCCATCCAGACACATTGTGGACCGGATGACAGCTATTTCTACCCGCCGGTTACTCGCCTGGGCGATTCAAGACTTCGGCGAAATATACATTTTTACCCGTGCAGGAAGCATACGATGTCTGGTAAGACTGGCTCTGACGCCATCCGTCATTATTCGCATAGTTGTTCATATAGTCATTTAGGCCTGCATTGTCGCCAAAACTCAGCATGTGCATATATTCGCCGGGCGCATTCCGCATACCAAGGCCCTTATACACAATGCTCCAGGCTCTCACGGGGGAATCTGGTGCACTGTTTGCGAGCATGCTGTTGTGTTTCTCTTGAAGCTGATCATAGCTTACGCCTGGCAAGCGCGAACACCAATCCATGGTCACAATACGAGTGTCTTTCGCCGTAATGGTTTCGTCAGCGTAAAGCGTGAATATAGGATTGAGACTTACCTTGCAGTCAGCAATAGATTGCCAATCCTCGTTGAGAGCCTGGCCTTCTTTGGTTGTTAGCCATTTGTCCCATCCTCTGCCATTGACCTCAAACGGGGCAGCAAGAAGCTCTACCCATTCGTAACCGTCTTGATTATTTGGTTGCGTGACGTACATAGGTGTAAGGCGCAAAGCAAATGTTTCAACACCTTGCTTTTTGGACCAAGCAATATATGCATCAAAATTAGCTTTGTAGTCTTTCATTTTTTTGCCCGGTTTCAACGAGCACAATTGCATTTGTAAGGAATTGCCTTGGCTGAGGATAGTAAATTTAAACCGCATTTACCTCAGATTTCAAAAGTATTCTGATCGGTTTTTTTTGGTGAAAAGAAGTCTGTGGGGCTGTTTTTCAGTAGAGGATGGCCAATGTCTGAATAGCCACTGATCTTGTGGCTTACAGACTGTTGGGTCGATCGCTGAAAAGATTTGTAAGCCGAGCAGGGCGATTCTGACTTGTTAGTTCAGTCGCGTTTTAGGATTGAATGCCAGTCGCAGGGCTAAGCGGTGGTGGTTGCGCTTCGATGTGATCGAGGATCTTTTGGATTATGTCTGGGTCAATGATCCGAAGGCGGCCCCGTCCGATGACACGCGTGGTACCGCCACACAATGGGCACACGGAAATATCAATATTGAAGACTCGTTTGAGTCGCTGAGCCCAGGTCAGAGGCGCGATTAATTCATCTGCCGATTCAGATTTTGCTATCGATTTGCATTGATTTTGATCGACTTTTGAATTGGTTTTTTTACGTTTTGTGGGAACGATGAGTTTCCTCATTCGGGCATTTGAGGCGAATACTCCGTGATACCGCACAAGGTTATGCCGGGGGCTGGGCACCAGAGCAGCAAGTTTGCTTAGAAAATCCAGAGGTGAAAACAAGATGTGTGTGGTGCCATTCCGAAATGGGTGCTTTAGCTCATATTGAATCTTACCATCGACTCTAAGTGTGAGTCGGTCTAGACAAATGGCAGGTCTGGTGACATACCTACATAGACGCTCTAATCGATCCCGTTGATATGGCTGACATGACACAGCTGCATTGAGTGAAAAACCATCACGATCTGTGGTCAAGGCTTTCTGAGGTGTGTCTGTTCGGATAAATGATGGATCATGTAAGGTAAGGGTTCGGCTGCCGGAATGGGGACCCATGGCGATGCGATATCGAACTGATGCCGCACTGAGCGAATCTAATGGCTCATGGAAGTCAAGATTGAGCCATGGTTGCTCTGGGTCGGGAATGAGCAGGCCTTCCCGTTCCAGTCTACGGACTACACGTTGGATCACTTGATTTAGTAAGGTTCGCAGCTCCGTTTGATTTGGTGCGTTTACACGATGAAATTTAGCTTTTCCTGATTTGCTGACAGTATAAACGCCGTCGAGGGCAATCATATGTAGTGCAGTTTCTGTGCTTCTTCAGGTGTCGGTGTTTTAAACCAGATTGCCATTTTTGTACCCCTTCCAAAGGATTCTAACTACAGCCTTGATTCACCTAATAATGATACCACTAGCTGTCGACACCCTTATCAGCACAGCGCGAATTTGGCTAAGACCCGCGAAGACGCAAGTCGCCAAATGCCGTTACCTTGGATAATTTGCAATCACCCAAAGAATGGCGGGTGACCTGTGCGGTCATCTGCACAAGAAACATTGGCTAGGGTATAGGAAGAATTAGCCACATTTATGGTTATTCCGCCAGATACACATTCCGCCCAAATCAGAGCTGGCTATATTCTTTGATCAAATCTGGTGGTTATTGATAAGTAAATCGTGCGGGTCACACAGTTATTCCCGTTTCCTCTGATGTTTTTGGTTACCGAACCGAGTTGGATCCCTCCAGCGTTGGTAAATGTCAGAATAGTTGGGTCGAATGGCTGAACAGGCTTGACGGCGGTGAACGATTTCGGGTTTGTGATTCTTCATCCAGGCCGACATGTTTCAGAATCTTTTCAATGACGGCCGGGTCTTCTATTGAGGCAATGATCTTCACCCGCCCGCCACACTTATCGCACTTCTCAATTTCTATGGCAAAGACGCGTTTTAGCCGCTGCGCCCACGTCATCGCATAGGCTTTGTCCATGGCGGATTGTGAATTCTCTTTCGATTCATCTTCTGGCTTGCCAGGAACAACATACACTCTCAACCTACTCCGTGGGGAGAAGACACCATGGAATCTCGTGAGGTTAACTCTCGGCTTTGGAACTAGCGCCGCCAGACGCCCCATAAACTCCATGGGGCTTAAGACCACATGGGAGGTACCATCATCATAGGGTGTCTTTAAGGAAACAATCACGTTGCCATTGCTAGCCAATGACAACCTTTGTTCAGCAATGGCCGGACGCGTGATATACCGGCAGAGACGCTCAAGCTTTTTTCGCTGGTTGGACTTACAGGCCACCCCCGCATGTAGTGAAAAGCCTGCCTGCTTGCTGACCAGTTCACTCGACTTCGCTCTGTAGTCGTTGGTTGGCACAGCCTGTAATGTCAATGCCTTCTTCCCCGCATTGGTGCCAAACGCCAACCTATAGGTAATCGACGCGCCGATGATACGGTGCATTGCATCACCTTCCTCAGGTAATAGATCTAGATACTCAGTCTCCGCGTCCCGATACAGATACCCTGCCCTCTCCAGATATCGGGATACACGCTTTGCAATCTTGTGCGTGACCCCGTCAAGGTCTCCCGGAGTCGGTGGCTTCACTGGCCAGAAGTACCCTTTGTTGTCATAGACACCATTCAGGTAGAGCATGTGGAAGTGTAAGTTCAGATTGAGTGCAGAACCGAAGCGCTGTATCAGTGTTACCGCACCGCTCTGGGCTCCTGACTTCACCTTCCTACCAGATCGTTTGATCAGGAATGTACTGATCACTCGATGCACGATAGTCAACACGCGGCTCATCACCTGCGGGTTGGTAGCAAACAAGTAGCGCAAGGGGAATGGGACGCTCAGCACCCACTGCCTGATCGGCCTCTTGGGCAAGATCTCATCAACCAGATGAGCAGCACTGTCTGCCATGCGCCTGGCCCCGCACGAAGGGCAAAAACCACGTCTCTTGCAACTGAACGCCACCAGCTTCTCATGATGGCAAGATTCACATCGCACTCGCAGAAATCCATGCTCTAGGCGACCGCACTTCAGGAAATCCTCAAACTCCCTGACAACATAACCCGGCAGCCCCTGCCCTGCTCCGCTAGCATGTTCTGGAACCGGGGCCAGTGTTCTTTTACCAGCTGATAAAGCAGCGTGTTCTCGGGCTGATGTCGCTGGTACTGAAATGGACCAACAGGCCAGAAGTCGTCCTGAAATGCATTGGATGGCAAGATCGAGAGTCACTATGTAGTTGTGACAAACAGCCTTACTCCTCAACGGAGATCGCAGTATCGGCATTCACCATAGAAGTGAGAGGGGCGATTCCTTGAAGCTATGTGCGAAAGTGGCCGAAGCCCGTGCGGGAGTTTTGCGGGACACAGTTATGCACTGTTGTGCACAGTGGTGCAGGGTTGGCAACGGACGCACCGGTAAGTTATTGATTTAATTAATGTGAATTTCAGATCTTCGTCTTGAAAATCCCCGTGTCCCTGGTTCGATTCCGGGTCCGGCCACCAATTTCACGGCTTTTCGCAAAGCGAAAAACGTGAAAAACCAACTCCCAGAACACACGGCGGCAGCGTTTTTTACGCAGTAAAAATGCGAGAGCCCCATCCAAGCACGAAAGTCTCCCAGCGTTGAGCTCACCTGATGGGTCGATCCCCTATTTCAAGAAACTGGGCAGAAAAGTCGGAAAGACCCCATGGCCCACCGTGAGTTCCACGTAACCTGCAGAGCACTGCGCGAATTTGGCTAAGACCCGCGAAGACGCAAGTCGCCAAATGCCGTTACCTTGGATAATTTGCAATCACCCAAAGAATGGCGGGTGACCTGTGCGGTCATCTGCACAAGAAACATTGGCTAGTGACATTAGCAGCAAGGCTGTAGCGGTTAGTCGTTTGTTCATTTTGATTTGATTAGCCTGGGTTTTAGATCTTGATACGATTCTTCAATCAGTTGTTTCCAATAGTTGTACGTTAATTTTTGAATCGAAGGTCAGCTTGACGTGGCGCATATTAGCGAAGCGAAGGAACTCACCAGGCAAATACATTGAGGATAATCCTGACATCTTCTGAGCTAACAACAGGCCCTGCCTATGGCCGCTGTCGTTTTCAAGGATCTCGTGGTGAGTTTTAGTTGAATTTTTACCAACTCACTATGGCAATCAAGAAATTGGCATCGAGTTTTACTGGCAAACCATGGTAAAGAGGCAGGTCCCGAATAACGGTACATGGCCTGACTTTAGCGAGCGGTAAGTGATCTGCCATCCAGACACATTGTGGACCGGATGACAGCTATTTCTACCCGCCGGTTACTCGCCTGGGCGATTCAAGACTTCGGCGAAATATACATTTTTACCCGTGCAGGAAGCATACGATGTCTGGTAAGACTGGCTCTGACGCCATCCGTCATTATTCGCATAGTTGTTCATATAGTCATTTAGGCCTGCATTGTCGCCAAAACTCAGCATGTGCATATATTCGCCGGGCGCATTCCGCATACCAAGGCCCTTATACACAATGCTCCAGGCTCTCACGGGGGAATCTGGTGCACTGTTTGCGAGCATGCTGTTGTGTTTCTCTTGAAGCTGATCATAGCTTACGCCTGGCAAGCGCGAACACCAATCCATGGTCACAATACGAGTGTCTTTCGCCGTAATGGTTTCGTCAGCGTAAAGCGTGAATATAGGATTGAGACTTACCTTGCAGTCAGCAATAGATTGCCAATCCTCGTTGAGAGCCTGGCCTTCTTTGGTTGTTAGCCATTTGTCCCATCCTCTGCCATTGACCTCAAACGGGGCAGCAAGAAGCTCTACCCATTCGTAACCGTCTTGATTATTTGGTTGCGTGACGTACATAGGTGTAAGGCGCAAAGCAAATGTTTCAACACCTTGCTTTTTGGACCAAGCAATATATGCATCAAAATTAGCTTTGTAGTCTTTCATTTTTTTGCCCGGTTTCAACGAGCACAATTGCATTTGTAAGGAATTGCCTTGGCTGAGGATAGTAAATTTAAACCGCATTTACCTCAGATTTCAAAAGTATTCTGATCGGTTTTTTTTGGTGAAAAGAAGTCTGTGGGGCTGTTTTTCAGTAGAGGATGGCCAATGTCTGAATAGCCACTGATCTTGTGGCTTACAGACTGTTGGGTCGATCGCTGAAAAGATTTGTAAGCCGAGCAGGGCGATTCTGACTTGTTAGTTCAGTCGCGTTTTAGGATTGAATGCCAGTCGCAGGGCTAAGCGGTGGTGGTTGCGCTTCGATGTGATCGAGGATCTTTTGGATTATGTCTGGGTCAATGATCCGAAGGCGGCCCCGTCCGATGACACGCGTGGTACCGCCACACAATGGGCACACGGAAATATCAATATTGAAGACTCGTTTGAGTCGCTGAGCCCAGGTCAGAGGCGCGATTAATTCATCTGCCGATTCAGATTTTGCTATCGATTTGCATTGATTTTGATCGACTTTTGAATTGGTTTTTTTACGTTTTGTGGGAACGATGAGTTTCCTCATTCGGGCATTTGAGGCGAATACTCCGTGATACCGCACAAGGTTATGCCGGGGGCTGGGCACCAGAGCAGCAAGTTTGCTTAGAAAATCCAGAGGTGAAAACAAGATGTGTGTGGTGCCATTCCGAAATGGGTGCTTTAGCTCATATTGAATCTTACCATCGACTCTAAGTGTGAGTCGGTCTAGACAAATGGCAGGTCTGGTGACATACCTACATAGACGCTCTAATCGATCCCGTTGATATGGCTGACATGACACAGCTGCATTGAGTGAAAAACCATCACGATCTGTGGTCAAGGCTTTCTGAGGTGTGTCTGTTCGGATAAATGATGGATCATGTAAGGTAAGGGTTCGGCTGCCGGAATGGGGACCCATGGCGATGCGATATCGAACTGATGCCGCACTGAGCGAATCTAATGGCTCATGGAAGTCAAGATTGAGCCATGGTTGCTCTGGGTCGGGAATGAGCAGGCCTTCCCGTTCCAGTCTACGGACTACACGTTGGATCACTTGATTTAGTAAGGTTCGCAGCTCCGTTTGATTTGGTGCGTTTACACGATGAAATTTAGCTTTTCCTGATTTGCTGACAGTATAAACGCCGTCGAGGGCAATCATATGTAGGTGAATATTTAGATTTAAGGCACTTCCAAATCTCTGTACCAAAGTCACGATACCGCTGCGTGCACCACTTGCTCGCGTTAGTCCGGCACGATGAATCAGGTTTGTTTCTATTGCACGGATGATGACGGCGAGGCATCGACTCAGCGTGCTGGGTTGACGAGCAAAAAGCAATCGTAGTGGCCAGGGAAAGCTGAGAACCCATTGTCTTACTGGTACCGCAGGTATCACGTGATCTATCAAATGTGCTGATGTTTCAACCATACGCCGAGCGCCGCAGGATGGGCAGAATCCTCTTAGCTTGCATGAAAAAGCTACCAGGTGTTCGAACCTGCAACCGTCGCATTTCACACGAAGAAAACCATGTTCCAACAATCCGCATCGAAGGTATTTGCGGAATTCATCGTGAACGAAAGCAGGTAGCGAAATGTCCGCATTGGAAAGATGTGACTGGAATGAAGGAAGGTTTTGCTTAATGATTTTGTAGAGGTCAGTTTCTTCTGGTTTGTGTCGTTGGTATACAAAACCCCCGGGAGATTTTGAGAGTGAATTTAATTGTGCAGATTCTTCCAGCATTGCAACATCTTGCGAGCTTTGCAAAGCTGTGGATGTACTACGGTGGCCGGACCTGCTGCGAGAAATGGATTGTTTCGTCTGTGAAATCTTGCTTTAACTATGTCGAGATTTCGTAAGACGCTTAAATTTTTCGTGTGTGCAGGTTACGTGGAGCTGATGGTGGACCAAGGGAGTTTTCCGGCTTTGCACACCTGTTACTTGAAACAGGAGGATGGATACATCAGGTCAGCTTAACGCTGGGAGATTTTCGTGCTTGGATGGGGCTCTCGCATTTTTACTGCGTAAAAAACGCTGCCGCCGAGGTTGCTGGGTGTTGGATTCAAACGTTTTTCGCGGAGCGAAAAGCCGTTTGATTGGTGGCCGGAGGTGGAATCGAACCACCGACACGGGGATTTTCAATCCCCTGCTCTACCGACTGAGCTATCCGGCCGTATTAAGGTTAGTGCAGATTTTTAGGTCTATCCAACCTCGCTGCTTAGTCAAAGGGACGTTTACAGTGCTTTCATCGCTGTGGTCGAAATGACTACTGCAGCGAAGGGCGTGATTAAAGCGAAAGAGCTCATCGGAGTCAAGTAAAACGCGCTTTTCAGATGGTCAAGGCGTGGATAATTAACTGCTTACTCATTCAGGCTTTTGGAACGTACCCTTCTGCCCGATCAACTTCTTCACTGCTCAGGAATGCATCTCTTTGTTCGTTGAGGTATTTTCGGGCGGGCTTATCCATCATGTTGAGGTGCTTTTCATTGATCAGCATGGTTTGTAGGTCCGACCATTCCTGCCACGCTTTGGCCGATACCGTCTCGAAGATCTCTTGACCCCTTGGGCCAGGGAACGGTGCAGCGTTTAGACCTGGGAGTTCTTCTTTAAATCTTGTGCAGAGTACTGTGCGCGTCATGGTAATTCTCAATCACTGGGTTTCGCAGTTTATCGGATTATTGGAGTAACAAAAAATAGTCTTCAAAACTCACTGTGCTTCGTTGTCTGGTAGTTCAGCCAATATTTTGGTGACAGGCTTTGTCAATCCTATTAACTGGGGTGCCGATACGTTGAACCAGATTTCCTCGCCAGGTTCAGCAATGCGATTGGTTTCTCGGACAATGACCCGGACCGGTTCTATGTCCAGGTGATAATGCGTGAAGGTGTGCCGAAATTGGGGCATTACTGTCCGTTCCAGTTCTTCAAGGTTTAATGATTGGAGCAGTGAATCAATCGCGTTGACGGATTCGCATTCCGGAAAGCTCCACAAGCCACCCCAAAGACCTTTCGAGGGTCGTTTTTGTAACAGTACGTTGCGGTTCAGTTCCGCGATTAGCATAACGGTACTTTTCAGGGGCATCACTTTTTTCGGTTTCTTGCCTGGATACCGGCCAATCGTGCCGTTGATCCTGGCGCCGCAACTGTTGAAGTAAGGGCATGCTGTGCAATCAGGCGCAGAGCGGGTGCAGACGGTGGCGCCCAGGTCCATAATTGCCTGCGTGTAATCAGCAATGCGATCATGTGGGGTCAGGGCTTCTGCCTTTTTCCACAATAACTTTTGTGTCTCAGTTCCGCCAGGCCACCCGTCGATAGTGAAGTGCCTGGCTAGTACTCTTTTTACATTTCCATCCAAAATTGCCGCGTGTGTATCGTGACAAATTGCGGCGATGGCGCCGGCGGTAGAGCGGCCGATGCCCGGCAATGTTATCAGCTCATCTACTGTGGCTGGGAACTCGCCATTATGCGCCGCCATTATTTTTTTTGCCGTGATGTGCAAGTTGCGTGCGCGAGCGTAGTAACCCAGGCCAGTCCAAAGATGCAGAACCTCGTCTTCTGTCGCTGCAGCAAGCTCATCGACGGCGGGAAACCGGCCCAGAAACTTTTTGAAATATGGAATCACCGTTGCCACCTGGGTCTGCTGCAACATGATCTCGGAAACCCAGACTCTGTAGGGCGTCTTGTCGGTCTGCCAGGGCAGTGACTTTCGTCCATGTTGATCAAACCAGTCGAGCAACTGTTTGGCGAAGCTGGTCACTTTTTCTTAAACAGGTTTTTGAATAAGTCGGCGGTGATGTCCTTGTACTCTTCCGGCACCTTGTCGTTGATCAGTTGCTCTATTTTTTTATTGCCGCGACGCTGCAGGTCCTGTTTGGCAATGTCAGTGACAAGTTGGTTGATCGCGCCATCTTTTCCTAGGCAAAGGTCTGCTGGTGAATCCGAGAATTTGCCTGAACAGATCAGTGGCCAGCGAGTATTTGCTAGCTGGTCGCTGATGTTAAATTTTCCAGACTCAGTTTTCTTTAGCAGGGTGGTGACATCGTAGTTCAATGTTTCCGCCTGCAAATTTATTCCACCAAGCGCGGTGATGGAAATGTTTTCCAGAGATGCGTTAAAAACCTGGCCCGCTTCAATACCATCGGTAAAGACGTGGTCCCCAACCATGTTGTCAAAAGGCATGATGTCAGGCCATTCACTGACAGAGGTTGTTTTCCCCGTGATTGATCTAATCGTTGCCGCAACCGATTTGAGGGGGCTTACGTCAAGTGTTCCATCTTTGATGACGAAGGTTGATTTTCCGACCAGTGTTGTCGACAACTGACTCAACAGGCTGCCATCAAATTTGACGTTAGCGTTGGCAGTCAGTGTGCCCGTGATGCCTTCGACCTCAACAAATTCAGCGATATCAAGTCGATCCAGCGTGAGTTTGAATTCCGTCGATATTGCCCCGGTCAACTGGGTATTGGCGCTAAGAACGATCCTTCCATTGTAGCCGGATGCATTTGCGATGAGATCAACAACCCTGCCGTCATTTTTTAGCTCTAATTTTGCGTTGATCAGTTCTCCACCATCAACAACCAATAAGGCTACTCGAAGGATGGCCTTAAGACGTGTATCACGCAGCAATTCTATGGGGATGAACTCGCTGTCTACCGGAGCATTTGATGCAGTGGCAACGTTACTCGCGCCTGCAGTGTCTGCAGTGTCTGCACCTGTTGAGTCTGACAGGTAATCTGTTGTATCCAGCTTGTCTATTCGAAGGTCTGCTGTGATGGCCGTAGTGGGTGTCAACTCAAACATCGCCGTTCCCGTGAACTTTGAATCGTCGAATTCACCCTCCAGTGTGCGCATGTGAATCAGGGTCGGGTCTATCGCAATATCAGCGGTGAGGTTTAGGAATTTGACAGGAAGTTCGATATCGAAATCCCGTGATAGTTGCGACGGGTCCGCTGTTTGTAGATTGATTACACCGTCATATCTTGGGGTAGTGCCAGCCAGGTTTATCACGCCCGAAGAAGCGATATTGGCCGAACTCATGCGGATATCGTTTCGCGTTAATACAATGGCTTCTTGTGAAGGTCGCCATTGCCCTTTGCTGACCAGGCTTACTTCGGGATAGCGTTTGCCTTCTACCACCAGCTTTATTGTTGTAATAAGTTCATCAAAGCCGAACTGATCATTGGATCCGTGATACTGCAACTGACCGGTGGACTCAATCGACGCCTTCAGGTTCCCCAGGTTATCCTGAAGGCTCACGATCAGGGAAATGTCGAATGGCCGGTCCGACGTGAGTGCGCTAGTACCCAGCCGTGTCAGGACAACGTCGTAGTTCTGGGCTGTTTGTTGATTGACATAACTGATCTCCAGGTCCTCTACCAAGAAATATTGCAACGTAGATGTCTGGGCGATTTCAGGTGAATCGGAATCGCCAGGCGCGGGCGATATATCTGTGGTGGTCAGCTCCCAGTTAGCATTACCGCTACCATCTACCAGTAACGAAACCTGGCCCCCCGTGATGGCTATTTCGTTGACGTCTATGATTCGTTGCTGGGTAATGAGCGGTATCAGATCGATATCAACAGATAGCTGC
>Ga0209830_10001497_pt1 | contig 20569 bp, 21 predicted proteins | sample ArcticOcean_MG_C_12_FD_187439 | JGI IMG/M metagenome (GOLD analysis project Ga0209830, IMG submission 187439) | Marine microbial communities from western Arctic Ocean - ArcticOcean_MG_CB8_130 (SPAdes) (version 2) | ecosystem: Environmental > Aquatic > Marine > Oceanic | place: Arctic Ocean...
TATAACATACTTAATTTCCTTATTTCCTTATTTCCTTATTTCCTTATTTTATTTCCTTATTTCCTTATTTCCTTATTTTCTTTACTTTTAAATGATATTATTTTGTTAGTGTGATATTGCTTCATCCTCAGCTATATAGAGATTAAGGCATACTATATCAGCTATAGTTTGACGCTATATAGACAATTATTTTAAAGACGACAAGATTGAACCCTTTATGACAAAAAAGAAAAAAATAGCGGTTATCGGTTCTGGTATTGCCGGACTAAGTGCTGCTTATTTCCTTAAGGATTCCTGCGAAGTAACTGTCTATGAAAAAAATAAAGTATTTGGGGGCCATAGTAGGACAATTGCAATAACGACAGGGGATGGTAAAACCTTAGAGGTAGATACAGGTTTTATTGTACTAAATGATAGGACCTACCCTAAGCTAAATCAGTTATTGCAAGACATTGGGATTGAAATTAAAGATACAGAGATGTCTTTTGCTATTTCAGTTGATGATGGCGCTTTAGAGTGGGCTGGAACCTCTCTTGATGCGCTCTTCGCCCAGCGAAAAAATTTATTGAACCTTCAGATGCTCAGAGGGGTGCTGGATATCATAAGATTCAATGCTAGCGCGAAGAGGTTTGTTAAAAAATTTCCCCATCTTTCTTTGGGCGAATTAATTAAAAAAATGAAACTCAAGTCATGGTTCCGTGATTATTATATTCTGCCGATGGGCGGTGCAATTTGGAGCTGCTCATCAGCAGCGATGTTGGATTTTCCTGCAGCCACGTTCGTCAATTTCTTTGATAATCATGGCTTGCTGAGTCTTAGGAACCGACCGCAGTGGCACACGATAAAGCACAAAAGTAGGACTTATGTGGAGGCCCTAGTTGCCTTGATTCAAGAAAAAGGGTGTTTGGTTAATAATGCCTCCATTCAATATGTTGATTGCTCAAGTGACTCTGTCGAGATAAAGGAGCATGACCAGGAAGCAAAAATTTATGATGAAGTGATATTTGCCTGCCACCCAACTGAGACGCTTGATATTTTGAGATCTGTGACCTCAAAAGAAAAAATGATTTTGGAGAAATTTTCCAAACAAAAAAATATCGCATTTACTCATTGTGATTTCGATCAAATGCCAAAACAACGAAAATGCTGGAGTAGCTGGAACTATCTTTACAAGAAAGAGAAAGAAGATCACAGCGTTGCCGTGACTTATTGGATGAATAAATTGCAGCATATAGATCCGCTAGCACCTGTATTTGTGACCCTCAATCCGGTCAAAGTCATTCCTAAAGAAAAGATCTACGATGTCCATGAGTTTTATCACCCAGTGTTTAATGAAGCCGCTATTGCAGGCCAGTTAGAGCTAAATGCAATACAGGGCGATCGCCATACCTGGTTTTGCGGGGCATATCTACGCTACGGTTTTCATGAAGATGGCGTATGGAGCGCAACCAGCATTTTTGAAAAAATGACCGAAAGAAAGCTATGTTGAAATCTTCCTCTCTCGTAAAAATGAAGATCTTTCATAAAAGACACCGTCCAAAGGAGTACGAGTTTTCTCATAAAATGTTGTATGTTTGCTTGAAGTTAAGCGCAACTTTTTCGGCTATAAAGACCAGATTTTTTTCAGTGGAAGGGTTTAATTTTTTTAGTATTTTCTGGAAGGATTATGGCTTTAAAAAGTTTGCCGACCCTAGATTTTATATCACCGAGATACTCGACAAGCAGGCTATCGATTCCGGCTGCATCGATAGTGTTTATCTGCTAACAATTCCGAAGGCTTTAGGCTGGGGCTTTAACCCCATTAGTTTCTGGCTATGCTTTGATTTGCAAGGTGCTTTGCGCATAGTTTTGGCTGAAGTGAACAATACCTTCAATGAAAGACATGGATATTTGTGTTTTAACCCAAAAATGGAACCAATTACTCGCTTGACTACAATTAGCCAACCAAAAGTATTTCATGTTTCGCCTTTTTGCCAGGTCAGGGGGCACTATGATTTTAAATTTGATATCAATGAAGCCAATATGAAAATAGATATAGATTATTTTGATGAGGGTGAGAGGTTGATCTCGACAGCCATACATGGAGAAATCATAAAATTTAATGACAGGAATCTGGCTGCATATTTTCTCTCGTTACCGTTTATAACATTTAAGGTACTATTTTTTATTCATTTTCATGCATTTCGTCTTTGGTTCAAAAAAATTCCATTTAGGCCAACACCCAAAAAACCAGATATCGATATTACTTAAGGTTAAAAAATTATGAGCGTCAAATACATCAACACCTTAAAGAGATTTTTTGAGGCAGCCAATGTCGGCCAGTTAACTATTTACTTGCCTGACTCTCAAGAAATAGTTTTTTCTGGAGACAGCTCAGGACCCCAGTGCGATTTGAGAATAAACGATTGGGTCGTGATGAGTATGATAGCGAAGAGGGGGGACATAGGCCTGGGTGAGGCCTATCATTTAGGATTTTGGGACAGCTCGGATGTTGCAGAATTTTTGACTTATTGCAGTTTCAATTTAGGCAACATTAAGAACCGCGGACAAGCCAGTTTTTTTAATAAATTATTCTTTTATTTGCATCACCAATGGGTTCGGGCAAACACCATCTATGGCAGCAAAAGAAATATACTAGAACACTATGATATAGGAAATGATTTCTATGAGTCTTGGCTGGATTCTACAATGACCTATTCTTCAGCTATATGTAAAAATCCTACTGATAGCCTAAAAGAGGCTCAAATCAATAAGTATCAACGTATAATTCAGAATCTGGACATAAAGGATGCAAAAGTTTTAGAAATTGGTTGTGGATGGGGAGGTTTTGCCGAGGAGGCAGCGAGCGCGGGCGCTAAATTAACCGGCCTCACTATATCTAATAAACAGCACGATTATGCTAAAAAAAGATTAAATGGAAATGCTGATATTCTAATGAAGGACTATCGAGAAATAGAAGGAAAATACGATCGTATAGTGTCTATTGAAATGTTTGAGGCAGTCGGTGAAAAGTATTGGAAACTGTATTTTGATCAAATAAAGAGATTACTCAAGAAAGATGGCAAGGCAATGATACAGACGATCACCATTGATGATGAGGTGTTTTCCAGTTATCGTAAAAAAAGTGATTATATTAGGCATCACGTCTTTCCCGGAGGCATGCTACCTTCCAAAAAGGTTTTTTGCAAAAGGGTGAAAGATTCAAAATTAGGAGTCGGCGAAGTATTTGAATTTGGCAAAGACTACGCTTGGACGCTACAGAAATGGAAGAAAAATTTCATGGCACAAAAAGATCAGCTGCTAATTGGTGGGTGCTCAGAGTCTTTTCTTCGATCTTGGGAGTTTTATCTCAGCATTTGTATTGCAGGCTTTAACTCAGGTAGAACAAGCGTTATGCAAGTTGAAATAATGAATTAAATAGATATCTGTTAATAGCTTTTCTTTAACTTTATGGAATCATAGGCTTTGTATGAAAAAAATTAAACTATTGGTAATGGGTATTTTGTGCTTTATTTTTTCTGGCTGCACTAACAACTCCTTAGACTATTATGGAGACAAGGCTAAAAAGATAGACCTGAAAACATTTTTTGACGGAGATGTGGAGGGCTGGGGCAGTTTATTTGATTTTCAGGGCAGACAAACAAGAAGTTTCACGGTCACTCTTAAGGGCACATGGGACGGGGATGTTGGTATCCTGGAAGAATGGTTTATTTTTGATGATGGAGAAAAAACTCAAAGAACATGGAAGATTGTTTTCTCTGATGAGTCTACATTCGTCGGTTCTGCCGAGGATGTGGTGGGAGAAGCCAAGGGGCGGGTGAATGGCAACGCAGTCAATTTAAATTATGTCCTGAACATACCCTACAAAGATTCAACCATGAACTTAGATATGGATGATTGGATGTATCTTACAGAAAAAAATACAATTGTTAATCGAACCTCAATGAAAAAATTTGGTTTTAAAGTGGGTGAGATTGTTTTGGTCATGAAGAAGAAATAATGAAGAAAATTTGGCTCATTGGGGCAAGTGAAGGAATTGGCAGAGCTGTTGCTCGGGAGCTAGGGAAAAATGTCGATAATTCTTTAATCTTGTCTGCTAGAAATGAAGAACGACTCCTTGATTTATCTTCTGAGTTAGAAGCAAGCTCAATAATATGTCCATTAGATGTCGGCGACAGCCAGTCTGTAGAGGACTGCTGGAAAGAAATAGTCAATAAAAAAACAACGATTGATACTATTATTTACTGTGCTGGCTATTATGCGCCAATGACCGCAGAGAATATTGATGTGGCCCAGATAGAAAAAATGATTAATGTAAATTTAGTTGGCGCGGTTAGGGTGCTAAGTCAAGCTGTACCGGAGTTTATAGGTAAAAAAAGTGGGCATATTGTCCTAATTTCTAGCATTGCTGGTTATCGTGGCCTGCCAAATGACACAGGCTACGGGTCCAGCAAGTCTGGCCTTATTCATTTAGCAGAAAATCTAAATTGTGATTTATCTGAATATGGCATAAAAGTACAACTTATTAGCCCCGGATTTGTTAGAACCAGACTTACTGATCTTAATAATTTCAGGATGCCTTCATTGATGTCAACTGAGCAGGCGGCTAAGCATATCGTGAAAGCAATTGAGAGCAAGCATTTTGAGGTAAGGTTCCCGTTTTTGTTCGCCAACTGCTTGAAGTTGCTTAGTTTGCTGCCGTATTCAGTTTATTTCTGGTTGATGAGGAAAATCAGAGCTCGTTTAAAATAACAGTAGTTAACGTTTAAAAAAGTCGAAAGTAGGCTGATTTATATGAAAACCACTCAATTATTATATTTATTTATATGGATAAAATATTATGTTTGGACTGTTTAAGAAGGATCCGTTAAAAAAATTAAATGCTGAATATATGAGTAAATTAAAAGAAGGTATGGAGGCACAACGTTCGGGGGATATATTTAAATATTCCGAACTCACTCGGGAGGCCGATCAGATTCTTCAAAAAATTCAGTCCCTAGAAGCTAGCATCAAAGCTAGTGACTAACCTTACCTGTGAAACCACTTAGCGTATAGATTTTTTATGAGCCCCAAGATAGATCTATCGGGCATATTCCATGGGTAGCCGTTGCATTTAGAATAATACTTACAGTCTGGTAAGCATCCCCTGCAGGGTAGTCTTTTTGCGTGTTCTTTTTTATTCATTGAGATTTTCAGCCTTAGTGCTAAAGGTTTTTAGGTTATCGCAGCTATTATCGACATAAATAAGTTCAGTTTTATCGAATCCTAGGCTGCCAATCTTTTTTTCAAAATGCTCCTTTAAGCTATTCGCTACACAAGGAGTTCTTGAGAGTAACCATAAGTAGGATTTACTGTCACTTGTAACAAAGGCATATTGATAATTATTACCCAGCTCAAAAACTATATATGAGCTATAAAAAGGCCAGAAAAATGATACTTTTAGATGACCTTTATTTTCGGCACCAACAAAATAAGCCTTACCTTCCGCATCTTTCCATTGATTATTTTTTTTGAGCCCTCGATTGAGCACTTTGAGTCCTCCGTCATCGCGCATGGAGTATTCGGCAGAAACATTGCTCATACCTCGTTCAAATGAGTGGTCAAGTCTAGCAATTTCATGCCACTTTCCTAAATACCGGGCAATATTAAAATTGTCGACTGGCTTAATTTCATCTGCAATTACAATACAACTAGCGAGGCTTAATATAGTAGCGAAAATAAAATTTTTCATTAGCATTGAACTAGTTTGACACAGGGTTGGTCTGCTATCTAGAGTTAGTGGGAGTTTAATGATCATTTAAAGAATGATATGGTTTTTATGAGCTACTTAGTTAAAGCTATCAATGAAGAAATGTTTGATTTTAGTTACTTGCAGTACATGAGGTGGAAATGAACGATAAAAAAAATCATGACCAGAGGATAGCCATATATCTTGGATATTTTGGGTTAGCTCCTTTCGTAGTATCGTTGTTGACAGCAAACTATATGGAAGATTTCCAGGACATTTCAATTCGGGGATTTTCGATTTACTCCGCTGTTATTATTTCATTTATGAGTGGAATTCATTGGGGCATGGCGTTGACCTACAATCATCGTTCTCGTGCAAGGTTTGTGGTAAGCACTGTGGCACCTGTAATGGCTTGGGCTGGATTGTTATTTCTTCCTTTACCTTTTGCGGTGATTACTTTAGGCGCGATCCATTTGGCAGGACTTAAGACTGATGCAGTATTTTTTTCAGCCTCTGAAATATCATTATCGTATCGGAAGATGCGATTAAGGCTTACCTGTCTTGTAGTTGGATTGCATTTTTTGATGACCCTATTCATTGTCTAGAATGCTAGGGTTTTTTTTGACCATACATCATGGAATCTATTTTCTTTCCGGCAAAAGAGGTAGCTCATTCAGTATTTTGCTTTGAATTTCATTGTGCGCAGCACCCAAATTTACCCATCTCTCAGCTGTTGAGGGGTGGCTAGCGCCATGATTCTCTTTGATTCCTGAGGGGTGTTCAATGGCCATTCTTCGCCAGAATCCAGCAACATGAGTGGTATCGATTCCAGCATTTGCGAGATAGTACATTCCAACATAGTCGGCGCCTCTTTCAAACTCTTGGCTGAATAGGCTGGATGTAGTTTTCCCAAATATTCCCTGGGTATTGATGCCATAGTCAGCAGCCACAATGTTTACAATGCCACCTAACCAATAATTGCCTTTTTTCCGCCTCTATGAGTTCTCAGTTACGCTCAACATGTACTTCATGGCTGCTGCCTTTAGCAATTTGAGAAGTCGGCGCACAGCCTGCTAGGATCGAAAAAAGAATGATCGATATATAAAAATAAAGAAATAAAAATCTGATTCGCGTGCGCGCTAGAAATTTATGCATTTATTTATTGGACTTCTTCTGCGACTATATTTTTTATTTGCTCCACAAGTAAACCTTGGTCCCATTCAGCGCTTCCTTCTAATTTTGCCACCATAAATCCTTTTGGATTTATCAGTACAGTTGTAGGTAAACCTTTGAAGTTCAGGTCGCGAAAGCCTTCATTCTTTTTATCATACCAAACTAGAATTTTTTTCAGTGCCATAGATTTCAGGAAGGGCTTCACTTCATTGAATCCGCCCGCATCCTGGCTAATAGCGATAATAGTAAGATCTTTTTCATAGAAGCTTTCAGCTAATCGATCCAGGGCCGGCATTTCCTTTATACACGGAACACACCATGTTGCCCAAAAGTTAACCAAAACATAGCGGCCTAAAAATTTTTCTATTCCTACAGATTGATTTCCATCATCAAAAGACATAGAGGGTAGTGATGTAGGTGAGGGTATAATATCCATTAGCTTCTCTGCTGAGGCATTGACGGACAATATCGCTATGGTCAAGAGACAAAGAAAATATTTTTTTAGGGCTATAATCATATTTTTTGTATTCAGAAATTAAGTTTTTTGCCGGTCCTTGCTATAATACTGCGGTATAAGCCAACTAGTATAAACGTAGAACGTAAAGGTAGCATGATGAGATTGTTTATAGTTTGCTGTTTTCTTTTATGCCAGTCTTTTGTCTGCGCAGAGGTAACTGAAGGGGGATCAGGTAATATGGGGAAAAAAGAGTTAAGCAAAGGTAGTAGTGCGCATCAATTTGAGTTTACTTCCATTGATGGAGAGCTGTTGCCATTATCTAGTTTTGCCGGCAAAACCCTATTGGTGGTGAATACAGCATCACGCTGTGGATTTACGTCACAATATGCAGGACTGCAAAGTTTATGGGAAAAGTATCAAGATCAAGGCTTAGTTGTGCTCGGGGTACCATCAAACGACTTTATGAGCCAAGAGCCTGGGTCGGAAGACGAAATCAAGACTTTTTGCACAGTTAACTTCAATGTTAATTTTCCGATGACATCAAAAGTTCATGTAAAAGGAAAAGATGTTCACCCGTTTTATCTCTGGGCAAAACAACAATCTGGAGCCCCTCGATGGAACTTTCATAAATACTTATTAAATGACCAGGGCGAACTGATTACCGCTTATTCCTCTGTAACCAGCCCTCTCTCTAATAAAGTTGTGAAGGCCGTTGAATTGGCCCTAGGGGTTAATGAGCAGTCATATTGATCGATCGATGTTAGTTTTTAGGTAGAAATAATTTTATGTCAGAAATAATTGTTGTGATCTTTTCCGGCGGAATGGATTCTTACACCCTCTTGAACCGTGCTCTCAAAAATGACCTCCAAGTATCAGCTGTGACATTTAATTATGGCCAAAGACATGCCAAAGAGATTGAATACGCCGCTTCTGCGTGCGTAGAGCTAGATATCCCACATAAAATAATTGATATCACTGCTATTAACGAGCTCCTTCAGGGCTCCTCGCTTACCTCAAATATTGATATTCCTGAAGGCCATTATGCCGATGAAACCATGAAGTCCACTATTGTCCCAAATCGAAATATGATCCTGCTATCTCTTGCAGTTGGTTATGCAATTTCTATTGGAGCAAAGAAAGTTTTTTATGGTGCCCACTCTGGTGATCATGCGATTTATCCGGATTGTCGGCCAGAGTTTGTAGAAAAAATGAATAATGTGTGCGCTGTTGCAAATTATCAGCCTATTGAAATTGTTACCCCTTATTTAAATTACGACAAAGGGGAGATTGTAAAAGATGGTCTCTTGATGGGTTTGGATTACACTAAAACCTGGAGTTGTTATAACGGAAAAGACACGGCTTGTGGTAAATGTGGCGCCTGTTTTGAGAGAATGGAGGCTTTTGCTTGCAATAGCATGAGCGATCCTTCGGGGTATGAGCAATGAAGAAAACCTACAAGATAAAAGAAATCTTCTATACGCTACAAGGAGAGGGTGCTCAATCTGGCCGACCGGCTATTTTTTGCAGATTCAGCAAGTGCAATCTATGGAATGGTAGAGAAGAAAGTCGAGCTGAAGCTATTTGTAATTTCTGCGATACTGATATCCTGGGTACTGATGGCGAAAATGGTGGAGAGTACAAGACTGCAGCTGATTTAACATCAAAAGTGAGCGACCTCTGGCCAAAAAAAACAGGCGGAAAACCTTTTGTGGTATGTACTGGAGGGGAGCCAGCTCTTCAAATGGATGATGATCTTGTTAGGCATTTTCACCAAGCTGGATTTGAAGTTGCGATAGAGACAAACGGCACATTGCCACTACCTGCAGGCATCGATTGGGTATGTTGTAGCCCCAAGGGGACGTCAAAGGTTGTGATCAATCAATGTGATGAACTTAAGCTGGTCTTCCCCCAAGCGGATGCTATGCCGGACAGTTTTTTACATATTAAGGCTGATTATTTTTATTTGACACCGATGGCATTAATTTCAACTAAAGAGGCGATATACCCAAATCAAGATGATATTACGCAAAAAACAATCAAATTTTGCTTGAATAACCCCAAGTGGCGACTGAATCTGCAGACGCACAATATATTGAATATTTCCTGAATCTCAGAAGCCTTTATGTTCATAAGGGGTAGATACCTTTACTTTTTTCTTTGAAGAAGATAAATTAGATTGCCGTTTTAGATATTGATTGAGTTAATTTGTGAAGTGCAATATAAAAGCCCTCAGTTGGAGTGAAGAGAAAACTTTTGCTGATAAACAATCAAAACTGATTGAAAAGTCTGAAATGAAGTTAATGGAAATAGGCTATACTCTTGTGAGTAGAAATACTTACTGGATAGTTTATGATCTTGCGGGCCATAGAGAGGTATTCGAAAGCCCTGAAGATCTGTACAAGTATAGTTATCGCAAAAGATACAATCATGCTGCACTCAAGACTCCCACCTTCGTAGTTAAATAGAATCTATCCTGCCTAAAAATTCAATTTCAATTTCAAAAAAATTGTTGTCAGACCAAAGTAAAACCATTGATTATATTTTCTATAGTTATGAAGAAGGGTCGCACTTAAAAGCCTTAGAAGCCGCTGGAGATAAAAAGGTCTCCCAGCCAGACTATTGAGGTAAGCTATTAGAGGTATAAAAAAACAGAATTTAACTATTAGCGACTAAGATATTATAGTTAGCTCTAATCATGTCAGACGATTTAAATAGAGAGAGTGACATTATGCGAAGGTATAAATTATTAGGTGTTTTTTTGGCAGCTTTAGTATCTTTTATTGCAGCTTCTCAGATAGTTATAGCTGAGAATTCGATTAAAACGAAATCTAATCAATTTTGGTGGCCTGATCAGCTCGATTTGTCTCCTTTGCGTGATCATGACATTCGCTCTAATCCACTTGGTGAAGAATTTAATTATGCAAAAGCTTTTGAGTCACTCGATCTTGATGCTGCCAAGAAAGACATCGACGTATTACTGACGACCTCACAAGATTGGTGGCCGGCAGATTATGGAAATTATGGACCATTCTTTATTCGTATGACTTGGCATAGTGCAGGCACATACCGCACATTTGACGGCCGAGGTGGTGGTGGTGGTGGACAGCAACGTTTCGACCCTCTTAACAGCTGGCCGGATAATGGCAATCTTGATAAGGCGCGCCGGTTGCTTTGGCCGGTAAAACAAAAATATGGCGAGGCTCTTTCTTGGGCTGATTTAATGATTCTTGCGGGTAACGTTGCTCTTGAAAATATGGGTTTTGAAACCTATGGTTTTGCAGGGGGGCGTTCTGATGACTGGGAGCCTGATTTAGTTTATTGGGGTCCAGAGGTTGAAATGTTAGCAAGTGATCGCGAGGGGCGAGATGGGAAACTTCAGCAGCCTTTAGGTGCAACTCATATGGGTCTGATTTATGTGAATCCTGAAGGCCCGAAAGGTAAACCTGACCCGATAGGTTCTGCAAAAAATATCCGTATAACCTTTGGGCGTATGGCAATGAATGATGAAGAGACACTTGCCTTAATTGCAGGCGGCCATACGTTTGGCAAGATGCATGGTGCTCACAAACCCAAGGACTGCGTTGGGCCAGAACCAGCAGCAGCCCCTATTGAAAACCAAGGATTAGGCTGGAAAAATAAATGCGGCAAAGGTCACTCTGAAGATACAACCACTAGCGGTCTTGAAGGGGCTTGGACGCAAGCACCAATACAGTGGACTAGTTTGTATTTAGAGAACTTGCTTAATAACGAATGGGAGGAAACTCGGAGTCCTGCAGGTGCGATTCAGTGGGTACCAAAGAACAAAGGTTTAGAGAGCTCTGTGCCAGATGCGCATATAAAAGGAAAATTTCATGCACCTGTGATGACTACAGCTGACCTTGCATTGAAATTTGATCCTGAATACAAAAAGATCGCCGAACGTTTTTTGGCGGATCCAGCAGAATATCAAAAGGCTTTTGCCAAAGCATGGTACAAGTTAACTCATCGCGATATGGGTCCAAGCGCACGCTTCTTGGGTAAAGAAGTACCAGAAGAGAAATTAATTTGGCAGGATCCTGTGCCAAAACCAGACTACAAGATGGTTAGTGACAGCGATATAGCTGGCTTAAAAGAAGAAATTCTTGAATCTGGTCTGAGTAACTCAGAGTTGGTAGCTGTTGCTTGGGCCTCAGCTTCGAGCTTTCGTGCATCAGACATGCGTGGCGGTGCTAATGGTGCACGAATCGTACTAGCTCCTCAAAATACCTGGAAGATTAATAATTCAGCGAAATTGACCAAGGTGCTTGAAAAGCTGGAGTCTATCCAAAAAGGCTTTAATAACTCATTTCTTAATGACTCATTTTTGGGTCGCAAGGTATCTTTGGCAGACTTGATAGTACTTGCTGGGGCGACGGCTATTGAGAGAGCAGCCCAAGATGGGGGTATATCAATTGAAGTGCCATTCACTCCAGGCCGGGGTGATACAACTCAAGCGCAAATAGACGTAAATTCTTTTGCTATGTTAGAGCCAAAAGCAGATGCATTCCGCAATTATTTTAATAAAGATGAAAGCTATCGACCTCCAACAGAGATGTTAATAGATAAGGCTGATCAGCTAACTTTAACTGTGCCAGAAATGACGGTATTATTGGGCGGCATGCGTATGTTAGGCGCTAATGCAGATGGCAGCAGCCATGGCGTGTTTACGAATAATCCTGGCGTGCTTAGCAATGACTTCTTTGTGAATCTTTTGGATATGGCCACTAAGTGGCGCAAAGCAAACATTGAAGGGGTATATGAAGGAGTAAATCGCAAAACTGGTGAGGTAAAATACACCGCGACACCAGTTGATTTAATCTTTGGCTCAAATTCCGAGCTGCGCGCTATTGCTGAAGCTTATGCCTTTGATACCTCGAAAGAGCGATTTGTTAAAGATTTTGTAAAAGCCTGGATAAAGGTTATGCGATTGGATCGCTTCGACCTTAAGCATGATATTTAATCTATGGCATAAATAAAAAAACTGCTGATATGTGGCGCCCTAAGCTTTTTTTCAGGAAGATCATGATAGCAGAGTAGCACTTCGAAAAGCCTCCAGTAGTATTGGGGGCTTTTCTATAATCTTTTCATAAAAAAATTAATTAGATGAAATAATTTTTCGACGGCGGGCGGATCCATATCTACCTCTTCTGATGTGCCTGCCTATGGTACATAAGGAAGTGTTGCGCGCTACGACAAATAGAGAGTAAGATTGTCTTGTATCACCTTTTTGGTAACTGATGGGTGAAATATGACCCACGATGTAGACCCTTTTGAAACGCAAGAGTGGCTCGAAGCCTTCGACTCGGTATACAAAGTCCACGGCGAAGACAGGGTAGCCTTTCTGCTCAACGAACTTCAGGCTCATGCTAGCAGCCAGAGCATAAAGCTGCCATCTTCGATTACCACTCCATTTCACAATACTATTAGTCCTCCGCGTGAAAAGCGTATGCCTGGCGACCTTCTTATGGAGCGCCGTATTCGTTCGCTAGTGCGATGGAATGCTTTGGTGATGGTGATGCGCGCCAATAAAAAGAGCGAAGGTATCGGCGGCCATATTGCCACTTTTGCCTCTGCGGCGACCCTCTATGATGTTGGCTTTAACTATTTCTTTCACGGTGCTGATGGCGACGATCTCGGTGACCTTATTTTCTTTCAGGGCCACAGTTCTCCTGGCATGTATGCGCGATCATTTCTAGAGGGCCGCATTAGTGAAGCGCAAATGGATAACTTCCGTCGTGAGGTTGGCGGCGGCGGATTGTCTTCTTATCCGCACCCTTGGTTAATGCCTGAATACTGGCAGTTTCCAACAGTTTCTATGGGTCTTGGCCCCATTCAAGCGATCTATCAGGCCCATATCATGCGCTACCTTTCGGCGCGCGGCATAGTCGCACGCCGTGATCGCAAGGTCTGGGCATTTTTGGGCGACGGCGAATGCGATGAGCCTGAAAGCTTAGGTGCTATTTCATTAGCAGGGCGCGAGCAACTTGAAAATCTAATTTTTGTTGTCAACTGCAATTTGCAAAGGCTCGATGGGCCGGTAAGAGGTAATGGTAAAATTATCCAAGAACTTGAAGGGATTTTTCGTGGTGCTGGCTGGAACGTGATTAAAGTTATATGGGGGCGTCACTGGGATGAACTGCTAGAAAAAGATAAAAGCGGTCTGCTGATTAGACGCATGAATGAGGTCTGTGATGGTGAGTTACAGAATTACAGATTTAATGGCGGCGCCTACACTCGCGAACACTTCTTCGGCAAGTATTCTGAGTTACTTGAGTTGGTGAAAGATATGACCGACGAGCAAATTATGTACCTTAATCGCGGCGGCCATGACCCCTATAAAGTTTATGCAGCCTATGCTGAAGCTGTTGCTCATAAGAATCAACCGACAGTTATTTTGGCGCACACAGTGAAAGGTTACGGGTTAGGAAGTGCCGGTGAAGCCGCTAATAATACGCATTCGATAAAAAAACTCGATTTAGATAGTCTACGCGGTTTTCGTGATCGTTTTGGTATTCCGATACCAGAAAAACAGCTAGAGAATGCTCCCTACTATCGTCCCGATAAAAACAGCCCAGAGCTCAAATACTTACGCAGCTGCCGCAGGGAGCTAGGGGGCCCTCTGCCTTCGAGGAAGTCTGGCTTTAAGGCTATGGATGTACCAACACTAAAGGCATTCAAAAAGCAGTTAGAAGGCAGCGGTGAGCGTGAAGTTTCAACCACCATGGTGCTTATGCAGATCCTTTCGGTATTAATTAAAGACAAAACCATCGGTAGTTTTGTGGTACCAATTGTACCAGATGAGGCGCGCACTTTTGGTATGGAAGGTATGTTCCGCCAGCTGGGCATATATACATCTTCTGGACAGAAGTATGTACCACATGATCATCAGCAGATCATGTATTACAAAGAAGATAAAAAAGGCGTCATTCTTGAAGAGGGCATAAATGAAGCGGGTGCCATGTCAGCCTGGTTGGCTCTAGCGACTGCTTACAGTACAAGCAGTCGCCCGATGATTCCTTTTTATATTTTCTATTCGATGTTTGGTTTTCAGCGTGTTGGTGACTTGATATGGGCGGCTGGAGACAGTCAGGCGCGAGGCTTCCTTATTGGCGCCACGGCTGGTAGAACCACACTGAATGGTGAAGGATTGCAGCATCAGGATGGCCATAGCCATATTCTTGCCAACACTGTGCCAAACTGTAAAAGCTATGATGCAGCCTATAGTTATGAGCTGACGGTTGTTATTCAAGATGGTGTTAGGCGCATGTACAAAAATAAAGAAAACTGCTTCTACTACTTGACCACCATGAATGAAAATTACAGTCAGCCAGTCATGCCAGAGGGCGCTGAAGAAGGTATTGTCAGGGGTATGTATTCGTTTTTCAGGGGCGCCGATACTGAGCTAAAAGTACAGTTGATGGGATCTGGAGCTATTCTCAATGAAGTGCGCGAAGCGGCAACGATTCTACGCGAGTCTTTCTCTGTTGAGTCAGATATTTGGAGCTTAACCAGCGTTAATGAGCTGACTCGCGATGGCCAGAAAATCGATCGATGGAATTTACTGCATCCTGAGAGTAAGCCTAAAAAATCCTACATAACAGAACAGATGGAGGGTAGCGTTGGACCCGTCGTTATTGCCACTGACTACATGAAGAATCATGCGGAGCAGTTACGTAAATATATCCAATTTCCACTCTATGTACTTGGCACAGATGGCTTTGGTCGCAGTGATAGCCGCGCTACGTTGCGTAATTTCTTTGAGGTTGACCGCTACTTTATAGTACTGGCAGGACTGAAAATGCTAGCTGACGAAGGAAAAATAAAAACTTCGATACTTGCTAAAGCGATGAAAAAATTTGGGATTGACCCAGAAAAACCGAATCCACTGTATGTTTAAGCGTGGGTGCACCAGCAGTGTGTCACTAAACGCCAATCTCTGACTAATAGAGGAATCAATGTGCCAATACAAATAGTGATGGTGCCAGATCTCGGTGGGGCTGAGACAGTTGAGGTAATTGACCTGGGTCTCGCCTCTGGCGATGTTGTTGCCTTAGAAGATTCACTTTTGGTACTCGAGTCTGATAAGGCGGCCATGGACATGCCTAGTCCTGTGGCTGGTGTGTTTAAAAAATACCTTGTTACCGAAGGTGCGATAGTGCGCGTCGGTGATGCTATTGCTGAGATTGATATGGCGAAAGAAACGCCAGCTGATGCTGAGAATCCGCCTGAAGAGAAAGCGATTGAAGCGTCCTCTTCGGTGGTGATGGCAAAAAATAAACCCGAAGCAGTCATGGAGAAAGCATCTATACCAGTGTCAACTGTACAGCGGGTTGAGATGGCGGACTTCGAATTAGGTTCTGGGAAAACTATAGCGACTGATATTTATGCTGGTCCGGTCGCGCGTAAATTCGCTCGTGAATTAGGTGTATCGTTAATTGAGGTTATTGGAACCGGATCTAGGGGGCGTATTTTAAAAGACGATATCAATAACTTCGTCAAGAAAGTAATGAAAGACAGGGTATCGACAACAGAAAAGGTATCAGGCGACATAGGAATATCGCCAGCACCCATTGTTGACTTTAGTCAGTTTGGTGTCATTAAAACAATCAAAATGAGCAAGATTCAAAAGTTAACCGCGGCTAATATGCAGCGCAACTGGAGGAGCATCCCGCATGTCACCCAATTAGATGAGGCTGATATCACCGAGCTAGAAGTATTTCGAAAATCACTCAAAGTCAAGCAAGAAAAGCGCGTTACACTAGTGGCTTTTTTAATTAAAGCGATAGGCTCGCTACTTCAGTCGAACCCAGAATTCAATCGTTCTCTTGCAGTAGACGGCAAGCACTTTATACAAAAGCATTATATCCATATCGGTATGGCTGTCGATACGCCACGCGGACTAGTTGTGCCAGTGATTCGCGATGTTGATGAAAAGGATATCTGGGATATCTCCGTAGATGTTGCAATGCTGGCTAATAAAGCTCGCGATGGAAAGCTAAGCCCTGCAGAAATGAAGGGCGGTTGCTTTACTCTGTCTAGCTTAGGCGCTATTGGTGGTAATGGATTCACTCCCATTATTAATGCCCCAGAAATTGGTATTCTGGGTGTTTCGAAATCACAAATGAAATCAACATGGGATGGTAGTGTGTTTGTACCGCGCCTTATGTTACCGCTAGCGTTGTCCTATGATCATCGCGCCATTAACGGCGCAGAGGCCGGTCGTTTTCTGGTGCATCTAATTAAATTACTTGGCGATGTTGATTACTTTTCATCTTAAGAAAAATAGCTACAGAGAAGTAATGGTATTAAATTAAAATGAGGATAATACATATTTTATAAATACTAAGGCCAAGCCAGAAGTGGCGATAGCTAGAAGGGGGACAAGCAAAGGTGTGGTGCTTTCTGTTTCTACACCAGTGCTATTTTCTTTTTTGCTTCTATAAACCACTACAGCTGCTCCCATCAAGATGAGCGCCGCAATGGCGAGGAAAATATACACTCCTATATCAAAATAACCCACTGCTTACCCCTCTTCATAGTATTAACCCCCATGCTCTATTTCTTCTTTTCTTGGTGAGGGTAGGTAGATTAGCGGATGGCAAGAGCAATCCAGTTTATTAGATACAATATGGCGAAAAAAGCACAACCGGTCCGCCACAGAACAAGTTTTTTTTTCAGCGCAGGCAACTCTTCGCTGGCTTTATACGCGTTGCTATCTGCATTAATCATTCCAATTAACTCTGCTTTTGTTTTTTTCATTAATTCTTTTTCTGAGTGCATGTCGTTGCCTCCTTAGTATTTTTTCGCATTGCTTGTTGTAGATATTTTTTGCTAGAAATATTTTCTCAGATTTTGTAAAACAGAAAGTGCGGATTGTTGTGGTCTTCGAAAAATTTTTAGTGTCACCTAGGTCTACCTTTTTTCTTTTATTCCTTACCCCTAAAGATAGCTATATAGATTAAATAAATAATGAGTGGTAATGAGCATATAAGCCAGGGTGTAAGGTCTTGCTGGTCATTCAGCACCGATAGAACCAAGCCAGCCAGAGAAAGTATGCTAAAAATAAAGATTACTAACTTTTTATCTAGATAGTCATTTAATAAGAAACACAAGATACCAACAGCAGTAATTCCAATCAAAGCATAAAGTAAAAGTACCATATTTTTTATCGACGCAGCTGTCGACTCCTAGTAATTGTAAAAAATTTATCAAGGACATCCATTTTGCTTTTTACAAATGAGATCGTCATATGATCGCTATCCTTATAGATTGGTATTTGATTGTCATCTAGCGAACTACACACAGTATTCGGGCAGATTTTTTCGGACTGATTGATGTGTGTAGCATAATTGCTAAGGTTAAGGATTAAGTTTTTTTCTAAATCAATTTGTTCTGAGTTTTGTGTAAATGACCGTGCAACAATCTCTGTGCTTAAAGGAAGCGAGCGCTTACCTTTGGACGATGTGCCTATAATATGGATGGGATCAAACCTATCGTCGACTGGGTTGTCTTGCAAAATAACCACCTTATACTTGAGACTCAGTTTTTTAACAAAATCATAAAATGAGATTTTTGCTGCATTCAATCCAGCATCATCCGATAAAAGTAGTTGTTTTTGATCATTTTTATGATACATGAGAGGATTATCTTTTTTAATTAAATAGCAGTTGAAGCAAAGCCCAATAACTATAGTTTCTATAGGATTTATTGACAAAATTCCTTCGAGAAGTTTTGATTTTTCAGAACATTTCTTGTCATTTTTTTCAATCAAATTTGGAATAAATGTACAACCACCCCCAGTTAAAAAAACACTTTCTTTGCTATCGCCCCGCTGATAAAAATCAAGCACACGTTGGCTATATTGAGCCATATGAGAATCCCCCAAAAAAAGAATCGAAGCAGCGGATTCACTGGTGTAAAATGCGCCATTTCTTTCTAGTAGATCGCCCGGATGCAACCAATCATTTCTCGCGTCACTAATCTTTTTTAATTCCACATTATAAGATGTTTCACCATTACCTTTAATTATCCATCCTATAGACCCAATCAAAATAAGCCCTATTATTAACATAATAGTACTTAAGTTCTTTTTATGGCTAAATCGAATAGGTAGCTCAATAAACCTATATGTTAGCCAAGCCAAAAAAAATGATGCGATTATTGCTAAAATTCGAATGTGTACAGGAAGATCGCCACCTTCAATGATCTGCAAAAAAGAAAGAATTGGCCAATGCCATAAATAAAGAGGATAGCTGATCAAACCAACCCAAACCATTACAGGGTTCATTAAAAAAGTTCGATTAAGCCAAGCCTTTGACCCAGAGGCAATAATAAGTAAAGCGCCTGCAACTGAAAACATTGTCCATGGTAATGGTAATAGTAATTTAAGACTCGAACTTGTCGCACCATAAATTATTAATGAAAAACCCAAAAAAGCCATCATGTCAGCAACATAGAAGCTACCAGAAAAATTACCAATAAACTTTATACGCCTAGACGGCGTCAAACTTCTATGAGCCATCAACCATGCTAAAATGCCACCACTTGTAAGCTCCCAGAAACGTGTGATGGGCCAAAAAAACACTTCAGCGGGATATGAGTCGATAAATTGTATATTTAAATAAAACGAAACAATAAACAATATAATAAAAATTCTAAGTATATTGAATTGGTATTTCCATGCAATACAAAGAATGATTGGCCATATAATATAAAACTGCTCCTCGACCGCTATGCTCCATAAATGGAGCATAGGCTTCGTCTCTGCCAAATTATCAAAATAGCCACTTTCGCTAGCTAGGACAAAATTAACAAAAAAGGCCGAAGAGCTTGCGATATGGCCCCCAAGTTGCTCGTATTCCCCATTCAGCAAAACAAACCAGCCAAAAACGATAGAACTAGCCATGACAACAATAAGACTTGGAAGTAATCTTCTGATTCGACGGCTAAAAAACTCAATTCGACTAAACTGTTCTTTCTCTAAGTTTTTTATAATATAACCTGTGATCAAAAAACCGCTTATTACAAAAAAAACATCTACCCCGATATAACCACTCTTTAGCAAATTAGGGAACGCGTGATAAACAATAACAAGAATAATAGAAACAGCTCGTAACCCATCAATTTCTGGCAGATATGAGGTATTCCAAGCAAGAGATTTATTCAATTTATTTACCATGCCAATTTTTGACCTAAATTATTTAACAACCTAACTTAAGCATTTTACTTTAAGTTGAGATGAGTAAAAGAAAATTTAAAGAGACGAAAATTCATGTTAATAAGCTAGACAACTTTATCGAAGCGGTAGTGAATAGCTTTATCGCAATTAAAATAGATGTTGAGGGGCATGAACTTCAGACTCTGCATAGTATGCGAAATATACTTCGGAACAACAAACAAATGTATTTTGCAGGTGGAGTCTTATCATTCAGCACCTATTATCAGCTTCCTTGAATCCCTAGGCTATCCTCTAATTAATAAAATAGGTGAAGATGGGCACTGTTGTAATTTCCTTGGCTAGTGGAGAGAAGCTCTAGGAGCCACTAGCAGGCTACATTCAACAGGCGTAAGTAATGTATTAGCTTGTTGTACTACTGCTTTGTTATAAGTTCTTCAGAAGCCAAACATCTTTGTCTGTACTCACTACCTATTTTTTATAACAATATACAAAGTAGTTAAGCTAGGAAGCACCTATGTATCATTCATATAGTATTTTACCCATACACACTCAGATTAACAAACATATAGGCGGACTTACCATCGTGTCATTAAATTGCTAAGATAAAAAGTAAGTACCGTTAATTATCCAAATCATAGAGAAAATTTGGTGTCTTTAATCTCGATTTATGAGGATAATTGAAAAATGCATAATACTGACAATCAACCATCTCATTTTAGTGTTATTCAAATTCGAATTTGCGCAGCTTTTGCAAGTTTGCTGATTTCGCTATTCGTAATTCTTTTTGATGACATAATCAATCAAGATGGGACTCTATATATAAAGGCAGCTGAGTTATTTTTAGTTGAAGGCATTCAATCCTCTGTAGCACTTTATAATTGGCCGACCTATTCAATTATCATCGCGTATTTTCACCAGCTAACATCTATATCTTTGGAGTCTTCTGCACTCATTATAAATAGTTTTTTCTTTGTGTTGCTAACCGATGCGCTGGTTCTGATATGCCGACTTATTA
>Ga0209830_10001501_pt1 | contig 20493 bp, 19 predicted proteins | sample ArcticOcean_MG_C_12_FD_187439 | JGI IMG/M metagenome (GOLD analysis project Ga0209830, IMG submission 187439) | Marine microbial communities from western Arctic Ocean - ArcticOcean_MG_CB8_130 (SPAdes) (version 2) | ecosystem: Environmental > Aquatic > Marine > Oceanic | place: Arctic Ocean...
TCATACTTCCAGGTTTAACTACTTCTTATGATAATCTAATTAAATCCGCCTCCCTTTTAAATGATTTTGAAATTAAGTTTACCAAATTAGTTTATGGAACTAATACTAAAAATGCTTTACTGTCAGGCTCTTTTAACGGATATTCTCATATGATTAATGGACATATAAAACAACTGCAAAAATTCTTTAATAAGAGGTTTAAAAAAATAGTAACAGGTGGTTATGGTATAATTTTTACTAAAAATTCAACAACCCTTGTCTATGAAAAAGATTTAATTTTTAAAGGTTTAAAGTATTATAACGAAAACTTTCTATGAAATTATCGGATCACATAAATAATAAAAAAAAAGATTTTTTTCTATCGATAGGTGGTATTGGTGAAATTGGTGGCAATAATTACCTATACTCGTTTGGTGGTGAGCAATTAATAATTGACGCTGGTATATCTTTTGCCGGTGATGATTTACCTGGTGTTGATATTAGCATTCCTGATCCATCTTTCTTTTTAGATAACGATATAAACCCAAAAGCTCTTATTATTACTCATGCTCATGAAGATCATGTTGGTGGTCTGGAATATTATTTTGATAAAATAAACTTTACAATATTTTGTACCGAATTCACATTTGCTTACATTAGACACAAGTTTAGTAGAGTAAAAAATTTCGAAAATAAATTTCAGATTATTAAACCCTATCAGGAGATTAAATTTGAAAATTTTTCTTTTCTTTTAATTCCTACAACGCATTCAATACCTGATCCTTGTGGAGTTTTAATAAAATCAAAAAATGGAAATATTTATCATACAGGTGATTGGAAAATAGACCCTAAGCCAGTAGTTGGTAAAAAATTTGATATTAAAAATTATGAAATTTTAAAAGATAATCAAATTGATCTTTTGGTTGGAGATTCAACAAACGCAAATGTAACCGTTTCCTCTAGATCAGAATCCGAATTGGTAAAAAGTTTTGATAAACTCTTTAAACAATTAAAAGGAAGAGTGGTTGTTACTTGTTTTTCGTCGAATATTGCAAGATTAAAAACTATAATCACTACTGCTCAATCATTAAATAAATCTATTTTTGTAATAGGTAGAAGTGTTAAGCGCGCGGTTCAAACAGCTATCGAACAAGGTCTTATAGATAATTTTGAAATTATCAATGAAAAGCGTTTTAAGGAATTTAAAAAAGATAATACTATTTTAATTTGTACGGGTAGTCAGGGTGAAAAAAATTCAGCTCTTATGAAAATCGCAAGTGATGTACATAACAATATAAGTTTAAGTAAGAAAGATAATGTTATTTTTTCTTCTAAAGAAATACCTGGTAATGAGAAATCAATATCTTTTTTAAAAAATTCTTTCGCATCTATGGGTTTAAAAATTATTGATGATCAAGATGAATTTATTCATGTTTCGGGCCATCCAAGTAGAACGGAAATTATCGAATTCTATAAATATGTAAAACCATTATCTTTTATACCAATGCATGGTGAATATATGCATCTAACTGCCCATATGTAAATTGCTCATAATTTAGGTATAACAAATTCTTTGATATCTATGAGCGGTGATTTATGTGAGCTAGATCTTAAAAATAAAAAACATAAATTAATTGATCAGTTTATTGTCTCAAAATTACCTATTGTACAAAATAAAATTATACAAGATTCACTATTTCTTAATGAACGTTCAAAAATGATTTTTAATGGTGCTGCAAGCATAAATCTTATTATTAATAAGAAATTAGAAATCATTGATATGAATATTAAAAAAAAGGGCTTTCCTTTTGATGATACATCTGAAATTTTAACTAACGAAATTAAAGAAAATCTTTTAAATAAATTATTATTTTTAAAGGGTGACTTAGATGAACAGCTATTAAATGAATTTTTATTAGATCTAACTAAAAAAGCTTTTGGAAAATTTTATGGCTTAAAGCCAGAAATCATGGCTCATACCTCAATAATATGAGGTTTGTCTTCTTCTCATTCATAATTTGGTGGGTAATTTTTATGATCATTTTACCAATAAAAAGACAAAATTTTGAAAAAGGAATACCTGGTCAATCTCACTTATTAATTAAAGCTTTTTTTGCCTTAATTGCTTCACTAATTATTTCTTTTATATTAATTAATAATGAGACATTCTTATTTAGCTTATTTAAATGAAATTTTCTAACTTTATAATTAATACTTTAAAAGAATCTCCTAAAGATGCTCAAATAATATCTCATAAGCTTATGCTCAGAACGTCTATGGTAAAACAGCATACAACAGGGATTTATATTTGGTTACCATTAGGACTTAGAGTTTTAAGAAAAATAGAAAATATAGTGAGAAAAAATCAAGACGATATCGGTTGTCAGGAACTATTAATGCCTACTATACAATCATCAGAACTTTGGAAAAAAAGTGGTAGATATGATGATTATGGAAAAGAAATGCTAAGGATGACTGACAGACATGATAGTGAATTGCTCTACGGTCCGACAAATGAAGAAGTAGTTACAGATTTTTTTAATGATTATGTTAATAGTTACAAAAATTTGCCAAAGTATTTATATCATATCCAATGGAAATTTAGAGACGAAATTAGACCTAGATTTGGTGTAATGAGAGGAAGAGAATTTTTGATGAAGGACGCTTACAGTTTTGATTTGAGTGAAAATGCTGCTTTTGAAACTTATAAAATATTTTATAAAAACTATCTTAGAACTTTTATTGATCTAGGCTTAAAGCCGATACCTGTTAAAGCAGACTCTGGTGCTATTGGGGGGAATCTTTCTCATGAATTTCAAATTCTTGCAAATACCGGAGAAAGTGAAATTGCATATGACCCACAATTAACTGCTAATAATTTATTAGATCAAAGTTACGAAGAGATAAATAGTCTTTATTCAGCTTCCGATGATCTTATTGATAAATCAAAAATAGATATTGTAATAGGTAGAGGTATTGAAGTCGGTCATATTTTTTATTTTGGAACTAAATACTCTACTCCTTTAGGTGCTAGAATGATTAATATGGATGGCAAAAATGAAGATCTTCACATGGGTTCTTACGGTATTGGTGTATCAAGACTTGTAGGTGCGATTATCGAAGCTCATCATGACGAAAGGGGTATCGTATGGCCTTTTCAAATAGCACCTTTTAAAATTAATATAATAGCTTCTGAAGAACTTCTTCAGAATGATAAAATTTTAAATGTTTATACTTTCTTATTAAGTAAGTACAAGGATGTCATTTTAGACGATAGATCTATTACTTTTGGAAAAAAAATTAAAGATACTGAATTAATTGGTATTCCTTGGACCATAATTGCTGGTAAAAATTATTCTGAATCCGGACATCTTGAGCTGTTAAATAGAAGGACAAATGAAAATATAAAAATATCTTTAAATGATTTGGAGAAATTCGATTTTGAGAAAAATTTTTCTTAAGCTTTCTATATCTTATATTTTTAATTCAAAAAAAGATAAAGCCTTTTCTACTTCAACAATATTATCATCTTTTGCTTTAATATTAGGTATATCAATACTCATTACTGTTATGTCTGTAATGAATGGGTTTAGGGAAGAGCTGGTATCGTCATTAGTAGGAGTTAAGGGGGATCTTACTATCTTAGATATATCCGAGAACGATCTTCTAAAATTGAAGAATAAATTTCCTAAAAATATTTTTATCAGAAATAGCGAAAATAGAATTATAGCTTCCTCAGATAGCGCTATTGAAGGCGTTTTAATGAAGACACTCTCTTATAGTGATTTTAAGTCTATGCCTAAACTTAACAATAACCTATTTGAAATAGACTACATGAAAGACGATTGGGTCTTTATAGGAGTTGAATTAGCTAAAATTTTAAATTTAAAAGTAGGTGATCAGATAACTGTCAATACAACTGGTTCTGATTTGACTATTTTGGGCCCCATATTAAATTCAGATTTACTTACTATTAAAGGTATTTTTAACTTAGGAATGTATGAATTTGATAGATATTATATTTATTCAAATAATGATTATTTTAAAAAAATATCTCTAGATTCTATAGTAGATGTTTATTTTAATGGTAATAATGAAACTTTATTATTAGATGAATTAGAGCAATTTAATTTTTTATCTTGGTCTGAACAAAATTCTTCTCTTTCTCAAGCATTAACGACAGAAAAAAATGTAATGTTTATAATTCTTTTTTTTATTATTATAATTTCTTGCTTCACAATTATTTCTAATCAAGTTTTCTTTATAAAAGAAAAATATAAAGATATAGTTTTATTAAAATCTTTAGGAATTAATGTCTATATAATTAATTTAATTTTTTTTATTAACTCTTTTATAGTAAGTTTTGTTTCTGTTATTTTCGGCACTTTATTAGGAATTATACTGTCTATTAACATTGGAAAGATCGAAAAAATCTTGTCTTATTTTCTCGATTATAGTTTATTTAATAATGAAATTTACTACCTCTCCAATCTTCCTTATCTAATTAAATATAATGATATTGTAATGATTATTGTAATTGCTCTTACATCAGTTTTAATTGCTTCAGTCATTCCCTTATTTAGAATTTATAAAATCACACCTAATTTAATCTTGCGATGAACTATATTATAGAAACTATCAATCTAAATAAATCTTATGTCAGTTCTGCTGAAACTTTAACAGTGTTTGAAGATTTAAATTTTTCTCTTGATAAAGGTAAGAGTTTATTTCTTTTTGGTCCATCCGGATGTGGTAAATCAACTTTTCTTAATATGATTACAGGGCTAGATGACCCAGATAGCGGAAATGTTTTTATTGATAATAAAAAACTTAATTCTCTTAATTCTTCTAAATTTCTTAAAACTGATATTGGAATAATATTCCAAGACCATTATTTATTAAGTGAACTTAATGTTAACGATAATTTAATGATTAAATCTGAAGATATTAATCAGTTAGATTTCTTATTAAATTTTTTAGATATTAGTGATATAAAATTTAAATTTCCTCATCAAATTTCGAATGGTCAAAAACAAAGGGTATGTGTCGCTAGATCTTTAATGAATAAACCTAAATTAATTATTGCAGATGAACCAACGTCCTACTTGGATAAAGTCAATTCTGATAAAGTCATAGAGCTTTTAATTAATTATTCTAATGAATTTAATACTTCTTTAGTTGTGTCTTCTCATGATATTTTTTATAAAAAATATTTTGATTTTTCCTATACTATTGAAGACATGAATTTAAAAAAATGTTAATACCCTTAAGAAACTACTCTCATTATTCCATTTGTGAATCTAATATCAAGATCGATGATCTTATTAACTATGCATCAAAAAAAAATCTTCCCGCTATTGCTTTAACTGATTACAAGCTATTATCTGGAGCCTTAGAATTCTCTATTAAAGCTTATAAAAAAGGTATTCAACCGATAATTGGGCTTGATATCGATTATATCGATGAATTAAAAAGAACCTCTCGTTTAACCTTATTATCAAAAAATTTAATTGGATATTCCAATCTTTGTAAGCTTTCTACTGAGTTTAACACTAATCCTGATTTCATATTAGATATTTCTAATATTAAAAATTATTCTAGTGGACTAGTTTTAATTTGTGGAGGTTTATATAGTATTTTTGATGGACTTGGATTTGACGTTAAATACTTACAAATTTTAAATATTGAGCTAGGTAAATTAAAATCATTTTTTAATAATGATATTTATTTTGAGTATGATAAAAATTTAGATAACTCTTATCTTTCCAAATTATCTCATCTATTAAATATTAATTCTTTTATAAGCTCTTTTACTTTCTATAAGAAAAAAGAAGATTTTGATGGTATCGAAGTTTTAAATTGTCTTAAAAATGGCAAATATAAGCAAAATTCTATTTTTAATATAGATAATAATTATTTTTTGAGAGATCATAATGTTACTAAAACTGAAAAAAATCATCTAATACAAAATTCTATTCAAATTCAAAATAAGATAAATTTTTTTTTAGAAGAAAAAGAACCTCTTCTTCCTGATTATAGTGATAAAGATAATTTTGATGAAAAAAAAGAACTCATTAATCAGGCAAGAGCAGGTTTAGATTTAAGACTCTCAAAAATTTTTAAAGGTCTTTCCATGGAAGAATTCAATAAAATTGCTCAAATTTATAGAGACAGAAATGAATATGAGCTAAATGTAATTAATAATATGAAATATTCTGGATATTTCCTAATAGTTTCAGATTTTATTCAATGGGCTAAATCAAATTCAATTCCTGTTGGACCTGGAAGAGGTTCTGGAGCAGGATCAATTGTTGCTTGGTCTCTAATGATTACTGATATTGACCCTATTAAATTTGGTTTACTTTTTGAAAGATTTTTGAATCCGGATAGAGTTTCTTTACCTGACTTTGACATTGATTTTTGTAAAAGTAGAAGAGATGAAGTTATTAACTATGTTAAAGAAAAATATGGTAATGAAAATGTTGCACAAATCATAACTTTTGGCTCAATGATATCAAGAGGTATTCTTAGAGACGTCGGTAGAATTGAAGGTTTACCATACGGAGAAGTAGATAGGATGGTAAATAAAATACCTTATAATCCAACCCAGCCTTTAACAATTTCGGAGTTAAAAGAAAATCACTCTGATCAGTTAGGTGATTTACTTAATTCTCCTTTGTTGGCTAAGGCCGAATCAATGGAAGGAGCTCTAAGAAATGTTGGTACACACGCAGCAGGTATTATAATTTCTACAAAATCTTTATATGGAAATATTCCTTTATTTAAAGATCAGGATTCAAATTTTATGTCTACTCAATTTAGAGATAAGGATTGTGAAAAAGCTGGATTAATTAAGTTTGATTTTTTAGGTTTAGCTAATTTAACTATTATAGATGATACAATTAAATATATTAAAGAAACTCAATCTATCGAAGTTGATTTAGAAAATATTGATTTTTCCGATTCAAAATCTTTTGAATTGCTTGGTACAGGTAGGACTAGAGGTGTATTTCAAGTGGAAAGTCCTGGAATGATAGACACACTTGTTAAATTAAAGCCTACAAATTTAGAAGAGGTGATTGCTGTCATAGCTCTTTATAGACCAGGTCCAATGGAACTGATTGACAGCTTTATTAAAAGAAAAAAAGGAGAAGAAAAGATCGTCTATGATCATCCTTTATTAGAACCTATTTTAAAAGAAACATTTGGTATTATTGTTTACCAAGAACAAATAATGAAAATAGCCCAAATTATTGCTGGATATTCTCTCGGTGAAGCTGATTTATTAAGAAGGGCTATTGGAAAAAAAATTAAAAATGAACTTATGAGTTTAAAAGATAGTTTTATAAAAGGAGCTTCAAAGAAATCTATAAATGTTAAGGATTCAGAAAAGCTTTTTTCTCTAATTGAAAAATTTGCAAATTATGGATTTAATAAAAGTCATGCAGCTGCTTATGCAGTTATTACTTTTTATACCGCTTATTTAAAAGCCCATTTTCCTCTGGAATTTTATTGTCAATTATTAAACAATAGTACGAATGATACTGATAAAATATTTTCTATTATGAATGAAATTTCTTTAATGAAAATTGATATAGTTCCACCTGATGTAAATTTTTCAAGCTACAAATTTATTATTAAAGATCATAAAATTTTATATTCATTATCTGCAATTAAAGGGGTGGGAATTGAATCTATGAAAGAATTAATATCTGAAAGAGATGCTAATGGCTCTTTTAATTCTATGGCAGATTTTAATAAAAGACTTTCTCAGTCAATTTTAAATAAAAAACAAATTGAAAAACTAATACTCTCAAATGCTTTCAATTCTATTTACCCTAATAAAAATATTTTAATTGCTAATTTAGAAGAAATATTAAAAAAGATGAATTCCAATTCTTTGTTTGAAGATGATTTAGATGACAGTCAGTTTTTAAATAATAATCTTTCTATAAAGTTGGACGATATTAAGTCGGAATTTGAAAGTTACGGTTTCCTTTTTTCAACTAGAAAGCAAACTGACTTACTTTCAAAAATAAATAATAGTAACTTTGCTGATTTAACTTCCGATAAAATAGAATTTAAAAATTCTTTTTATTTTTATGTAATTAAAGTTCAATATAAAACAACTAAAAATGGAAAAAGATATATTTTACTTACTGTAATCAATGAATCTGGAAAATTTGATTTAAGACTTTTTGATGATGAAGTGGATGCATCCTTATTTCAGGCTAATTTTGTTAAAATGGCTATTAAATCTTCAATCAAGGATGATTTTTATAATCAAAATATTACAGATATATCAATCCATAGTGAAAGAGATCTTTTGTCTAAGATTACAAACTTTACTTATAAGGATATTTTGGATCTAAACTTAGAAGAAAAAGACTCAAATTTCACTATTAAGGGAAATAATGGCCTAATTAAGCTTTCTTTACATTAATTACTTGTATTTTCGCTAATTTATATTAAAAAAATTAAAAAAACAAACTAGTGCCACTTCGGTGTTTTCGTAGCATTAGTTGAAGTACAACCGGAGGTATATATGAATATTGAAATAACACTCGAAGATCTTTTAAAAAACGGCTCTCATTTTGGTCATAACAAAAAACGATGGAATCCTAAAATGGGTAAATTCATCTATGGTGAAAAAAATGGTACCCATATTTTAGACTTAAGAAAATCATTACCACTTCTTGAAAATTCTATAAAATTTGCTTTTGAAAGTGCTAAACAAAATAAGAAATTTCTTTTTGTTTCTACAAAAAAACAACACTCTGAACTTGTTAAAACTATAGCTGAAGAGACAAATAATTTTTATGTAAATTTCAGATGGCTTGGGGGAATGCTTACAAACTGGAATACGGTTAAAAAATCAATTAATACCCTCCAGGAATATGAAGCCATTCTTGAATCTGATGAAAATCTTTTTACAAAAAAAGAATTAGGCGATATTGATAAGAAAAAAATACGTCTCGATAAAACTTTAGGTGGTATTAGGGAAATGAAAAATACTCCTGATGTGGTTTTTATAATTGATACCAATAAAGAGCATATAGCCGTTCTTGAAGCTAAAAAATTAGGTATTCCTATTATTGCCATCATTGATACTAATTGTGATCCTGATCCTATTAATTATCCTATACCCGCAAATGATGACGGCGTTAAATCAGTTCAATTTATTTTAGAAAACTTTTCAAAAGTTATTAAATTATCTTCTGATCAAAAAGACATTTCTTCTGATCAAAAAAATATATCAACTGAAAAGGGTGACGCAGTAACACCGGAAATAATTGAAGCAGTTATAAAAGAAGGTGAATTAAAAGATGTCTAGTATGGAATTAATTAAAAAGCTAAGAGATGCTACGGGAAGCGGAATGCTTGATTGTAAAAACGCCTTAGCTGAAAATCAAGATAATCTTGACGAGGCAGTTAAGTGGTTGAGAGAGAAGGGTATTCTTAAGGCTCAAAAAAAACAAGATAGAGAGACTAAAGAAGGTATAATTTCTTTTTATTTTTGTCCTACCTCTAAGGATTTTACAGTGTGTAAAATTTCTTGTGAAACTGACTTTGTTGCAAAAAATGAAGATTTTCTTTCTTTTGCACATTCAATAACCAAGTCCATTCATGATAGTAGTGAATCAAATAAAATATCTAGAGGTTCTTATGAAGACATAAAATCATTAGCGCATGATTCAAAAACTATAGAAGCAACTATTACCGATACTATTTCAAAAATTGGTGAAAATATTCAAGTTGTTAGTTTTACTTCCTATAAATCATCTGAATTTTCATACTTAACTTACCTACATAATAAATATTCTGAAAATGCTGCTAAGATGGGTAGTATTATCGGTATTAAGTCTGATAAAGAAATCAGTGATAGTTTAAAGTCTGATCTGAAAATTATTCCTATGCAAGTTTCTGCTATGAAGCCTATGGCAATAGATAAAGATTCTTTAAATCCTAAGGTTCTCGAAGATGAAATTGATATAATTAAAAAGCAAATGGGAGATGCTAATCCTGATAAAATTGATCAAATTATATCTGGAAAAATAAACAAATTTGTTAAAGAAAATACGCTTTTAGATCAATCTTTAATTTCAGATCCAAAAATGACCGTAAGTTCACTTCTTAAAGATTGTGGTTTTAAAAATGACGTATCTTTAAAAATTATGCTTATGGATCTTTATTCTATATAATCAAATTTTATGTATAAAAACATACTTCTTAAAATCTCAGGTGAAACATTAGCTGGTGAAGGAAAATTTGGTTTTGACTTCGATGTATTAAACAAACTTTGTAAAAATATTAAAAAGCTTCATTTGAAAAAAATTAAGATCTCTATAGTAATTGGTGGTGGAAATTTCATGAGAGGAAGTGAGCTTTCTAATGGGGTTTTAGATAGAGTCACTTCTGATTATATGGGAATGTTGGGCACCGTAATGAATTCTATGGCATTGCAATCTAATTTAGAAAAACTCGGAATACAAACAAGAGTTATGACCGCATTAAATATTAACCAAATAGCAGAACCTTACATTAAAAGAAAAGCATCAAGACATTTAGAAAAAAATAGAGTGGTTATATTTGCTGCAGGTACTGGAAATCCTTTTTTTTCAACTGACACAGCTGCTGTATTAAGAGCATCTGAGATGAAGTGCGAAGTTATTCTAAAGGCGACAAAAGTTGACGGAATCTACGACAAAGACCCACATAAAAATAAAAATGCAAAAAAAATCCCAAAAATTTCATATAGCGATTTTCTAAATAAAGAAATTAAAGTAATGGACGCAACGGCGATTAGTCTTGCAAAAGATAGAAATTTACCAATTGTTATATTTTCTATTTTAGACAATTCTAATATTGTCAAAATAGTTGATTTAAAAGGCAAATACTCAATAATCAACTAATATGTTTAATTTGCAAAATTGTAATAGTGATATGGATTCAGTTTCTCAATCTTTTAAATCTGAAATTTCTAATATTAGAACAGACAGAGTCTCTCCAGATTCATTAAACGCTATTAGTATAGACAGCTATGGATCTAAAATGAAACTAAGTCAAATTTCCAATATCACTAATATTGATAATAAATCCTTAAATATTTCAGTATGGGATGCCGGTTTAATTCAAACAGTTGAAAAAGCTTTAATAGATTCCAATCTTGGTGCAACACCACAAAGCAATGGTCCCAATATAATTTTGTCTTTCCCTGACTTAACAAGCGAAAGAAGAAAGGAATTGGTTAAGATTATATCTGATATTGCAGAAAAATATAAAGTCTCAATTAGAAACGTTAGAAGAAAATATATAGATGAAATAAAAAATAATGAGAAAGATAAAAATATTTCACAGGATGATTCAAAAAAATTTCAAGATGAAGTGCAAAAAACTACTGACAACCATATAAAATTTGTAGATAAAGACTTTAAGGAAAAAGAAAAAGATCTTTTAAAAATTTAATTGAAGAATAAAATTAAGCACATTTCTTTTATTATGGATGGCAATAAACGCTGGTCAAAAAAAAATAATTTAGATAATAATTCCTCATATAGGGAAGGGGCTATTAATTTAATTAAAATAGCAAATCATTGTTTTTTTAATCAGAATATACAGTACGTATCTGCTTTTGCTTTATCATCACATAACTTATCTAGATCTAAAAAATTAATCTCAGTTATTTTTAGAATACTAAATTCCTATATAGATGATTACTTATTAAATAATGAGCAATATAAATTTAATATTAGATTTATTGGCAATTTAGATATTTTTGACAAAAAAATTAAAAATAAGTTAATTGTTGTTAACAATCAGAATTCCTATTCTAAAACTTTAATTATCGCATTAAATTATAGTGGAGCAGATGATATCTTAAATGCCTCTTTGCTTTTCAACAAAAATACAAATAAAAAATTAAAATTTAATGATTTTTTATATACTGCTAATTACCCAAATCCAGATTTATTAATTAGAACAGGCGGATATCAAAGACTTAGTGATTTTTTTTTATTTCAAATAAATTTTACTGAATTATTTTTTTCTAAACTATTATGGCCTAATTTTAAGATAAAATCTCTCGATATTATTATTAATAAGTTTTTTAAAATTGAGAGAAAATTTGGTAAGTAATTTTATTAATAGATCAATTTCGAGTTTATTTTTACTTATATTATTTATTATTCTTTTCTTATTAAAACTAAATCAATTTATTTTTTTGTTATTATTTATTGTTGTTTATTACGAACTTTATAAGAATAAATTATCAAATCAATACATTGTTATTTTTTCATTTTTAAGTTATCTCTTTTTTTTAATATATTATGAATATTTTTTTCTATTTATTTCTTTGATGGATCATTATTTATTAGTCATTCTCATTTTAATTGTATCCTTTTCTTTTCTTAAGATAAGCAGATTTAGTAAATTAGTTTTACTTAATTTATTTATTTACACTTGTTTTTTACTCATGACCTTTTTTTATAAATCTTATTTTGAGACATTTTTTTTAATTTTAATTCTTACTTCACTTAATGACATTTTTGCTTATATACTAGGTAGTTTCTTTAAGGGCCCTAAAATAATACCTGTTATAAGTCCTAATAAAACATGGTCTGGGACCATATCTTCTTATTTAATTTCTTTTCTATTACTTTATTTCTTAAATTTTAATATTATGTTTTGTATTTTTATTCCTACTTCATATTTTATTGGAGATATTTATTTCTCTAATTATAAAAGAATATTAAAAATTAAAGATTATAGCAATTTGATTAAAGGTCATGGAGGTGTATTAGATAGGTTAGATAGTGCTTTTTTTTCGCTAAGTTTTTCTTGTCTATTATTTATTAATTTTCCTCAATTCATTACATGGTTTTAAAAAATAATATTGTTATACTTGGTTCAACTGGAGTTTTAGGTACTAAATTAGTTAATTATTTACATAAAAATAAAATTAAAATTACTATAATTAGTTGTTTTTCAAATTTCAAAAAATTATATAACCAAAAAATAAAAACTAAAACTAAATTAGCCCTAGTCTTAGACACAAATATTCCTAATTTTAATAATAATTTAAATTACGGGGATGAATTACTATTAAATTATATAAAAACAACACCAATTAATATTTTTTATGTTCTTAATACTGGTTTTGAATCATTAAAATATATTGATTTAATCATTAAATTTCAAAAAAATTGCACTATTGCAATTGCAAATAAAGAAATATTGGTTGCTGGCGGTAAACTTTTAATTGACAATATAGTTAATTCTAAAAATTTTATTCTACCCCTCGACTCAGAACATTTTTCATTACTTAATTTATTGCCTGATAGAAAAAATATTAATAAATACATATCTAAGGTTTATTTAACAGCTTCAGGTGGTCCTTTTTATTTTGATAAAAATTTTGATATTAATACAGTTACTTTAAAATCAGCCACTAAACATCCGATTTGGAAAATGGGCTTTAAAAATTCAATTGATTCATCTAATCTAGTTAATAAAATTTTAGAATGTTTTGAACTTTCTTCTCTTTATAATATTCCATTATCCAATATTGGCATTACTATATCTCCAAAAGCTTTTGCCCACAGTGTAGTTTTTTATTCTGATCATAGAATTTCTATAAATTGTTTTGAAAATAATATGATGATTCCTCTTACTAGCCCTTTTTCTTCAGATATTCATTATAAAAAACCTAAAGATGATATTAATATTATTAGTAGTAATGATCTTAATTTCATTAAATTTAATAATAAAAATTTTCAAATTCACAAACACTTAAAGAAAATTTTTAATTTTTCTCAAACTGAGCAAATTCTTTTTATGATGCTTAATGCTGAATCGGTTAATCGGTTTATTGTTAATAAGATTACATATAGTCAAATAATTCCTTTTATTTTTGATAATATTGGAAATTTACCAAATAAGAAAAAATTTAAAAATTTATATGAAATTATCAATTATACTAATATGGTATCTTCTATATTAAAAAAATTATGAATATAACCAAAATATTATTAACATTTGTCTTTTTTATTAGTGCCCCCTCTTATTTGAATGCTAAATCTTTTATTATAGAAAATAACGAAAGATTAACTTTTGAAGATATAGATAATTTAACTCCATTTGATTTAAAGTCATCAAATCTAAATGATGATGATTTAAACCAAATTGTAAAAGATATTGTTTCAAGTGATTTAATATCAAACTTAGATATTAAAATTGATAATGAGTATTATTATCTAATTATTGATGAATCCATTTTTGTTAATCAGATTTTTATTAATGGAAATATAAAATTACAAAATGCAGATATTCTTCAAAATATTTCAATTAAAAATAAGAGTTATATAAACGAAAATAATATTCAATTTGTTTCACAGACAATTAATAATTTATATTCATCGGTTGGACAGGAGAATGTCTTAGTTAGTTTTTATCTCGAAAAATATAATGAATTTTCTTATAATTTAGTATTTGAAATAAGTGAAAACTTAGAAAAATATGTAAATAATATTTCTATTACTGGTAATAAATTTATTTCCAATAAATTTATTAAGTCTCTTATTTCAATTAAGGAAAAAAAGTTTTTTAGTTTTATGTCTAATTCAAATTTTTTAAATGAAAATAAAATCTATAATACAGTTTTAAAAATATCAAATATTTATAAAGACACAGGATTTCTTGATGTTTCTGTTAATCATGAAATTAAAGAATTTAAAAATCAAATAACACTTTATATATATATTGATGAGGGTGTACGTTATTCAATTAATAATATTAATTTTAGCTCTGAAAATGATGCATTAAATACCTTATTTACAAAAAATAATAATAATTTTGAATTATTACTAAAAAATAATTTCTATAATTATGATGATCTTTACTCTGTTCTAACTCAATTTAATGAACAATTAATTTTAAATAATTTTCCTAATTTAGAAATTGATTACTCATATACCCTAGCTGAAGCAAATAATATTAATATTGATTTCTTTCTAATTGAATCTTCTCCTACAACTATTAATAAAATTAATTTTTTTGGTAATAGTGTTACAAAGGATATAACTTTAAGAAAGCAAATTTACGTTAAGCCGGGTGATCTTTACAATAGTAGACTTAATAAAAAATCTCTAAATAATTTAATTAGGAAGCCTTATATAGATAATGCCACTATAAGCTCTTCTTTGAATGATGATAATTCTACAGACTTAAATTTTATCCTTACTGAAAAAATTAAATCTGGTAATTTTAAATTGGGTGCTGGTTATTCTGCTCAGGGTGGTGTTGCTAGTTCTATTGGTTTGTCTGATTCAAATTTTTACGGTACTGGAAATAAATTAAGTGCAGATATATCTTTAAGTGATAAATCTACTTTATTCGATCTATCTTATAATAAGTTTTATTTTTATGATTACCCAATTGATAACTTTTATAGAGTTTATAACGAAACGGAAGATCTTAAAAATACTTATGGCTATAAACGTGATTCAAATGGTTTAGAGTTTGGCGTTAAAATACCTTACAAGTATGATATTTCTAAAGATGAATACTATAGATTTTCAATTGGTTATGAAGATACTAATGTTTATGAACTAACTTCAACAGCTTCCAATTCTGTATCACAAAATAGCGGTAAAAGTAAAAATTTAGTTTTAAATTCTTCTTATGTAAAAGATAATACTAACGATAACTTTAATCCAACATCTGGAAATTTTAATAAGATTACGGTTAATTTATCACCTTCCGAGATAAGTGATGATGACTATATTAAGGTTTCTACTAATAATAATTATTATTTTACTTTAGATAATAAATCTAATTCAGTATTTATTCTTTCTAAATTGGGTATTGCTTCAGGATTATCAAAAAAAATTAAAACTAATGATTCATTTTTTTTAGGCGGCGATTTTAAAGGATATCAATACTCTGGTATTGGTCCACGAGATTCATCTTTAAATTATCTAGGCGGTACTAAAATGTATCAATTAACTGTTGGCTATGCTACTCCAACTCTATTTGATAATACTGATACTTTGATTATAAAATATTTTGCAACTATTGGTTCAGTTTTCGATTCAGAATATACTTCGACTTATAATTCCAAAACACCAAGAGCTTCGATTGGAGTTTCTATGGATATAATGACTGCAATTGGACCTTTATCTTTTTCTTTAGCTAAACCAATTTCTAAACAGACTGGTGATAAAACCCAAACTTTTGATTTTTCTATTGGATCAGCATTTTAATTGAACTTACTTAATGCATATAAATAATTTTAAAAGAAATAACTTTTATAAATTTACTAAAAATCAATTTTTAAATCAGATCTTAATTGATAAATCTTTAATAATTAAAAATTTTATTGCAAAAAATTTTAAAGTCTTAGATATCAGTGTACCTAATAATTTAAAAAATAATTCAATTATATTTCTTAATAAGAAAAATATTAATGAATTTATTATAAACTTAAATTTGAATAATAAAATTACTATTCATGCGTTCTCAGATTCAAAGGAAATTATCAATAGTAAAATAAAATCTTTTACTTTTGTTAATGATCTTAAGCTTACTTATAATAATATTATTAATAATTTAATTATTCATCCGGATCACATCCTCTATAAAGATAAATTTCTTAAAAAGAAAAATTCTTATATTTCTGACAGTTGCACTATTCACAAATCAGTTAAGATTGGTAATAATTGTGTAATTGGCAAAGGGGTTATAATTGGAAAAAATTGTATAATTAAAGATAATGTGGTTATAAAAAATGCAATTTTAGAAGATGGAATTATAATTCATGAAAATTCTTCTATTGGAACTACGGGTTTTGGTTTTGATCCTAATAATCTTTCTAACTTTAGACATGAACCTCAAATTGGTATTGTTTATATTTCTAAAAATTGTTCCATAGGAAGTTCATGTACAATCGATAGAGGAAAGATTGAATCTACTTTTTTTGGTCATTCTTGTATGCTTGATAATCAAGTTCACATTGCTCATAATGTTACATTGGGTAATAATGTTATAATTGCAGCTCAGTGTGGTATTGCTGGTAGTGCTAAAATTGGTAATAATGTATTAATTGGAGGGCAGTCTGGAATCTCAGGCCACTTAAATATTGGTAATAATGTTATGATCGGAGCTAAAAGTGGCGTAACTAAAAATATTGATAATAATTCTGTTGTTGCAGGATTCCCTGCTATAGATATAAAGAAATGGAAAAAAATGATTATTAATCAAAGGAAAATTTAAATGGATATACATTATATAATGAAATTACTTCCCCATAGATACCCATTTCTATTAATCGATAGAATAATTGAATGTAATCCTGATGAATCAGCTCATGCTATTAAGTGCGTAACTATCAATGAACAATTTTTTCAGGGACACTTTCCAGATAGGCCAATTATGCCTGGTGTTTTAATTGTAGAGGCTTTAGCTCAAACAGCAGCTGTGGCAGTTGCAAAAGCCAGAGAATCTAATCTTGAAAACTTGTCGGTATTTTTTATGACTATTGATAAATGTAAATTTAGAAAACCGGTTACCCCTGGTGATGTTCTAGATTTACATATCAAAAGAACAAACAAGGTTAAAAATGTTTACAAATTTGAAGGTAAATGTCTTGTTGATGGTGTTATATTCGCTCAATGCAATTTTACAGCAATGATGCAAGATGCCTCAATTAATTCATAAATCTTCAGAGGTTTCAACTTCTGTTAAAATAGGTAAAAATGTATCTATAGGTCCTTTCTGTTATATAGACGGAAATATAGAAATTGATGATAATACTGAAATAGTTTCTCATTGTTGTATATTTGGTAATGTTAAATTAGGAAAAGCCAATAAAATATTCCCATTTTCAAATATAGGATGTGATCCTCAAGATTTAAAATTTAAAGGTGAAGGTAGCTTTTTAACAATAGGTAATAATAATATCATTAGAGAAAATGTAACTATAAGCAAAGGTACAAAAGGTGACAACATGATAACTAAAATAGGCAACTCAAATTTATTAATGAATGGAACTCATATCGCTCATGATTGTCAGATTGGAAATAAAAATATATTTGCTACTAATGCTGCAATAGCAGGACATGTTAAAATAATTGATAATGTCATAATTGGAGGTCAGTCTGCAGTTCAGCAATTTGTAACAATTGGCTCTTATTCAATGGTTGGAGGTATGACAGGGGTAGATAAAAATATATTGCCCGCTTCCTTAGTTCTAGGCAATAGAGCTAAATTAAGAGGATTAAATTTAGTTGGTTTAAGAAGAGCTGAATTTACAAAAAAAGAAATTAAAAAAATTGAAATATTACATAAAGATATCGATTTAATTAGTGGGTTAAGAAATGATAAATCAAATGATAGGGTGATGGGTATTTTTGATAATTATTTAAAATCACAAAACGAAAAAATTGGCACCATTAAACAATAAAATTTGCCTGATTGGTGGTAAGGGTGATGTTGTATTAGAAGCTGCAATTTCCTTAAATAAAAATAAGCAATTATATAGAATTATTCTAATTGAAGAAAATAAATTAGTTTCTAAAAAATTCTCTAATATTGTTTATAAATATTCATTAAAAAATTTTACTGGCATTTTAAAAAAAATTAAAGAATTAGAAATTGATAAAATTTTAATAATAGGTTACGTTGCTTTTCCAAAATTTACTCAAATTAAATTTGATATGAAATCAAAATTATTTTTAACTAAAAATTATTTTTTAAATAGTGAATCTAGTCAAACTAAAATATTTAAAAGTTTGCTGATGACTAAAAATATAAAATTATTATCACCTATAAAACATCTTCAAGAGTTAATTATTAGCTCAATTGAACAAATTAAATTTAAAGACTTTTATAAATATAAAAAAATATTAGCTAATAATATTTCTGATATTAAAAAAATATCATCAATTAACATAGGTCAAAGTGTTATTCTTAACGGCAATAGAATCTTAGCATTAGAAAATTTTAAGGGAACGGATGTAATGATAACTTTATTTAATAATACTAAATCCTATAATGATTTGATATTTATCAAATTTAAAAAATCAAATCAAATTAATGAAATTGATTTTCCTGTAATTGGAATAGAAACAATCAAAAATCTTATTGAAATTAAAATTAAAGCAATTATTTTATTCAAAAATCAAACACTTATAGTTAATAAGGTTGAGTGCATTAAACTAATTAAAAAAAATAAAATTAATTTAATTATAATCTGATGAATATATTATTTGTTTCTCTAGAGGAGTCTGGAAAAAAAATTTCTTGCAAAATTCTAGACAAACTATCACTCCAAAATATTAGTCATACTTATTATACATTTGGCTTAGATGATAATTTTTCATCTAATATTATTGATATTAATAATATTAAAATAAAACCTCTAATGGGTTTCTTTGAAGTTATAAAAAATATTAGATACATTTACAAGCTTAGAAGTCATTTAATTTCTCAAGTTCAGAGATTTAATATCGAATATATTTTTTTTATTGATTCATTTGATTTTTCTAAATTTTTTTATAATAAATTTAATAAAATCAAATGCTCTCAAATAGTTGGTCCTTCTGTTTTTATCTGGAAGAAAAAAAAAGCAAAATATATTAATGACAATTTCGATAAATTATTCTCAATTTTTCTTGCTGATAAGCAATATTATGATCCACATATTTATTCCTATATCGGACACCCATTGAGTTCAAATATAGTTAATAGAAATTTAAAAATTCAAAGTATAAAGAATATTGGCATTTTTCTAGGTAGTAGAGATCAGGAATTTTTTAATAACTTTAAAGTAATTTCTAATTTTATTAATATTTCTTCTGATAATTTTAATTATATTTTTTTTACACTATCAAAATATAAAAAATTTATTGAAGATCATTACTCTCAAAATTCAAAAATTAAAGTTATTATTAATGACAAAAATTATTACGTAAATATTTCAAAAATTGATTTTGCCCTTGCCTGTTCAGGAACTGTTCATTTAGAACTCTCTTTGTCTAAAATTCCTCATTTAATTTTTTATAAAACTAATTTTTTGAATGCATTGTTTTTTAAGGTATTTATTAAAATAAAATTTATATCCTTATTAAATATTTTTTCCGGTAGGGAAATAGTTAAAGAATTTTTTCATAATGATTTTAATCCAAAGTCTATTAACTCTTATTTAAAATCTGTTAATAATGAAAAAGAATTAAATTCTTTGTCTAATGATTTGGATGATAATATAAAAATTAATAATATTAATTTTTTTGATCTAAAGCCTATTTTTGATCATTTAAAAAAGTTTTCTTAAGCCATAGTAAGTTGAAAATTGATTTTTTCTCTCTCTCAATAACTTTTTTATAACTTTTATTAATTTCACCTGTATATAGTTGCCTTGGCCTTGTTATTTTAAATTCTTGGTCTTCAATCATTTCTTTCCATTGTGATAACCATCCAATAGTTCTTCCTACTGCAAAAATTGGTGTAAACATCGTTGTA
>Ga0209830_10001502_pt1 | contig 20493 bp, 18 predicted proteins | sample ArcticOcean_MG_C_12_FD_187439 | JGI IMG/M metagenome (GOLD analysis project Ga0209830, IMG submission 187439) | Marine microbial communities from western Arctic Ocean - ArcticOcean_MG_CB8_130 (SPAdes) (version 2) | ecosystem: Environmental > Aquatic > Marine > Oceanic | place: Arctic Ocean...
ATTGATAATAAAAAGGCGGCTATTATTGGGAATGTCTGTATGGATATGTTGATGGTCGATGTCTCAGATATTGATTGTGAAGAAGGAGATGAAGTAATAGTTTTTAATGAAAAATATACAGCAGAACAATTAGCAGAATCTGCTGGCGCTATTTCTTACGAGCTCTTAGCGGGGTTGTCTCAAAGAATTGAAAGAAAATTTATAAATTAAGTAAATGAAAATAGCGGTAGTTGGTGCAACAGGATTAGTAGGTTCGGTTCTTTTATCTATAATGGAAGAAAGAAATTTTCCTGTATCTAAATTAATTTTAGTTGCTTCGGAAAAGAGTGTTGGGAAGAAAATAATTTTTAAGGGTGAAGATCATGAAATTATAGATATCCAAAGTGCTGTGAACTTAAAGCCTGAAATAACACTTTTTTCAGCGGGAGGAAAAGTCTCTTTAGAGTGGGCTCCAAAGTTTGCTTCAATGGGAAGTTTTGTAATTGACAACTCTTCTGCCTGGAGAATGGATCCTGCAAAAAAATTAATTGTGCCTGAAATTAATGCCAATTCATTAACTAAAAAAGACAAAATAATTGCAAACCCAAATTGTTCTACAATACAATTAGTAATGGCGTTACACCCTTTACAAAACAAATATGGTATCAAGAGATTAGTTATTTCTACCTACCAATCTATTACTGGAACAGGTGCTAAAGCAGTTAAACAACTAGAAAATGAAGTTAATGAGATTGAGGGCGAGATGGCGTATCCACATAAAATACATGAAAATGCTATTCCTCAATGTGATGATTTTTTAAGTAATGGGTATACCAAAGAGGAGATGAAGCTTGTTAATGAAACTAAAAAAATATTAAATGACTACTCTCTATCTATTACTTCTACAGCTGTTAGAATTCCAGTATTAGCAGGTCATAGTGAATCTGTAAACATAGAGTTCAATCAAGATTATGACTTGTCAGAATTAAGAGAAGTGCTGTCAAACACAAAAGGGGTGAATGTTTATGATAATCCTAATAAGAATCACTACCCAATGCCTTTATCTTGTAGCGGGTTAGATGATGTTTTTGTAGGGCGAATCCGAAGAGATGAATCAAGAATTAATTCTTTGAATATGTGGGTAGTTAGTGATAATTTGAGAAAAGGAGCTGCTTTAAATGCTATTCAAATAGCTGAATATCTAATTGACAAAAAACTTCTTACAGACATGAGTTAATGTTTCTTAAGGCCTTAGTAGATATGAGTTTTGTATATTAGTTCTGTTGTTGTTTAAATAAAGTAAGCTTCTTGGGCTTTCAAGAAGTAAAAAGATTGACTTTAGCCTACAGTATGAAAAAAAAATATCTCATAATAATTTTAATAATTCTAGGGTTTCAGTCCAATATTCGTTCACAGGAAAACAACGAAACATTTACAATATATTTAGTTAGGCACTCAGAAAAAGATTTATTTTCTGATAATTCAACAGACCCTCCTCTAACTAAATGTGGCAAGCAGAGATCAGAGAACTTAAGTGAGTTTTTAAAAGATATAGATCTAGATGTAGTATATAGTACTGACTATAATAGAACTAGAAATACTGCCTTGCCTACAGCTATTTCTAAAGGCCTGGAAATTAAAGATTATGATGCTAGTGAACTTAAAGGCTTTTCAAAATTATTAGTAGATAGCAAACAAAATGCACTAGTTGTTGGGCATAGCAATACAACGGGAGTTTTAGCTGGGCTTATGATTGGTAAAGAAATAGGCGCTTTTGATTTAAATATTTATAATCGTATATATCAGGTAGTGATTTATAATAAGCAAGGGCGGCTTCATTTATTAAATACAGTTTCAGATTGTGTTGATTAGATCACAAATAAAACATTTGTATATTTAACTTTGAATAATAACTTAAACAAAGACTTTATAATGACTAAAAGATTTTTTTTATCTCTTCTTTGTTTAACATCTTTTCATTTTTTTTCTTTTGCTCAAAATGTAGAAATTGACAATTACTCTGTAAATAACTTAGGTCAAGTTCAGCTGTCAATTCAAGCTGAAGCCGGTAAATATTATGTGCTTCATGCTCAGCACAGTCCTACATTTAACTGGGCGACATCAATTACAATTGGTGTTGACGGCACAATGGTAATCTCTGAGCCAGCAGGGGCATATCCCTTAGAAAATTATACTATTACAGAACATGATATAGCAAATCCTGATGACTATGATGGAGATGGTATAGATGATATTACTGAATTTAATAATATGCCTACTGATGGGCCTCTTAACTTCGCAGAAGCAATTGATTTTATTGATGGCGCTACTTCAATACCTGATGCTGAAACATTTATGAGTTTAGCTACTGTTAATAATGTTGGCTGGGCTCCTTTTCTCGATGATCAATTGTATGTTAAGTTTGGAATATTGAACAGAGACACTTCCGAGCCAAAGGTTTATTTCATTAATAGTAATACATATACTATACATGCAAGCTTTTGGAATGGAATTAATGCCACTGTTACAGGAGACGATAGTTCTGGAGAAATAGTTTTTAACCCAAACGACATCCTTCCAAGTGGAATTATAGGCACCTACTCATTCAATTTTTCTTTTGGAGATGCTTATAATTTTGAAGACACTCAAAGAACCTATGAATTATTAGCGGCCAGTATGCCTTTTTTACAAAATAATATGAATCATTTTATTGGACAATCTAGTGAAAATAACCATCTCAACAATTACGCTGAAGATTTTGTAGACTCTAGGATAGATGTAGTTTTAGAAACTGATGTTTTTGCTGAAATTAATTATATTCCTTTTCATGAGGCTGAAGGTTATGGATTCTTTAGACATATGCAAGATCTTAATGAAACACCAGGAAGTAGGGATATAGTTCTCTACGACGCATTACCTAATTCATTACCTAGAGTTGGAGGAATAATTACTTCTGTTATACAAACTCCATTGTCACACGTTAACCTAAGGGCTATTCAAGACAATGTACCAAACGCATATATCGCAGATCCTTTGTCAAATGACGCAATATCAAGTCTATTAGAAAATTATATTTATTACAAAGTAGAAAGCGAACAGTTCGAAATAAGAGAGGCTACATTATCAGAAGTCAATGAATGGTACGAAGATCTTAGACCTACAGAGCCTCAAGTTCCAATTCGGGATTTAAGTGTTACTGAAATAGTTCCTTTAGATGATATTGAATTTGAGATGTCTACTGCATTTGGTGCAAAGTGCTCTAATGTTGCAACCATGAGAGATTTTGGATTTCCGGAAGGAACAATCCCTGATGGTTTTGGTATTCCATTTTACTACTACGATGAATTCATGCAATTCAATAATTTTTATGAAGAGGCACAGGTAATCATGGAGAACCCTGTTTTCCATAATGATATAAACTTTAGAGTTGAACGTTTAAAGCTTTTCAGAGAAGATATTAAAGCTGCTCCTATGCCACAATGGATGCTAGATGATTTACAAGCCATGCATGATGATTTTCCTGAAGGAACTGCAGTTAGGGTTAGATCAAGTACTAATAATGAAGATTTACCTGGGTTTAGTGGCGCAGGACTATACACTTCTAAAACTCAATATCCTGATGAAGGTCATATATCTAAATCTATCAAACAGGTTTATGCTAGTATGTGGAATTTTAGAGCGTATGAGGAAAGAGATTTTTATCGTGTTGATCATTTTATGGCAGCAATGGGTGTTTTATGTCATCCTAGCTTTCAAAATGAGCAATCAAATGGCGTAGGAATTAGTATTGATCCAATTTACGATACAGAAGGCACCTTTTATTTAAATACTCAAGTCGGAGAATCGTTGATTACAAATCCAGAAGCAAACTCAGTTCCAGAAGAGATTTTACTATATGAAGACCCTGATCAAGGAGGGGGCTACCTAGTTTTAAGACTTTCTAACTTAGTTAACCCTGGAGAGCTGGTAATGGATCAAGTTTATCTAGATCAAATGAGAGAATATCTTTCTGTAATTCATGATGAATTTGCAATTCTTTATGATGTTGTTGGAGCAGAAGGTTTTGCGATGGATATTGAATATAAGGTGACTGCAGAAGGCCAATTAATCATAAAACAAGCTAGACCATGGGTTTCGTTTTGGGCAGATATTACATCTGATAAGGATTTGGGTGTTTCCGCAATTACTAACCCGCAATCTTCTTCAAGTCTTGGGACTGAAGAATTAGTAACAACAACTATTTCAAATAATGGCTTAAACGATATGAGTGATTTTAATATCGAACTATTAGTAGACGGGCAATCGATGGAGACTATCTCGATCTCTGATACAATTGAGCCTTTTACTGAAGCTGATTATCAGTTTTCAGTACCTCAAGACTTTTCAACTATTGGAGACTATAATCTAACATCAATTGTTAGTCATGTTGATGATGAGTACGATAGTAATGATAGTTTAAGTATTGTTTTACGCAAGGTTCATCTTTTAAATGGAGAAATTTCTATAGGTGAATTAGAAGTTGTTTGTGATGATGTCGTTGAAGTAGAGGCTGTAGTTTCTAACCTAGGTGAAGAAACTATAACTGAACTAGAAATTGAAGTAGTGGTAAATGATTTAGCAATAGAGATTATTGAAGCAGAGGTAAATATACCATTCCAGCAGCAGGGTGTGGTAACAATCTCAATTTATGAAAACCTTCAGCAAGACAATAACATTACTCTGAACTTATTAGATATTAACAGCCAGCAAGATGAGGATCTAACCAATAATTTAGCTACTACAAACGCAAATCTAGATTCAAATTATGATATTATTACACTAGTGATTAATGCGGACGACTACCCAGAAGAAACCTCATGGAAGCTTTTAGATGAAACTAATCAAATCATTGCCACTGGCGCTTTGGATAATGACACAGAGGTGTTTACTGAAGATGTTTGTGTTGACTATAGTTCTTGCTTCTCTCTTTATGTTTATGACTCTTATGGGGATGGGATTTGCTGTGGTTATGGTCTTGGAAATTTTCTAATCTTGGATTCATCTGATAATGTTATTCTTACCAATAATGGTGAGTTTGACAACTTGGTACAGGAAGTATTTTGTCTTGATGAGTCGGGTTGTGAGATTACAGCCGACATTAATATATCTCCAGCAAACTCTACATTTGTTAATGATGGCACAATTACAATTAATACAAATTCTGGCTTGAGTCCATTTCAATATAGTATTGATAATGGCCAAACATTTTTTGATTCTAATACTTTTAGCAATTTAGCTCCTGGAGATTATGATGTGTTTGTCATGGGGGCTACGGGACTTTGTACATTTGAACAAACCGTTTCTGTTGAGGTTTGTGACTTTACTTCAGTTAACATACAGGCAACTACAGCATCTTCCGTGGTTTCTACAGATGGATCAATTGTCATCACACCAACATCCGGTGAAGGTCCGTATTTGTATAGTATTGATGGTGGGCAAAGCTTTGTTACAAACAATGTCTTCTCTGGATTAGCTATAGGGACATACAATATCGTTGTTCAGGACTCGGCACAAATATGTTTATATGAAGAGAGTGTTCCTCTTAGACTTGAAACGATGGTAATTAATGAAATTAATTATCGATCAATTGATTCGTTTAACCCAGATGACTGGATTGAGCTATACAATCCAGAGTCAACAGTAAAGGATATTTCAAATTGGAAAATTAAAGATGACAATGATTCCCATGTTTTTGTAATACCAGAAGGAACTCAAGTTGAAGCAAATGGATATTTAATTATCGTTAAAGATGAGACTGATTTTACAAACGCATTCCCTGGTATTCCCTACATTGGTGAACTTGGTTTTGGGTTTGGCGGATCTGACGAAGTTCGATTGTATACCTCTGATGACAAACTAGTTGATGAGGTAAAGTATGAATCTGAGTCTCCTTGGCCGACTTGTGCATATGAAACTGGAAATACATTAGAATTAATTACTCCAGATTTAGATAACTCCTTGCCAGAAAGTTGGAGTTGTATTAATGAAAATGGAAGCCCTAATGCTGTCAATAGCAGTGGCCTGTTCGTAGAAAATATGGCTTACAGCTTAATAAAGATATTTCCAAATCCTGTAAAAAACATACTCTATATTTCAGGGGATTCAAGCAACTATAACATTAAAGTTTATTCTCTTCTCGGTCAGCTCGTAATAGCTGCTTCTAATGTGAATGAAGTTGATGTCAGTTCATTTACTAAAGGAGTTTACTTAATAAAAATAAGTGACGAGAACTCAACAACAACAAAACGATTTATCAAGTTTTAATACAAAACTTGATTCATGTATTTAGAAATAGTTTAATGAAGGTTTGCTAATTCAATCCCGACAGTAGTTCCTATTGCAATACCCATTCCTCCTAGTCTTACTCCGCAAAAAACATTGTTTGATATTTGCTTTGTAATAGCTGTTTTTTTGTTTCCAACTCCCATTATTCCGCTCCAGCTTTGATCAATTTCAAAATGTGTATGCGGCAAAATAACATCTTTTAATAATTGTTCTAATTTAGATTGTATGACTTCAGTTAACCCAAAGTCTTTTGTACTCTCATTTTGAAAATCTAAATTTCTTCCTCCTCCAAGTAAAATTCTATTATCTATATTTCTAAAATAATAATACCCTTGATCTAGATGAAATGTGCCTGCTATTGAAAGGTTTTTAATTGGCTTAGTAATAAGCACTTGTGCCCTTGCTGGTATTACATTTTCATTAATTATAGAATCTGAAAATCCATTTGTTGCTATAAATAACTTGCTGCAGCTAATCGTGAATTGGTTTGTTTTAAGCTTGACAGATGAGTTAGTGTCTTCGTAATTTTCTACGAATACATTATTAATAATTTTAATTCCAGAACTAGAAACTTTTTTCAATAATGAATCCATCATTTCTCCAACATCAATTTGACCTTCATATTTGTTAAAAATTAATTTATTTAAAGTGTTCTTAAATTTGAATTCGTTTTTCTTTACATGAAAAACCTCATCGTCAAATAAAGGTTTGATAAGTTTATTAATCTCTTTTACTTTATAAATGGTTTTGTTGAATACTTCAGAATCTTTTTTAAGAAAAATTTCGTTTCCCCCGAGTTGTTGATATTTAATTGCTTCATCACCCAGTAGCTCTCTTAGTTTATTTAAACCAAAAACTCTTTTCTTAATTAATTCAAAAACCTCTTGGGCGCTATGGGACTGTAAATCACTTACAATTTCTGTTGTACTTCCAAAACATGCAAAACCCGCATTTCTAGTGCTTGCCCCATAAGGCAGCATTCCTTTTTCTAAAATAACTATTTTTGATTTTGGATGCTTTGATCTTAATTCTAAAGCGCAGTTTAAACCAACTATTCCGCTTCCAATAATAACAAAGTCTATGTTAGAGAGCCAGGTTTTATTTTCCCAATAAGAAAATTTCATATGTAATCTATATTAGAAATTATCCATTATATTAATTAGATTCTATTTCAAAATCTTCCATAAATTTGGTTGTGTAATTACCTTTAATATATTTTGGATTATCCATTAACTGTCTGTGAAAAGGAATTGTTGTTTTAACTCCTTCAATGATAAATTCATTTAACGCTCTTTTCATTTTACTAATAGCTTCTTCTCTTGTTTGAGCAGTAGTAATTAGCTTCGCTATCATAGAATCGTAATTTGACGGAATAGTATAACCTGCGTAAACATGAGTGTCTAGCCTAACTCCGTGACCTCCTGGGAGGTGTAAATTTGTTATTTTTCCTGGTGAAGGTCTAAAGTTATTAAAAGGGTCTTCCGCATTTATTCGACACTCTATTGAATGTAATTGAGGAAAGTAATTTTTTCCACTAATTTTAACTCCTGCAGCTACTAATATTTGTTCTCTAATTAGATCAAAGTTAATTACTTGTTCTGTTATAGGATGCTCTACTTGAATTCTTGTATTCATTTCCATAAAATAGAAATTTCTATTTTTATCCACTAAAAACTCTACCGTTCCAGCTCCTTCATATTTTATAAATTCTGAAGCTTTTACAGCTGCTTCACCCATTTTTTCTCTTAGTTCGTCTGTCATAAAAGGGGATGGAACTTCTTCAGTTAGCTTTTGATGTCTTCGTTGGATAGAGCAATCTCTTTCTGACAAATGGCAAGCTTTACCATTAGAGTCTCCTATAATTTGTATTTCAATATGTCTAGGCTCTTGAATTAGCTTTTCCATGTACATGTCATCATTTCCAAATGCCGCTTTAGATTCGTGTCTAGCAGCGTCCCAGGCATCCTTAAGCTCTGACTCGTTCCAAACTGCACGCATTCCTTTCCCACCGCCTCCAGCAGTTGCCTTCAGCATTACGGGGTATCCAGTGCTCTTTGCAGTTTTTTTACATTCCTCAAAGTCTTTAATAATTCCATCACTTCCTGGAACACATGGTACTCCTGCGGCTTTCATGGTTAGTTTTGCTGTTGCTTTATCTCCCATTTTTGAAATCATATCTGATGAAGCTCCAATAAATTTAATATCGTGCTCCTCGCAAATTTTTGAAAATTTTGCATTTTCTGATAAAAAACCATAACCTGGATGAATTGCATCTGCGTTGGTGATTTCAGCTGCTGCAATTATATTTGATATTTTGAGATAAGATTCACTACTAGGGGCGGGGCCTATACAAACAGCTTCGTCTGCAAATTTAACATGAATACTCTCAGCATCTGTTACAGAGTAAACAGCTACAGTTTTAATACCCATTTCCTTACAGGTTCTAATAATTCTAAGAGCAATTTCACCCCTATTTGCAATTAATATTTTTTTGAACATAATTGTTTTTTTTATTGATCTATATTAACTGACTAAGATGGGTCTACTAAAAATAATGGTTGATCAAACTCTACAGGTGAAGAGTCGTCAATTAATATTTTAACGATTTTTCCTGTTACTTCAGATTCAATTTCATTGAAAAGCTTCATAGCTTCTACAACACATAATACATCTCCTTCTGAAATAGAGGATCCGACTTCCACAAAGTTTGATTTATCAGGAGATGGTTTTCTGTAAAAAGTTCCAATAATTGGAGATTTTATAGTGATGTATTTTGAGTCTTCGTCTGCGTCGGGAAAAGAATCTTCATTTATAGCCACTGGAGCTGATTGTTCAATAATCGGTGTTTGAACCATAGGCTGGTGATGAACTGGATGAGCTTGAACAATTGTTTGTGTTTCATTCTTGCCTGTTTTGATAGTGATTTTAACATCACCCATTTCTAATTTTACCTCATTTGCTCCAGATTTTGCAACAAATTTTATTAAGTTTTGAATGTCTTTAATGTCCATAATATATTATTTAAAAAATTATTAATTGTTATTATAACTCCATTTGAAATAAATAGATCCCCAAGAAAACCCTCCACCAAAAGCAGCAAAAATAATATTATCTCCTTTTTTTAATTTAGATTCATAATCATATAAAAGCAAAGGAATGGTGGCCGATGTTGTATTGCCATATTTTTCAATATTCACCATAACTTGGTCAGATGTTAATTCTATTCTTTTTGCAGTGGCATCAATAATTCGTTGGTTGGCTTGATGTGCGGCTAGCCAGTTAACTTCTTCTTTTTTGAGATTGTTTCGCTTTAATAATTTAGTTGAAACATCTGCCATATTGAAGACAGCATTTTTAAAAACTGTTTTACCATCTTGCTTAATAAATTGTTCCTTGTTTTTTATAGCATTTTCATCTGTCGGATGACATGATCCACCGGATTTTACTCTAAGAAAATCTCTACCCGTACCATCTGTTTTTAACAGTTCATCTTGCATGCCTAAGCCTTCGTTATTTGGCTCAAACAAAACAGCCCCTGCACCATCTCCAAATATTATACATGTTGTTCTGTCTGTGTAATCAATCATCGAAGAGTTTTTATCTGCTCCTATAAGCAATACTTTTTTATATGCACCCGATTCAATATATCTTGCCGCAACGGACATACCAAAAAGAAAACTAGAGCATGCTGCGTCCATGTCGAAAGCAAACGCGTTTGTTGCTCCAATTTGAGTTGCTGTATAGGAAGCTGTTGAGGCTCCTTGCATGTCAGGTGTTGCTGTTGCAATAATTACCAGGTCAATTGTCTTTGGGTCAATGTTTTTCTTATCTATTAGATCTTTTGCTGCATTTATTGCCAAAAATGAAGAACCAAGCCCTTTTCCTTTTAATATTCTTCTTTCTTTAATTCCTGTTCTTGATATTATCCATTCTTCATTGGTATCTACCATTGTTTCTAACATTTTATTAGAAAGAATATGTTCAGGCACATATCCTCCAACAGCAGTTATCGTAGCGTTAAGTTTAGTCATAGAAAAAAATGTTAAACAAAAGTGAATAAAAAAAATATAAAAACAAGTGAAAAAGATCAAAAATTCTCAATAAACGCCAATAAATGGACAAAAAAGAGTCAAAAAGAGTCAAAAAGAGTCAAAAAGTGATAATTGTAGAATAAATTAAAACAAAAAAAGACACTCAATAAATTGAGTGTCTTTTTGTTAATAAAATAAAGTTACCTATTAAGCTTCAGCTTCTTCTACAGCGTTGTCGATTAAAACATTACCTCTGTAATATAATTTACCCTCAAACCAATGAGCTCTGTGATATAGGTGATGCTCACCAGTTGTTGGACAGGTTGCGATTTGAGCTTCTGTAGCTTTGTAATGGGTTCTTCTCTTATCTCTTCTTGTTTTTGAGATTTTTCTTTTAGGATGAGCCATAATTATTTTTATTTATCTGTTACTATTTTTTTTAATTTTTCCCAACGAGGGTCTATTTCTCCTTTATTTGCTGAAACGTTTTCTTTTGGACTTAGTTCATTTAACTTGTCCAATATATCTGATTCTAAAGACCCATCAAGTACACCTGGATGAATTCTTTTTTGAGGGATAGAAAGAGTTACAAGCTCATATATAAGCTGTTCTATATTAAGTTTATGCTCTGAGTGAGGTAAAATTAATATCTCTTCATTCTCATTATTAAATTCTTGTCCAAAATTTACAACTAAATCGAAACTATTATTAACGCTCTGATTAAACAGTTCGTTAGTAATATCACAATTAAGTTCTACGCTACCTTTAGATTCTAAATTTAATTCTAATAAAGTAGTTTTCTTAACAAGCTTAACCTTAACAACGACATTTATGCTGTTAAAATCAATAAAATCAATATCTTGAAAGAACGTATTTTCAATCTTATACTCAAAATCATGAAGACCTAACTTTAATCCTACAAATTCAATATCGAAATCTTTATTAGGCTTCATTTTTATTTATTTCGAGGGTGCAAATATATAAAATTTCTTTTTATCAGTTAAACTTGCTGATCTTTTTATTTTTAGGTAACCTAAAAACTTTTAAAGCGTTTGTAGAAAGTTCCTTTTCTTGACTCCTAGTATTAAAAATTTTGATTGCTTCAAACATTGCTTTTTTAAAGGACGCTTCATCTGCAACACCTTTACCTGCAATTTCAAATGCGGTGCCGTGATCGGGAGATGTTCTAACTATTTCCAATCCTGAAGTGTAATTTACTCCACAACCAAATGATAGCGTTTTAAATGGAATCAGACCCTGATCGTGATAAGCGGCTATAACAGCATCAAAATTTTTATAGTTATCTGAGCCAAAAAAACTATCTGCAGCATAAGGTCCGTAAATTAATTTTCCGTTTTCTTTAGATTTTTCTAATGCTGGCTTTAAAATTGTATCATCTTCATTTCCAATAACACCGTTGTCTCCAGAATGTGGATTAATTCCTAGTACTGCTATTTTTGGTTTAGTTATGCCAAAATCTTTTAAAAGAGATTCGTAAATTCCATTAATTTTTTTAATTACCAATTCTTCATTTATTAATTCATTAATTGCGCTTAGAGGAACATGCTCTGTTAAAAGACCAACTTTTAGTCCGTCTGTAATCATAAACATAAGGCTGCTTCCCTCAAACTGACTATCTAAGTAATCCGTGTGACCTTTGAAGTTAAACGCTTCTGATTGAATAGCTTCTTTGTTAATTGGAGCTGTAACTAAAACATCAATTAAGTTGTTTTTAATATCTATTGTAGCTTTCTCTAAAGATTTAACCGCTAGAGCTCCAACTTTTGAATCACATGTGCCAAAATTAACTTCTTGTAAATAGTCCCAAGGTTGAATTATATTTAAACAATTAGATATTGCCTGTATTGGAGATTTAATAAGGTTAGTTTTTATTTCAAAAGAGAAATGGGTCTTGAAGAAATTCATGTTCTTTAAAGAGCAATAAATAATCGGAGTGCAAAACTCAAAAATTCTGTTATCATTGAAAGTTTTTAGGACAATTTCAGGCCCTATCCCATTCATATCCCCAATTGAAATGCCTACTTTAGGTTTTTTATTATTTTCCATCAAAATTCTGATAAATCGTTTAATAATATTCAGTAAATTTAATCAAATAAACCTACATAATAATGTTTACAGGAATAATTGAAAGTAGAGGTGTTGTAAAATCTATAAATTCTAATAAATCAAATATTGATTTAACAATAGTTAGTGATTTGGTCGATGAGTTAAAGGTGGATCAAAGTATTTCACATAACGGAGTTTGTTTAACTGTAGTTAGCATTGACAAAGACGCTTACACGGTAACGGCTATTAAGGAGACCTTAGAAAAAACTAACCTCGAAGAGCTTAAGTTGGGTGATCAAGTAAACCTCGAAAGATGTTTGAAGGTGGGTGATAGATTAGACGGACATTTTGTCCAAGGTCATGTTGATCAAATAGCTACCTGTACTAATGTTGTTAACGAAAATGGAAGCTGGGTTTTTACTTTTGAATACAGCCCTCTTAATAATAATATTACTATTGAAAAGGGGTCAATAACTGTTAACGGAGTAAGTCTTACGGTAATAAACTCCAAAGAATCTAAGTTTAGTGTTGCAATAATACCTTATACTTTTGCGAACACTAATTTTAACACATTTAAGCCTGGAACATTGGTTAATATAGAATTTGATGTGTTTGGTAAATATATCACAAAATTACATTCAAAAAAGTGATTTTTAAATTTAGAAAAAATGATCAAAAAATGAATAAAATGATCAAAAAATGAATAAAATGAGCAAAAATGATCAAAAAATGATCAAAATGATCAAAAATAAAACATTATTGTTTTATGTCTTTTGTTCTTTATTTATTGCCTCTTTAAGCTGTCTTAACGCCAATAATCAAAACAAAAAAATGGATTCAACAAAAGTTGTATTAATGGGGAATTCAATTACCGAAGGCTGGCAAAAAGACCGTCCTGATTTTTTTGAATCAAACAACTGTTTAATTAACAAGGGAGTTAGCGGTCAAACTACGGTTGAAATGTTGGTTAGATTTAAAAAAGACGTTGTTGACCTAAGGCCAAATATTGTTATTATACTTGCTGGCATAAATGACATTGCACAAAATTCTGGATATATTTCACTTGATGATATTGCTAAGAACATTACCAAAATGGGCCTTATTGCAAAGGCTAGTAATATAAAAGTGGTGGTTTGCTCTGTTTTGCCAGTAACGTCTATTGAGTGGAATTCAAAAATAAAAAACTCCAATCAAAAAGTTATCGATTTAAATTCAAAACTTTTAAAGTCTACAAAGACACACGGGTTTCTGTATTTAGACTACTATAGCTCTATGAAAGATGAATTGACCGAGCTTACTTATGATGGTCTTCACCCTAATAAGAGTGGGTATTTGAAAATGGAGCCAATATTAACTAGAGCAATACAAAGCTTATTGACAGATCCTAATTAAATTTTAAATATCTTTGAAAAAAAATAAAAATTATGAAAATATTATTAAAAGTTCTTGGTATTTTACTTGCTGCGGTAATCTTGTTTTTTGCGTATGCAATAATGTTTCCTACTAGCCCATTACAAACAACAACATTTAGTTCTGACAATGTAACTTACGAGGTGGAGTATAGCAGTCCTTTCAAAAATGATCGTCTAATTTTTGGTAATGAAAGCGATGGCGCATTAGTGCCGTTTGGAAAGTACTGGAGAACTGGTGCAAATGCTGCAACCACATTTTATACAGACTCAGATATAAGTTTTGGCGGAGAATCTTTGCCGGCTGGAAAATATAGTCTTTACACAATTCCAGGAAAAGAAACTTGGGTTGTTGCACTGAACTCAGTTAATGATACGTTTTTTGCTATCGCAGAAGCAGATCAAGCAGATGATGTGTTAAGGATTAAGTTAAATAGTTTTGAAAACACAAAAATTGTAGAGCAATTTACTATTGATTTTAGTGCTGATTCTTTAAACACTTTTGTGAATTTAAAATGGGACAAAACATTACTATCTATACCTTTAAAATAAAATTTATATGCTAACATGGCCAACCTTTAAGAACTTTTTAAAAGTATTATTATTCGTCATTTCCACTACAGCTGTTGTTTATTTTTCAGTTGATTTAATTCAAGAAAAAAACAATTTGATGGATATAGAGGAGTATAATCCAACTTCATCATTAGTGGTTGGGCAAAATCCTAAAGACCGTTCTAAATTCCCTTTTGTTGACGTTCATAGTCATCAATGGAAAATGCCTGTTATGGATCTAAGTGATCTGGTAGCGGACATGGACAGTCTTAATATGGGCTATATGATTAACCTTAGCGGTTCTGGTTTTGGGACTTTTGCAGGGAATCAAGACTTGATGGATATCTCACTAACAAAATCAATAGAGAACGTAGAGAGTCAAGGCCTCTCTAACAGGTTTGGGGTTTTCGTAAACGTTGACTTCAACAAAATTGATGATGAGGGTTTTGCAGAAAATAATGTAAGCATAATTAAAGATGCTGTTAAACAAGGGGCTATAGGATTGAAGGTTTACAAGAATCTTGGATTGAATTTAAAAGACAATAGCGGCGCAAGGGTTAAAGTAGATGATAAAAGGTTAAATTCTATTTGGGAAGTATGTGGAGAGCTTAAAATTCCTGTGTTAATTCATAGCGGAGAGCCTTCTCCATTTTTTGATCCAATTGACAAATACAATGAGAGATGGTTACACGCAAGACAAAAGCCCGCTAGCTTTAGAAGTCCTGATGAATACCCTTCTTTTGAGGTTGTTATGCAAGAGCAATACAATATGTTTGAAAATAATCCAAACACCACTTTTATCAATGCACACCTTGGTTGGTACGGAAATGATTTAGACAAATTGAGCGAGCAGCTCGATAACCTTCCGAATGTTTATACTGAAATTGGTGCTGTAATTGCAGAACTTGGACGCCAACCTATAAGAGCTAAGAGATTTTTTGTAGAACATCAGGACAGGGTTTTGTTTGGCAAGGATACTTACAGAAAAAGCGAATACAATGTTTACTTTAGAATACTTGAAACTAGTGATGAGTATTTTGATTATTACAGAAAAAGACATGCTCACTGGAAGATGTATGGATTGAACCTTCCAGACTCAATTTTAAAGAAATTGTATTATAAAAATGCATTAAAATTATTTCCAAGCATTCCAGCAGATTTGTTTGAAATTAAAAATTAAATGAAAAATAGATTTGTAGTGTTAGCTGGATTGATTGTTTGCTTAAATGCAAATTCTCAAAACTTTCAAGATATTGAAAATCTTTTGCTTGCTTCTCAAGAAGATCAAACCCTGCTATTTCAACAATATTTCAACCCTTTAGTGAAAAGTGTTAATTACGGGATGGCTAGTGGTTGGTCGCATACTGCAAAAACTCATAAAAAGCTGGGTTTTGATATTACTTTTTCACTAAACTCCTCTTTTATCCCTTCCTCTGCAGAAGTATATTCCACCTCTGGGTTTAATAGTATTACAACATCTTCTGATTTCTTGCCAACGGTTCTAGGTAGTAAAACAGATGAAACCATTTCAATTACTTTGTTTGGCCAAGGCTCTATCCCAGAGCTAACAACCTCTTTTACGGCTCCTTCTGGAATCAAGGAAGATTTGCCTTTAAGCATGGTGGCTACACCGAGCATTCAGTTAGGCATTGGGTTGCCTTCTAAAACAGATTTAATAATTAGATACGTTCCTACAAGAACAAATAAAAACACTTCAATTGGGCTAAAAGGAATTGGGCTAAAGCATGATTTACTACAACACTTTGGTCCGGCTGACAAGATCCCTGTAATTGATTTGTCATTGTTAGTTGCGTACAGTAAATATTCTGTTAATTACAACATTCAGAAAACCTCAAATTTAACAGGTGAGAATCAACAAGCATTAATGAACATTAATAACTATGTGGTTCGGCTTATTTCTTCTTTAGACATCAAGGTATTAGTTTTTTATGCGAGTATAGGGTATACGAAAGGTGTTTCGGACTTGAGGCTTCTTGGGACTTATAACTTACCTTATAATGTTGCTGATACTTCAGAGCAAGTTATGGTTAACGTGACGGATCCTTTAGAAGTAAACTGGAACAATAAATCTACTAGCGCAAACGTTGGAATTAGCTTTAAACTTCCTGGGTTAAGGCTTTTTGCCGACTATACTCTTCGGGAATATAATTCTGTTTCCTTTGGCGTGTCTTTAAGTCTTAGATAGTTTATTTAGATTTGCTTATTTCCTTTTTTAGCTCTTTAATTCTATTTATTCTCATTGATGTTTTAAGGTCGGGGTTGTGTCCCTCATTTTTAAAATCTCTACTAACTCTTTTTTGAAGTTGGTGTAACTTATGTGCTAATTTTCCTTTTAAAGTCATGCTGAAAGGGTTATAGTTATATAATAATAACTATAAGTTCAGCTTAAATATTGCCCTTTAATTTAAATAAGCTTGACAATAATATAATTGGCTCCCAATTCTTTGTTGAAGAAGAGTAGAATATGTGTCTTGTGCTTTTAGGGGTGAGTAGACTTTTAGTTTCTCCGTGTTTAACAATTTGTTCTTTGGTTATTTTTTCTTCATAATCAGTCTTAATTTGATCTGAACTATAGTCTAAAAGTGTAACAGGAATTTGTTTATATCCTAATTTTTTTAATGCAAAATACCTGTGGTGGCCATCAATAATAACAAATGATTTGCTGCAACATAAAATCGATGAGATAATAATGTCATCGTTGTTAAAGGACTCAATATACTTTATAAGCTTATCTGCTTTTTGTTCAATAATTTGCTCGTGAGGAACCATTTTTTCAACATTGACTAAGTTAACGTCTGTAATAATTGTTTTATCAAACCCTATAGAGTGCATTATTTTTCGTTTTATTAATTATAGCGAAAGCAAATCTAATTCTTTATCCGGAATTCTCAAATAACTTTTTTCTTTAAGTTTTTCCATTTGAGTAAGCTGTTTTTTTCCAAACTCTACTTTATTTCCACTAAATATTACCCGCCATATTTTTCCGTTTTTAGATTCTGAAATATATAATGATCCGTCTGGTCCTTCAGCAAGACCCATAGGTCTGTATTTAGAGTCTGCCATTTGTTTTACAACTTCAGTTCCTGTAAATCCATCTGCAAAGACCTCCCAATTACCTTTTGGCTGTCCATTTTCAAAGGGAATAAAAGCTACGATATAACCTGCTTGTGGATATGGAGATCTGTTGGTTGAGCCGTGAAATGCAATAAACGCTCCGTTTTTATATCTCTCCGGAAATTGATTTCCTGTGTAAAACATCAAATCATTAGGTGCCCAATGCGCGGGAAGCCCCATAATAGGGTCCACATAACCTTTAGCCTCTTCATTCCCTTTGCCACCATATTCTGGCGCCAACATTCTTTTATTTTTAAAATGGTCGTAATATGTGTATGGCCAACCAAAATCATCTCCTTCTTTTATAACCATAAACTCTTCGGATGGCAAAGTAGAGTTTTGCCATTTACTGTAATAATCTGGAGCGTGGCTATGAAGGTAATCTCTTCCGTGATTAACTGCATAAAGGTTGTCTTCTTCTTTATTCCAGGTAATTCCAACAACACTCCTAAGGCCAGTTGCGAACCTAACTCCGTCAGACTGTCTTTGATCTAATTTATTTTCATCAAACTTCCATATTCCCCCCAGTATATTTAACTGCGAACAAGGAAACTCTCCTTTTACAACAGCGTTTGGATCGCCTGTTGTAAGTCTTAAGTCTTCACATGAATTTGTTGGGGCGCTAAAAGTGACATACATCCCTCCTTTATTGTCAAAAGCTAAAGATTTTGCATTGTGCCATCGAATTGGATATTCGTCAACCATTATAATTTCTGGCTTTTCTGTTGGAATAAGCTTTTTAGGATTAATTTTTTGCCTATAAACTACAAGTTCTGAACTGTAGTATAAATATCCTTTGTGGATCTTCATTTCTGTTGCAAACCTTCCGTCATTTGGATAATCTCCAAACCTCTGATAAACATCTGCTTTGCCATCGCCATTAACATCTCTGAGAGCCATGTTTCCTTTGTCTCCAGTGTCAATTCTCAGTTTAATGTAAATGTCCCCGTTAGAGTTTACAGCAAGATGTCTTGCTGGGCCAACACTATCAGCAACTACCAAAGCGCCAAATCCGCCAGGAAGGATTAACCCGCCATTATCAAAGTCGGCATTTGGAACTTTTAGGCTAATAACTTCGCTAGAGCATGAAAATAGTAAGCTAATTGATATGATAATTAATCTAATGTTCATGGTTTAAAGATAGTATATATTGGCAATACTCTTTACTTTTGTAAAAATTAATCACATTGGTCAAAAGAAAAATATAACAATGTATTTCAGCTCATACAAATAGAGTTTAACCAATCTTAAATCTAGAATATTGAATTATTTAAATGTAGAAAACATTTCTAAATCTTATGGAGAAGTAACTCTCTTTGAAAACATTTCTTTTAGTATTCATAAAGGTCAAAAAATAGCTTTTATTGCTAAAAACGGCACCGGGAAAACATCTATTCTGAAAATTATTTCAGGAGAAGACTCGAGTGACTCTGGAGAAATTACTTATAGAAAAAATATTGTTATTTCTTTTCTTTCCCAGGACCCAAAATTAGATGATAGCTTAACAATTGAGGAGTCAATCTTTAATAGCGACAACCCTATTCTTAAGGTGATAGAGAATTATGAAAAAGCAATATTAAACTCTGAAGATGTGGAAAATTATCAGAAAGCTTTTGAAGAAATGGAACTTTTTCAGGCTTGGGATTTTGAAACACAATACAAACAAATTTTGTCAAAACTTAAGCTTGATAAAATAGACCAGAAGGTAAGTGAACTCTCCGGTGGTCAAAAGAAACGCCTGTCTTTAGCAAATGCTTTAATTAATAGGCCTGACTTGTTAATATTAGATGAACCTACTAATCATTTAGATTTAGAGATGATCGAATGGCTTGAGTCATTTTTTGCAAAAGAAAATATTACGCTGTTTATGGTTACCCATGACAGGTATTTTTTAGAGCGTGTGTGTAATGAAATTATTGAATTAGATCAAGGAGATTTGCATAGTTATAAAGGAAATTATTCTTACTACTTAGATAAACGAAATGACAGAATTGAAAGAGAGGCTATAGAGCAAGGGAAGGTAAAGCAATTGTTCAAAAAAGAACTTACATGGATGCGAAAGCAACCAAAAGCAAGGACAACAAAGTCTAAGTCTAGAATAGATGATTTTCAAGAAATAAAGCATCGTGCTCAGCAAAGAAGAAATGATCATGAAGTGCAGCTAGAGCTGAATATGGAAAGGCTTGGCACTAAGATTGTTGAATTTTTTAAAGTCTCCAAGTTCTATGAAGACAAGACTATTTTAGATAAATATAGTTACGTTTTTCAAAGAGGTGAAAGGGTGGGTGTAATTGGTAAAAATGGTACGGGGAAAAGTACTTTTTTAGATATTCTAACTGATAAGACAAAGCCTGATTCAGGAAAAATTATTATTGGTGAAACAATAAAATTTGGATACTACACGCAAAATGGTATTAAAGTAAAGAATGATCAAAAAGTAATTGATGTGGTCAGAGATTTTGGAGATTACATTCCGTTAAAAAAAGGAAAACAAATAAGTGCTCAACAGCTTCTTGAAAGATTTTTGTTTAGTCGACAAAAACAGTACGATTTTGTTGAAAAATTAAGTGGAGGGGAGCGCAAAAGACTCTATTTGTGTACGGTATTAATTCAAAATCCAAATTTTCTAATACTTGATGAGCCTACTAACGATTTAGATATTGTGACACTAAATGTATTGGAGAGCTTCTTGTTAGACTTCCCGGGCTGTGTGATTGTTGTGTCTCACGACAGGTATTTTATGGATAAAGTAATTGATCATTTATTAGTCTTTAAGGGCGAAGGGTTGATCGAAGATTTTCCTGGTAATTATTCAGATTATAGATCTTATGAGGACAGTAAGCCGCATGTTGCTAAAAAAGAAATTATTGAAAATAAGTCCTGGAAAGAACCTGCAAAGAACAAGTTAAGTTATAACGAAGAAAAAGAACTAAAGAATCTTGAAAGTAAGATTAAGTCTCTTGTTTATGACAAAAAAGAACTTGAAAAAGATTTTC
>Ga0209830_10001511_pt1 | contig 20431 bp, 21 predicted proteins | sample ArcticOcean_MG_C_12_FD_187439 | JGI IMG/M metagenome (GOLD analysis project Ga0209830, IMG submission 187439) | Marine microbial communities from western Arctic Ocean - ArcticOcean_MG_CB8_130 (SPAdes) (version 2) | ecosystem: Environmental > Aquatic > Marine > Oceanic | place: Arctic Ocean...
TTCATTGGGTAAAACATTCGATGATCCGGGTGAAAGTATTGAGCATAGCTCATTAATGAATCAAAGAGAGGAATATGATTATACAAATATTCCGAATAATATTTTATTAGTTACAGCGGGTGTGGACGTCCAGGGGGACAGGCTCGAAGCACAAGTAATTGGATGGGGACAAAACAATGAAGCCTGGGTTTTAGATTACCGTGTATTCTTTGGCGACCCTTCAAGTAATATTGTTTGGAAAGATTTAGATACTTACTTGGGTACAACATTTAAAAGAGAAGATGAAAAGGCTTTAAGAATTGCGTGTGCTTGCGTTGACTCTGGCGGTCATCATACTCAACAAGTATATGCTTTTACTTCGAAACGTGTACACAGAAAAGTGTTTGCTATTAAAGGGCAATCACAAAGCAACAAGCCCGTTGCTGGGAGACCTTCATTTATTGGTCGCTCCAGGCATATACTTTATCCTGTTGGATCAGATACCGCAAAAGAAGCAATTTATACAAGATTAAAATCTGAAACTAAAACAATACACTTTCCAGCTACAGTTGATGAAGAATACTTTAGGCAGCTTACATCTGAAAAAAGAGTTATTAAATACTTTAAAGGGGCTAAAAAGTTTGAATGGGTTAAAAAAACAACACGTAATGAAGCTCTTGATACTTTTGTTTACGGATTAGCGGCTTTGTATATACTACAACCAAATTATGATCGCTTACAGCAACTGATTAACAAGAATCAATCTACACAAGCAGAACATAGTAAAAATATTAAACAAAACTCTTTTAAGACTAACCATAGACCTAATTGGGTTAATGATTGGAAATAAACATATAAAAAGGTATACATTTATATATTTACTTTGTATAATATACTTATGTTAAATAAAATTAAGGAGTTAAATAACATGACAAACGAACTAAGAGAAAGAAAAAGATACTTAAAACTAATTGCAATATTATTTGCTAATAGACAAGAACTAACTAAAACAGGCGAAGCCTATGCGTTTAAATCTTTAGAGGAACACACACCTTTAGAAGCAGCATTAGACATTAACCTTACTCAAAACAACATGAAATCTCGTCCAGCCTTATTATTCGTAGAGCTTTAATATAAGCATGCTAATTAATTTATGATTGGGGATATTAAAAAATTAAACCGGTATTACAAGATATATCGGTTTATTAATAAAGCATCAGATAATGAAAAATTGCATTATCTTGAATTTCGTGCTAAGTTTATTCAAGAAGAACTTGACGAGCTTATAGCAGCTATTAATAACGAGGAGCCCGACGAGATAGTTGATGCTTTTATCGATATTATAGTAATTGCATTAGGTTCATTAGATGCATTTAATGTAGACATTAAGCAGGCCTGGAAAAGAGTACACCATGCTAATATGCAAAAAGAAACAGGCATTAAAGATACCAGGCCTAATCCATTAGGATTGCCTGATCTTGTAAAACCTAAAGGCTGGCAAGCCCCTCAACATTTTGATAATGTTGGTAAATTAGATTTTTTAAATAAAGAGTAAATTATGTTATTCGAAAAATGGTTTCATAAAAATATATTTATAATTATATTGATTATTATCTTGCCTTTACTATTAGCATTAATTTTTCAATAAGGAGCAGATTATGCATTCAGTATTAAGCGAAGCAGCGGCTTTACAAAAACAAAAAGAAGAAGACTACAACTCTGTCGATTCAGAAGCTAAACAAGAATACTTTCCCTACGGTCATTATTCATATTTGCAGATGATTCAAACAAAAGTAAAGCGTTTAGAATCAATTGCATTTGATGACAAAAAGCCTAACTTCGAATCAAGTTATGATTCAGTATTAGATTTAATTAACTATGCAAGTTTTTATGGAGCTTACTTAAAGAAAAAAAATGGAAAATGAAAAAAATTATTTTGCATTAGTTAATAAAATATTAGCAGAGGGTATTAAAAGGAATAAAGAGCGCACCGGAATTGGCACACTTGGAGTTTTTGGAGTTAATCTTGAATTAAATTTAAAGGCGGGCTTTCCATTATTTACGCATAGAAAAATATTTTATAAAGGCGTAATAGGAGAGCTTATTGCATTTTTACGAGGCCATACTAATGTAAATGATTTTAAAACATTAGGTTGCAACTATTGGGACAGCTGGGCGGAACCTAGCGGCAATCTTGGCCCAATATATGGCTATCAATGGAGAAATTATTCAGGTCTTAAAATAGATCAACTAAAAAATGTAATTGAAGAAGCAAAAGTTAATCCAGAGTCTCGCAGGTTGTATATAACAGCCTGGAATCCGGTTGATGCAAATAAAATGGCATTATTGCCTTGCTTTCACGGCTTTCAATTGTTTATTCATAATAATCATTTAAGTTTATTAGTCAATATGCGCTCGTCTGATGTAATGGTGGGATTACCCTCAGATATATTATTTCACTCATTATTAATGTTAGTTTTATCTAATGAATTAGGTATAACTCCTTATAAACTAATGTTTAATTTAGGCGATGCGCATATCTATAATAATCATTTGCAATTTGCAAAAAGTGCTCACGAGCTTGAAATATTTAATCCGCCTAAAGTTAAATTACATTACAAAGCCGGTATTGATAGCATATACGCAAATGATTTTATTGTTTCAAGTTACAAGCATAATGCAGCAAAGCAATTATTAGTCAATGTCTAATTATTCAAAAGAATGGAATGCAAAATATTTAGCTCTTGCAAAAACATTTGCAAATTGGTCTAAAGACCCGTCAACGCAGGTAGGAGCAGTAGCTATTGGCAGTTGTGGGCAGGTGTTATCTCAAGGATATAATGGCTTTCCTAAGGGATTTGATGATTCAAAAAGTATATATAATAACCCTGAATTAAAAAATAAATATATTATTCATGCTGAAATGAATTGCATATATCATGCTACTTTAAATGGAATATCTTTGCAGGGCGCAACGCTCTTTGTATATGGATTAGATATATGTCATGAGTGCGCTAAAGGTGTTATCCAGGTGGGTATTGAAGAAGTTATAACGTACTCGACAAAAGCTCTAAAAGACAAATGGGTTAGTAGCTTTAAAACATCGAAAGAATTATTACAAAAAAGCAACATAAATCATATAAATATACATAAAAATAAATTTTAAATATATATAACAATTCATTATAAATATCTGGTATAATCAATTATAGATATATTTTAAATTTATGGCAAATAAATTCGACAGTGCAAACTACCCAACAAAAGAACCTACTGAGCTGCAGCTTGGAGATTTTTGGGCATGGAAAAGAACCGACCTCTCGGTCGATTACTCTACAACAGCATATAGCTTATCTTATGAATTTAATTTAGTTGATGGTTCAACTGCATCTAATTTTACATTAACAGCTACAGAAGCTAATAATGAATATATTATTGAAACAAGTAGCACAACATCTTTTACAAAAGGCGAATATAACTGGATAGCATATATTACCAGGTCAAGCGATTTGGTAAGGGTAAAAATTGGTGAAGGCTATACCGAAATACAAGATAATTACGCTACTACCGCAGCATCAGTAAGAAGCCATTCAAAAAAAGTTTTAGATGCAATAGAAGCCGTAATCGAAAATCGGGCAACAATGGATCAGTCCTCTATGAGTATTGCTGGCAGGTCACTGTCAAGATTAACTGTAGATGAACTAATGACATTTAGAGATAGATATAAAGTTGAATATTTAAAAGAAATTAAGAAAGCAAGAATTCAAAATAATAAAGATTCAGGCAACAATATCAAAGTGAGGTTTTAAACATGGCTTGGTATGATAGGTTTATGAATAATAATAAGAAAAAAGTAAAAAAAACATCATCTGCTCGTAGGTATGCAGGTGCCAATACAGGCAGATTATTTGCAGATTTTCAAGCATCTAACACCTCTGCTGATGCAGAAATAAAAGATCAGTTAAGAATTTTAAGAGATAGAAGCAGAGATTTAGCCCGGAATGACTCATATGTTGCTAGATATTTAAATTTAATGGTTAGCAATATTATAGGTGCTAATGGGATCAGATTAAGTGTTAAAGCAAGAAATCCAAAAGGTGATTTAGATATTTTAGGCAATCAAACTATTGAGCGAGAATTTAAAAATTGGTCAAAAATGGGCAATTGTACGCTGAATGGGCGTCAATCTTTTTTAGATTGTCAAAAATTATTTGTTGAGGCCTTAATGAGGGATGGCGAGGTTTTAGTAAGGCACGCGACGCCAACAGACTCAATATATAAATATAAAATTCAGTTTTTAGAAGCTGATCATCTAGATGAACAAAAAAACGGTGTAAATTCTAAAACAAAAAATAAAATTAAAATGGGCGTAGAGGTAGATAAGTTTGATAAACCTGTTGCTTATTATTTATTTAAAAATCACCCTTATGATAATACATACCAATCGCCGAAAGAGCACATAAGAGTCCCTGCCGAAGAAATTATACATGCATATATGCCAACAAGAGCAGAGCAAACTAGAGGGGTCCCTATGACCGCTCCAGCTATGCCACAAATAAAAATGCTTAATGGATATATGGAGGCTGAAATTACAGCGGCTCGTGTATCAGCTGCTAAAATGGGCTTCTTTACAAGCCCTGATGGCGACGGCTATGTTGGGGACGATTATGAAGATAACTTTACTCCAATTATGGAAGCATCAGCGGGCAGCTTTGAGCAGTTGCCGGCAGGTATGGATTTTAAAGCGTTTGATCCAGACCATCCATCTACAGCTTTTGGCCCATTCACAACACAAGTTTTGAGAGGTGTTGCTTCTGGTTTAAATATTTCATATCATGCTTTAACAAATGATTTAAGCTCAGTTAACTACAGTTCATTGAGAGCTGGAGCCCTTGAAGATAGAGAAATGTATAGACTATATCAACGCTTTGTTGTAGATCATTTTATGAGGCCGGTATTTGAGAAATGGTTAGAAATGTCTATATCAAGTGGAGCTATTGTCATGGGAGGAGAGGCAAATACTCCTTTACCAATGGGTAAGTATGACAAATTTGCTAATAATGCAGTATTTATTGGTCGTTCTTTCCAGTGGGTTGATCCCCAAAAAGAAATGAATGCATCAATAAGTGGTATGCAAGCTGGACTTGTTACGTATCAAGATGTGCAATCAAATTATGGTCGTGATGTTGAAGAATTATATGAGCAGCACGAAAGAGAGCAAAAACTTGCTGAACAATATGGAATTAAAACAGCATTCCAGCCATTTGGGCTTAAAATGCCTATAGAGCCTGATATTAAAGGAGGCGAAGAGCGTGGCGATACCGAATAAACAAATGAAAAATGAAAAAAGTTTTGATTCGCAAGAATCGAAAAAACATCCTTTACTAAAAGGTAAAGAGGAGAAAACTATGAATAAAGAAAATAGACATATCCTTAATGTAACAGAAACAGATGACACGGTTGTCGTTGAGTTTGTGAAGCATGAGGATGTAGAACATGAAGGTGAAGAAGCAGAAATAGCTGATGAAGTCTCTATGACTGATGAAAAAGATAAAGAAAGAAATGTAATTGATATGCCTATGAAGTATAGAACTATTGATTTATCTAAACACTCTTATCTTGATGAAGAAAGTCGTACAGTAAGAATTGGTGTTTCTTCTGAAGAACCAGTTGAAAGAAGTTTTGGTATGGAAGTGCTAGGACATTCTGAAGGTGATATAAACATGGAGTTTATAGCATCAGGGCGCGCCCCCTTACTCTTAGATCACGATATGACTAAGCAAATAGGCGTAATTGAAGAATTTAAGCTTGACGAAACTGCGAAAAGAACAATCGCAGTAGTTCGCTTTGGGAAAAGTGAATTAGCTCGTGAAGTATTTGATGATGTAAAAGACGGAATTAGAATGAACATATCCGTTGGCTACAGAATCGACAAACTAAACAGAATGAATGATAACGACGAGACTTATTACAAGGCTCAGTGGACACCGATGGAAGTTTCTTCTGTAAGTGTTCCGGCTGACCAGTCTAGGCTTGTTGGAGTTGGACGTTCTAAAGATAAACAAACATTAAACACAAAGGTGAAAATAATGGAAAATGAAAAACAAGATATTAATCTTGAAAATGTCAGAAGCAAAACTCTTGAAGAGGCAAAAGCTGAATTCAAAAGAAATTCAAAAGAAATCATTGATTTAGCTGTTAAGCATAACAAAAGAGATTTAGCTAATGACGCTATTAAAAATGGAATATCAGTAGAAGAATTTAGAGGTGAATTACTTAATAAAATATGTAATGACAAGCCTTTAGATACTGCTGAAATTGGAATGAACAAGAAAGAAGTAAGAGAATTTAGCTTAGTAAGAGCAATCAGAGCTATGGCTAACCCATCTGACAGAAGGGCTCAAGAAGCTGCTGCATTTGAATTTGAATGTTCTGCTGAAGCCGCTAAACAATATGGCAAAGCTGCTCAAGGGATTATGTTACCTGCTGAAGTTCTAAGAAATTGGAAACAAAGAGATATTAACTCATCTAATGACGCAACATTAATTGCCGAAGATTACAGAGGCGGAGATTTTATCGACGTGTTACGTAACTCTTCTTCAGTAATGCAAGCTGGCGCAACCTTATTGCGAGGTCTTCAAGGCTCAGTAGTTATTCCGAAAAAAACCGCTGCCTCAAGTGGTGCTTGGATAGCAACTGAAGGAGCTGCTTCTACCGAGAGTGAATTTACTTCAGGTTCCGTAACAATGTCTCCTAAAGTGGTTGGGGCTTTTACTGACGCTACCAGACTGTTATTACAACAATCTAGCTTAGACGTTGAGAGCTTAATAAGAAATGACTTAACACAATCTATTGCTACTGCAATTGATTTAGGGGCTTTAGCTGGTTCTGGTTCAAGCGGTCAACCAACAGGTATTGCTAATACTTCAGGTATTAACACTACAACTTTTGCTGCTGCTAACCCAACATGGGCTGAGATTGTAGCTATGGAAAGTGCTGTTGCTAATGACAATGCTCTGAATGGCTCTTTAGGTTATATCTGTAGACCTGCAGACTTTGGTACTTTGAAAACAACTGAAAAAGCAACTAATACTGCTCAATTTGTTGTTAATCCTGATAACACTATGAATGGTTATAATGTTATTAGAAGTAATCAAGTAACAAGTGGTGATTTCTACTTTGGTAACTTTGCAGACTTATTAATTGGTATGTATGGCGGGCTGGATATTACTGTTGACCCTTACGCATTATCAACATCAGGTGGAGTACGAATTGTTGCTCTACAAACTGTTGACGTGGCTGTAAGACATGCGGTTTCCTTCTGTAAATCAAGCGACTAATTAGCTGATGCTTAAATGGAATAGGGGCGGCAACGCCCCTAGCTTAAATATGAAAAAATATACAATATTACAAGATACAGTGGCTAGTGGTTCTAAAGTTTATGCTGGAGATATAGTAGAACTTAATGATCCAGAAGGTCATTCATTATGTGCTTATAACAAAGCAGAAATTCACGTTGAAAAACCTGAAGCTAAAAAAACTGAAAGAAGTGTAGGTTTAGAAACTTCAGAGGTTAAAGCTCCTAAGAAAAGAGCTAAAAAATAAATCATGCCTATTGAAAGTGCTGCTGATTTTTCTTCTTACCTAGATACAACTACAGGTCATGGAGTTACAGCCACTTTTTTCGAAGTTCAATCGGTATTATGGGATCAAAGAACAGGATTAATTGATACTTGGTTTGATATTGATTCAGGTGATGCATACAGCATTAATATTATTATAGATCAAGAATATTTTAATATTGAAGGTGGAACTATACCCGTTGCTGGTTACAAGCCAAGAGCAATAGTTAAATCTTCAGATGTTCCATATATATCTCAAGAAGATAAATTAATAGTAAATGCAATTACTACAAACAAGGGCAATGTTTTAAAGCCTGAAACCACATTTTTAATAAAAACAGTTGAGCCTGATAATACAGGCTTAGTTTCATTAGTATTAGAGGAGCAATAATGTCTCAATACAGAATGGAAACAGAAGAAGACATGTCAGCATACTTTGATATAAATTTTGGTCATGGCGTTAGTGCTGTATTTACACATAGCGGGACTGCAACAACTATAAATATTATTTTAAATAATGAGTACGTTGAACAAGATGAGGGTATTGGTGTTGAAGCATTAAAACCTATTGCATATTGCAAAACAATTGATATATCTAATGTTGTATTTGGTGATACTTTAAATGTATCTGCTATAAAAGATGTTGATGGTAATACATTAAAAGCAGCTCAAAACTATACAATTGTAAATATACAAAAAGATAGAACAGGTTTTTCTGCTCTAATGTTAGAAGAAATATAATAATGGCCAATCACATAAGACAACAAATAAGAGAGCAATTTGGTACAACGCTAAATAATTTAACAACCACGGGAACCAGAGTACATGAATCGAGGGTGTACCCGCTTGAAACATTGCCAGCTTTAGTTATATATACTAAATCAGAAACCTCTGAGCCAATTGTTATAGGAACCGATAGGGTTATGAGCAGAGAATTATTTGTAGTTGTAGAAGGATATGTTAAAGCAACTAGTAATTTTGATGATACAATTGATACAATAAGCAAAGAAGTTGAAGAAGCTATTGCTGCCGATAGAACTCTAGGCGGATTAGCTAAAGATTGTTACCTAGAAAGTACAGAAATAGAATTTAACGCGGAAGGGGAAAAACCTTTAGGGTATGTCTCTCTTACATTTTTAACCAACTACTATGTCAAGGAAACCAATCCTGATGTAGCGGTATAACAGGAGAATAATTATGAAAATGATTAGTCCAAATGGTAAAGTTTCTATAGATGCTCACCCTACGAAGGTTGAATATTTAAAAGAAAAGGGTTGGAAAGAAGAAGCAGCCCAAACAATAAAATCTTCTTCAAAAAAAATAACTAAAAACGAGGAATAAAAAATGGCAACACACAAAGGAAGTGAAGGGACGGTCCATGTTGGAAGCAATGCTATTGCTGAAATTAGGTCGTATTCATTAGATGAAACCGCCGATACTGTTGAAGATACTACAATGGGTGATGCTGCTAGAACATATTTAGCATCATTAACTACATTTAGCGGATCAATAGATGTTTTTTGGGATGAAACTGATACAGATGGTCAAGTAGCATTAGCTGTTGGATCAAGCGTAACACTAAAGTTTTACCCTGAAGGCGCAACGTCGGGCGATACTTATTACAGTGGTACAGCATTAGTAACCGGCAAAAACATTTCAGCATCTTTTGATGGAATGATAGAAGCTAGCATCTCAGTTCAAGGAACTGGCGCTATTACTACAGCAACAGTATAACCATGAAAGCTATAGAGAGAGCTAAAGCGCATTTTGCAGAGCAAGATGTAAAGGTAATCGAAGTTGCTGAATGGGGTGAGGATGATAAGCCCTTAAAAATTTACAGCAAGCCATTAACGTTAGCTGAAACTTCTAAACTTTATAAAATGAGTAAAGAAGATGATTTAACGATGATGGCTTATGTATTAATTTACAAAGCACTTGATGAAAATGGAGACAAATTATTTGATTTAAGCGATAAAAACGCTTTTTTAAATAACGTAGATCGTGAAGTATTGGTTAACGTTGCAACACAAATTATGGGACAAGAATCTATTGAGGACACGAAAAAAAACTAACAGAGGATGCTAATTTATATGTGCAATATGCACTAGCTGAAAAACTTGGAAAAACCTTAGAGGAACTCCAAGAAATTAGTGTCCAAGAATATCAAGGATGGATAGCTTACTTAGAGTTAGCTGAAGAGAAAAGAAAAAATGGCAAGTAAAAAAGTACAATTTACATTAACAGCAGTAGATAAGACTAAAGCAGCTTTTGATAAAGTTACTAAAGGTCTTAAAAGTGTTGGCAGTGCAGCAGGTGGTGCTAGCAAAGGTATTGCTGTTGTGGGCTTGGCTGCCGTTGCTGCTGCTGGAGCTTTAGGAATACTTGTAAACAAGTCTTTTGAATTTATTGATGCTATTGGTAAGACCGCCACTAGAACAGGTATAGCAACTGATACTATACAGGCCTTTTATTTAGCAGCTAGGGAATCAGGCACTAATATTGATGGTGCTAATAAAGCTCTTGAAAAATTTGCAAGAGGTATTGGAGATGCACAAAGAGGTCTAAAGACCATGAAGGATATCTTTAAAGCTCTTGGCGTTGAGCTTGAAACTACAGATGGTCATTTTAAATCAACAGATCAGTTGTTAGAAGAAGTAGCGATTGGTATTAGCGGTCTTGGAAGTCAAACGCAAAAAGCAACAGCTTTAGCCAATCTATTTGGCAGACAAGGTATTTTACTTACTGGTGCACTTGAAGATTTAGCTGAAAAAGGTTTAGATAATTTTATTGAAAGAGCAGAGAGATTAGGTTTAATTCTTTCCACTAAAACAATAAGGCGTGTTGAGCAATTTAATGATGCTATTGGTGTTATAAAAATGCAAATTGGCTCTTTTGTTAATAATGTTTCTGCTAGCTTCTTACCAATTTTTGAAACAATGCAGGTTGTAATAGCCGAAAAAATTGAAAAAATAATTAAGAAATTTAAGACTATGGATGGCGTAGCTGTTTTTGTGCAAAATAGTATAATTGAGTTTGCTGCAAAAAGTATAATTGCATTAGGAAATTTTGGAGATGCATTATTTAATATATTCCAAGCAGCACAAATTAAACTTTTAGGGTTTGAACTAAAACTTTTAAAATTAAATAAAACACTATTAGGTCTTAGCTTTTCAGATAAAACTGCTGAAATTGAAGCATTAAATGCTCAAATTTTAGATAACGCTGGCAAAACCATTGATGCAAAAAACGCTACTTCAGATTATGGTGAAAGAGCTGAAGCAGTTGCAAATATGTTAAGAAGTAAATATTTAATTACTGTTGAAGATTTGCGCGATAGTCAAGATGCATTTACAAAAGCTTTAGTAAAATCAAATGATGAACTAGATAGAGTAAGCCCAATTAATGCTTTTAAAGATCAATTAGCAGATGTGGGTAAGACTTTAGACTCTATAGCAGTAAATTCAATGAAGAAATTTGAAGATTCTATAGTTGAAGGATTAAAAACAGGAAAATTATCATTTAAAGATTTTGCAGATTATGTAATAGAACAATTAATTAGAGTTGCAATTCAGCAACTTGTTACAGCTCAACTAATTGATCCATTTAGAACATTTTTAGGCGGTTTTGATGTATTCTCAACACCTCCCATTCCTTCTGCAGTAAATGATTTTATGGATACCTTGCCAACAGGGGATACTTTTTTTAAATCTAATAATGAGGGTGGTGGTTATACAGGTCAGGGCATTAGAGCTGGCGGTTTAGATAACAAGGGCGGTTTCCCAGCCATACTACATCCAAATGAAACTGTTATAGATCATACAAAAGGACAAAGTATACAATCAGCACCAACAGTTAATTTCAACATATCAACAATAGATGCAGCAGGCTTCGATGAATTGCTTGCATCAAGAAAAGGTTTAATAACTTCTATTATTAATAATGCAATGAATAATAGAGGAAGAATGGGAGTTACATAATGAGTGGTACATTTCCAACTAGTCCAAACTTTCAAGCATTAGCTTTCCAAGACAACAGACCTACTTTAATTAATCAGACCTTATCAGGCAAAAGACAGGTTAGGCAAATAGGTGGTCAATACTTTACCTTTTCAGTTTCAATGCCGCCAATGGAGCAACTAGAGGCTCAAGCTGTATTTGCATTTTTACAAAAACAAAAAGGAATGTTTGAGACATTCCAAATAGGCTATCCACTAAATAACAAAGGCGTAAGTCATTCTGAAACCGATATTTTGGTTGTTGGAGCACAATCTGCTGGGGATGCTGCTGTAGCTTCAGATGGCTTTTCACATACCAACAACACATTAAGAGCAGGTGATTTAATTAAATTTGCTAATCATTCTAAGGTTTATATGGTTACAGATGATATTACAGCTAGTGGTGGAGCTGCTTCTATAACTATATCACCACCATTAGTAACTGCCGTTGCTGATAATGAAGCAATAACAGTCAATAAGCCACAATTTACAGTTTACTTATCTACAGGAGAAATTAGCTATTCAACAGATGCTTCAGGCTTTTATAGCATCTCATTTGAAGTGCGCGAGGTTGTAGTCTAATGGGCAGGAGCTTATCTACAGCTCTGCAAACTCAAGTTTCAGCAGAAGCTAATAAAATTGCTTTTCTTGTTGAGCTAAATTTATCAACAGTTATTAGAGCTACAGATTTTTATACAAACATAACTTATAACTCAGAAAGCTATGAAGCTGGCGGTTCATATCTAACTGTAGATACAACCCAAGAAACAGGCGAACTTAAAGTTGATGAAATTAATATTGGATTTTCAAATGTAACAGACGAAGTAAGATCATTAATTAATACTGGCGCGTACATAGATAAATCTGTAAATGTTTATATAGCCTTTATGGATTCTAGCGATGCTTTGGTTGGTGCTATCAATTACTTTACAGGTAAAATTAGATCAGTCTCTATAGCTGAAAGCACTACAGATTCTACAGTTAGTATTGTAGTTGCTAATCATTGGAGTAACTGGAACTTAACAAAAGGCAGACATTATTCAGATGAATCTCAGCAAAACTTTTCTTCAGGCGATAAAGGTCTTGAGTATGCAACGCAAACCAAATCAGATGTAAGGTGGGGCAGCTAATATGTCTCCAATGCAAGTCTTTTCAGCCATAAGTGCTTTTGTTTCTAAAGTTAAAACTGCTGCTTCATTTCTTAAAACTGCATTTTATATAACTACCACATTAATAGGTATAAAAAACTATTCTCAAGCAAAAGATATGCTTGCTAAAGGTCAAGACATACTTGCAAACAAAACAGCAGCAGGTGGAAAAATACCTGTTATCTATGGTAGACGTAGAGTTGGCGCACAAATTGTATATATGGACACCGCTTCTAATAGAAGTAAAGATTTATTTATTGTTTACGCTTTATCAGTTGGCGAATGTGAACAAATAGAAGGTCAAACAATAGAGCTTGATGGCAACCCTATTACTGATTCAAGTAGATTTAGAGATGGTTGGTATATAGGTTCAGATAAAATAAGTTCAGGAGCAGGAAGTCTTAATACTGCAGATCAGGTTGGAATTAATAATGGCTCTGCTAATGCTGGTCAAGGTGGCACTGATCCATCCAAAAGATATAGAGCTGTATTTAATTTACATCATGGAGCAACTACACAAACTGCTGATCCAATGCTTATAGCTTCGGTAGGTAGCCAATGGACTTCAGCACATAAATTAAATGGCATAACTTATATTGCGGCTGCTTATGAGTATGATGTTAAGGCAATTTTTAAAGGTGTTCCGCAACTAACTGTAGTTGTAAAAGGACAAAAGGTTTACGATCCTAGATTTGATTCAACAGTTACAGGTGGTAGTGGTTCGCAAAGATTAGCAACGCTTTCTACTTATGAATGGACTGATAACTCTGCTTGCTGTTTCTTAAATTACATTGCCAATGATAAATATGGTAAAGGTTTAACATCTAGTGATTTAGATTTAGAATCTTTTAGAGTAGCGGCAGTTCTAACTGATACGTTGGTAGATACACCTGATTTTAATGGTTCTTATGCTTCTACTACATGGAGTGCAAGCGATGGCTCTAATCAAGTTACATTTACTAATGAATCTCAATGGTCTAAATACAAACTAGGTGATACTTTATATTTAAAGGATAGTTCAGGAAGTCTTATAGTAAATGGTAAAACTATATCAGACATACAAAGAAATAAATTTTATGGTCAATCTCAACAAAACATAATAATTATAGATGATGAATTTGATGATGATTATGATGATGAGGGCGGTACTTCTTTAGTTAAATCTAAACGCTTTCATTGTAATGGTGTAATAGATACTAATAAAAATGTCATGGAAAATGCTAAAGAGCTGCTTGGCAATATGCGCGGTATTTTAAATTATGTTGATGGTAAATATGAATTATTAATTGAAGATACTGGTTCTTCAGAATTTACAGTTACAGACGATCATATTATTGATGGCATATCTATTGATTATGGTAATAAAGACAACAGGGCAAATAAGGTAGTGGTTGAGTTCTTTAATGGCGCACAAGGTTATGAACAAGATACTGTTACTGTTTATCACAACAACAGCACTTCTACTTATAAAGATGATGATGGCGGTGAAGAATTAGAGGTTAAGGTAGCAGCACCGCATGTAGTATCCCCTTATGTAGCTTGGAATATGGGTAAAGCCGTATTATCAAGATCAAGATATCAAACCTCTATTAACTTTATGGCAACGCCTGAATTATATAAAGTTAATGTAGGATCAATTATTACAGTTACTTATGCTGGTCTTGGTCTGTCAGGTAAATTATTTAGAATTGAAACTATGGACTTACAGGCAAATGGTTTAATAGCTATTGGCGCTATTGAATATTTTGATATTTATACTTGGGTTATACCACCAGTTGAAAGCGTACCACCTAAATCTGATCCACCTACGGGGTTTGAATTAGTAGTGCCAACAGGACTATCTTTTAGTGATACAAGTAATATAAACCCTAGAGCTTTTTTAACTTGGACTGAAAATACAGATTACCCAGTTGATTTATACAGAGCTACAGTTTTAGATAGTGGTTCTAAACCAGTTGTGAACAAAACAGTTAATTCTAATTATATTTATTTAGATTTATTAGCGGTAGGAAGTTATACGGCTACAGTTACAGCAATTAATAGTGTTGGGGCTGAAAGTAATCCCTCTGCCACTTACTCATTCTCCGTAGCAGAAGAACCTATCTATACTGGTGATTTACAAGATAATGCTGTTACAAATGCAAAGGTTAATGATTTATCAGCAGTAAAAATTAATACTGGTGAACTTAATTTAGGTACAGCTTCAGGCATGGCTGTTAAACAAGCTAAGTCAGGATATACAGATACAACTACAGGCTTTTGGTTAGGTAATGATGGTGGCACGCCTAAATTTAATATTGGAACTAGCGCTAATTATTTAAAGTTTGATGGTTCTAATTTAGATATAGCAGGAGAAATATCTGCTGATACAGGAAGCATTGGTGGTTTTACTGTTGGCTCTACTTCTTTAATAGCAGGATCTAATGCTACTAGAATATCTTTATCTACAGCAGACGGAATACATCTTGGAAATAACACTTTTGCTAATGCACCTTTTAGGGTAGCTTTAGATGGTTCTGTAACAGCAACTAATGCAACAGTAACAGGAACGCTTACATTAACTAATGTAGATGGAACTACAGTTGTTTATAGCGGCGGTAATTTAGGTGTTGGAACTATTGGTGGTGGCAATCTTGGCTCAAGTGCTATATTTCCTACTACGCTAAGATATGAAAGAAGCAATGCAACCACAGTACCTTCTGATTCTGAATTTAATACTGCATTTGGAAGAAACCCAAAAGCTAATGATATTGTTGTTGTAAGTAGAACAGATACAAATGTACAAGTTGCTTACAAACATGATGGCAGTTCTTTTTCAGCTATAAGTAATTATATTGATGGTGATTTAATTGTTGATGGAAGCATAACAACAGATCAAATAGCAGCAAATACAATAGTAGCAAACAACATAGCATCAGGAACAATTACTGGGGATAGGATTAATGTTGATACATTAGATGTTAAAAGTTTTGCAAATGTTAGTTCTACTATTGTTAGCCATGTAACAGCAGGTACAAAATTTCCTTTAGCTAGAGATGGGCAGTCTTATGTGCAAAGAACCTCAGCATATACAGGAAGCAATGCTTCATTTATTCCTGTAACAATTACTGAAGTTAGAGATAATGCAGGATATGTGGCAATTTTCTCAGGGGTTCTTGGTGATGTTAATGGTGGCAGGGTCCAATATTCTTTAGATAATTCTACTTGGGTTAATGCAAGTGGTAATACAAATATATATTGGAATGCAGGAACTTATAGAGGATATACCTATGTCTATACAGGTCAGATAACTACACTATCAACATCACAATCTACTGTTTATTGGAGAGTATATTTTTCAGGTGGCTATAATCATACTCAGCTTTCACTTAATGTAATGATGGATAACACGCGATAATGAATATGTTTACTATATACAATTTAGAAACTGGTGAAATAGACCACTCAACCTCTACCGTTGCAGAAATGAATGAAGTGGGGCTGTTAGAAGGGCAAGGTATTATTGAGGGCGATTACCAACCTAATGAATATAAAATTGTTAATGGTGAAGCAATACAAAGAACTGATAATATATTAGAAATACTGAGAAATAAAAGAAATGAATTATTAAAAGAATCAGATTGGACTCAGGTAAATGATTGTCCTTTATCTGATACACAAAAAGCAGAATGGCAAACGTATAGACAAGCATTAAGGGACTTACCAGCAGATTATCAAGATACTGATAATATTGATGACGTTGTATTTCCAAACTTACCTTAATGACTTAATATATATACAATAGGATTTTATTATGGCACAAACAACAGATTACAATTTAGCAAACCAAACAGGAGCAGACTTTAGGGCAGAATTAAATGAAATTCTAGCAGCTTCAGTTAGTTTAAATAGTGGAGCTAGCGAACCAACCACAATGTATGCCCATCAATTATGGGTAGATACATCAAGTAATGTATTAAAAATAAGGAACGCTGCTAACAATGCATGGCTAACTACTGGTGTTAGCATCACTACATCTAATACTTTTGATATTAATGCTGGTACTGTTAATGGTATTACAGCATTAAGTTTTAGTTCAGGTGCTACAGTAGCATCTATATTAGATGAAGATAATTTATCTTCAGATTCAGCAACGGCATTAGCAACCCAACAATCAATTAAGGCTTATGTAGATAGCCAAGTAACAGCGCAAGATTTAGATATTACAGATGGAACTAATACAATTAGTATTGATCTTGATAGCGAGTCTTTGTCTTTATTAGGCGGAACTGGTATTACAAGTACAGCTTCAGGTAATGGGGTTTCTTTTGCTATTGGTCAATCAGTAGGCACCTCAGACAATGTGGTATTTAATCAAGTTACAGGCGCTTTAGTTGGCAATGCTTCTACAACAACAACTTTAGCAACTGCAAGAACTATATCAGGTGTTAGTTTTGACGGTTCAGCAAATATTACTTTAGATACAGATGATATTGGAGAAGGTTTAAACAAATACTTTACTGCTGAAAGAGTAGATGATCAGGTAAATACTTTACTAACAGCGGGAGCAAATATAAGTCTTACTTATGATGATGCTGGTGGTACATTAACAATAGCTAATACCAATAGCGCTGATATTACTTCAGTTGTGGCTGGAGATGGTTTAACAGGTGGCGGTACTAGTGGAGCTGTTACTTTAGCTGTTGGGGTAGATGATTCTTCAATAGAAATTAATTCAGATGCCCTAAGGGTAAAAGCAAGCGGTATTACTAATGCCATGCTTAGTGGTTCTATTGCTAATAATAAACTAGCAAATTCAAGCGTAACTATTAATTCTAATGCATTATCTTTAGGCGGAACTTTAACTTTAGATACAGATGATATTGGAGAAGGTTCTACTAATCTTTACTATACAGATGCAAGAGCAAATTCAGCTATAGATGCTAGAGTTACTAATACCTTTATAAACAATTTAACAGGCGTTGTGGCTGATACTTCAACAGCTTTAGCGACTGCAAGAACAATAGCTTTAAGTGGAGATGTAGTAGGCTCTGTTTCATTTGATGGAACTTCTGATGTAACCATATCAAGCACAATACAAGCCAATTCAGTAGCTTTAGGAACTGATACTACTGGTAACTATGTAGCTACAATAACTGGTACTGCTAATAAAGTTTCTGTATCAGGATCAGGAAGCGAAACAGCAGGCGTAACACTATCATTGCCTGATGACGTGCAAATAGCAGATAGCCTAACAGTAGCAGGAAATCTTACGGTTAATGGAACGCTAGTATCACTAGACAGCACAAACCTAGATATTCAAGACAACCTATTCCAACTTAATGCAGGTCTTACAGGCAGTCCTGTTAATGATACAGGTATGCTTATTAATCGTGGCAATCAAAACAATGGCATATTTATGTGGGATGAGTCTGTTGATAAGTTCACAATGGGACTTACAACAGCAGATGGTACTTCTACAGGCAATATAACTTTAGCTTCACTTGGAACTTTAGTAGCTAATGTAGAAGGAAATGTTACAGGTAATGTTACTGGAACAGCAGCTACAGTAACAGGTGCAGCACAAACAGCTATTACAAGTGTTGGAACTCTTACAGGTTTAACAACTACAGGAAACATAAATCTAGGAGATAACGATAAAGCTATCTTTGGAGCAGGTTCAGATTTACAGATTTATCATGATGGAAGTAATAGTCGTATTCATGATGCAGGTACAGGCGATTTACTTATTAATGGACAAGCAAATATTATTCTAGGTGCGTTGAGTGGAGAGGAGTATTTAAGAGCTACAGAAAATGGTGCTGTATCAATAAAATACGACAACGCAACCAAACTAGCCACAACCTCAACAGGCATTCAGGTAACAGGTGTCGTAACAGCAACTAGCCTAGACATCTCAGGTGATGTTGATATTGATGGTACGACTAACCTAGACGTAGTAGATATAGATGGTGCTGTTGATATGGCTTCTACTCTTAATGTTTCAGGAAACATTACAGGAACACTAGCAACAGCAGCACAAACAAATATAACAAGTCTTGGTACTCTTACAAGTCTTTCTGTTACTGGTGATTTACTGGTAGGTGATAAAATTAGACATGCAGGAGACACTGATAATTATATTGCTTTTCCTAATGCTGACGAGTTTAGAATTGTTACAGGTAATGCAGGAAGAATTTATGCATATAACAGTCAGGTAGTTATTAATGAAGATAGCATGGATACTGATTTTAGAGTTGAAAGTAACGACAACACTCATGCTTTGTTTGTTGATGGTGGTACTTCTAGAGTCGGAATAAATAAATCTGCTCCTGTTACACCTTTAGATGTTGCTTTCCCTGCTCTTACTTCTGCAACTCAAAAAAATGAATTAGTTTTAGAATCAAGGGCGTCTGGCTCAACAGCACAAACAGGAGCCTTGACAGGAATAACTTTCAACAACAGAACAAATTTATATGTTGCAGGTTCATTCAATAGTACCGCAGGTGTTTATGGCGTAGATTTAGATACAGGTCAATATGGACGCTCATTGGGGTTAGATTTCTATACGAGTGCGACAGACAGTACAGCGACAAGAAAGTTAAGAATAGATGCGGCAGGTAATGTTGGAATTGGAGTCAGCGATCCAACAGCAAATCTTGTAGTTACACAATCAGGCAACACACCTACAAGTGGTTTTAACTCAAATCAATGGCAAGGATGTTTTGTTAATACTGGAACAACAACATCTATTGCAAGAGTTGGTATTTATTCAGGAAACGCAACTACTGCTTTATTAAATTTTGGAGATGTTGATGACGCTGATATTGGTGGTATTAGTTATGACAATTCAGATAATTCAATGGCACTTAGAACTAATAATGGTGAAAGACTAAGAATTAATGAGTCAGGCAACGTTGGAATTGGAGCTACATCTTCTTTAGACAATAAACTAGAAGTTAATGGCGGTGATATAAGAGTAAGAGGTACATCAACTCCAAGTATTAAGTTTAACAATGCAGATCAAGAAGTTGTCGGTATGAGATTACAAAGCGGTGCTACAGGTAACTTATCTTTTCATACAGATAAGATGGTTATAGGTGCGTCAGGCAAAGTTGGAATTGGAGTCAGCGATCCTGATGCTGATTTAGAAGTAAGGACAACTACTGTTGTTTCAGGTGCTTCAGATACAGTTAATTCTATTCTTATGGGATTACAGTCCGCTAACAGACCAACAATTATACTTGATACAGCAGATACTACTTACACTAATAGAACTTGGAATATTACTAATGTTGGTTCAGCAGGTAGTTTATTTATTGGAAGAAACGGTTTAGACGTAATGACCATGACGAATGATGGCAACGTTGGAATTGGGGTAACTAATACTGTTGGTAGAGAATTATGCGTAAAAGGAGAAGTGGCAGCTATATCTACAGGCTCTACTGATACACATATACTTATGGGTGCTAGTGATTCTATTGTTAATATTGCAGCTACATATTCGTCTAGTGGCTCTTATGTTCCGCTAGTTTTTGAAACAAGCGGTCAAGAAAAAATGAGAATTGATGCGTCAGGCACCATATTAATTGGTAGAACTGGTGCAAGTGGACTAGGCATATTAAATGTAGAGGGTGGTGCAGATTTTACAAGTGGTAATGTCCTATTTTGTAGAGATTCAGGCAGCGTGGGAATTGGCACCGCATCCC
>Ga0209830_10001513_pt1 | contig 20421 bp, 24 predicted proteins | sample ArcticOcean_MG_C_12_FD_187439 | JGI IMG/M metagenome (GOLD analysis project Ga0209830, IMG submission 187439) | Marine microbial communities from western Arctic Ocean - ArcticOcean_MG_CB8_130 (SPAdes) (version 2) | ecosystem: Environmental > Aquatic > Marine > Oceanic | place: Arctic Ocean...
TAACCTATGGAAACCAACACCTGGTAAACATACAGTCAGAATCGCTCCTTACCAATTCGACAAGGATAATCCATTTATCGAATTGTATTTTCACTATAACATTAACAACAAAACTTATTTATCACCACAATCATTTGGTAGACCAGACCCTATTGTAGAGTTTGCGGATAAACTAAAAAGAATGGGTGACAAAGAAGATTGGAAAGCAGCGAAAGCTATGGAGCCAAAACTTCGTACTTTTGTTCCTGTTATTGTTAGAGGTGAAGAAGGTGAAGGAATCCGTTTTTGGGGATTCGGTAAAACTGTATATCAAGAAATTCTTGGATACATTGCTGACCCAGATTATGGTGATATCACAGACCCACTAAGTGGTAGAGATTTAACAATCGAATATAAATCAGCTGAAGAAGCTGGTACGAGTTATCCAACTACTACCATTAGAGTTAAACCAAGTACATCTCCTATTACTGCAGATGAATCAAAGATTGACGGATTATTGGAAGGACAAACCGAAATTACTGACTTATATTCAGAGTTATCTTACGATGAATTGAAATCTGTGTTAGAAGGATGGTTAAATCCAAACGCAGAAGGTGAATCAAAACCTGTTTCAGCGGGATTATCTCAACCAACGGCTAGACCAGCTGCAGCAGCTCCGGTTCAACCAAAAGTAGAGATTAACGCTCCACAGAAAACTGATGATGTAGCGAATGCATTTGATGACTTGTTTAACAAATAAAAACCAACTTAATGGCGAAGAAGAAAGAAAAAGAACTGGATCTTGCAGACATCCTAGCGGGTGAACTGAACAAACAATCCAAAGACCAAAAAGTAGCATTTTTCCTTAATGATGATGAAGCACCTACCAATGTAGATGGTTGGGTTTCAACTGGATGTGCTATGTTAGATGTGGCAATTTCGAATCGTCCTTATGGTGGTTTACCAGTTGGTAGAATAACTGAAATAACAGGATTAGAACAATCAGGAAAATCATTAGTATCAGCCCACCTCCTTGCGGAAACACAAAAGCAAGGTGGTGTTGCTGTTCTTATTGATACAGAAACTGCAGTAAGTAGAGAATTTTTAGAAGCAATCGGTGTAGACGTTTCTAAATTACTTTATGTGACCGCAGATTCGGTTGAACAAATCTTTGATTTCACAGAAACTATCATTGAGAAAGTTAGAGAAACATCAAAGGATAAATTAGTTACTATCGTAGTAGATTCAGTAGCAGCGGCCTCCACAACGAATGAGTTGGCTTCTGATTATAAGAAAGATGGATATGCTACCGATAAGGCTATTATTATTTCCAAAGCAATGAGAAAGATTACCAATATGATTGGTAGACAAAAAATCTCATTGGTATTCACCAACCAACTTAGACAAAAGATGAACGCTATGTTCGGAGACCCTTGGACTACAAGTGGTGGTAAAGCTTTAGCTTTCCATGCATCTGTACGATTGAGGTTGAAGAATATGGGGCAAATCAAGATGAAAGTTAACGGAGCTGATAGGACAGTTGGAATGAAAGTTCGTTGTCAAGTAGTAAAAAACAGAATGGGACCACCATTACGGTCAGCTGATTTTGAAATCTACTTTGATAGAGGAATTGATAACTACGGTTCGTGGTTAGGAGTAATGAAAGATAATAAAATGGTAAAACAAGCTGGGGCTTGGTATTCATATGTTGATACTGATACTGGAGAAGAAATTAAATTCCAATCCAAAGATTTCATAGTAATGATGGGAGAGAAAGAAGAGTTACGTGAGCAAATTTACAAAAAGATTTGTGAAGAAACTATTTTACAGTATAAAGGTGATACTCTCGATATCGATAATATGGAAATTGATACAAAAGGACCTGGAATTAACGAGTAAAAACAAAAATCAATATGAGTAAATTAGTTACAATGTTGAGATTAAGTGCTGAGGCTGATAGAGCCAAAGCACTTTTATCTCTAGATTTATTGGATAATAGGGCAGTTGGTATTGGAGACCATTCTACTGAAGATTTCTACAAAAACGCAGAGGAAGCTCTGATTAAGTTAGTAGATGCAGATGATAGATTGGCAGCAATACAAAAATACTTCCCTCCAACAAAAGAAGTTATATAAATGAAAGCACTATACAAGAACATTTTAGATTCGGTTGAAACTGATAGAACCCAAAATGTCAATAGACACAAGAATTCTCGTGTATTAATTATTGATGGGTTAAACACATTCATCAGATGTTGGTCATCAATACCAACTATGAATGAAGATGGAGACCACGCAGGTGGTGCAACCGGTGCATTAAAATCAATAGGTTACGCAATAAGGCAAACTCAACCGACTCGTGTTGTTGTAGTGTTCGATGGTAAGGGTGGTTCAGCATCACGTAAGAAAAAGTTTAGTGGGTATAAAGCTCAAAGAGATTCTAACAAACTTAGAGTAAATCGTGCTTATAAAGGTATGATGAATGATGAGGATGAAAGAGAATCTATGAAAAGACAATTCGTTTGGTTAAATGAAATGTTGGATGGGTTACCTTTAACAACTATGATTTACGATGGAGTTGAAGCAGATGATATAATGGCTTATATCTCTACCACACTTCTCAAGGAAGATGAACAAGCGGTAATTATGTCAACAGATAAGGATTTCCTTCAACTGATTGATGATACAACTATCGTTTGGTCACCTACCAAAAAGAAAATGTATAATACAAAAATGGTAAAAGAAGAATTTGGTATTGAATCAAAGAACCTTTTATTATATAGAGTATTGGATGGAGATAAATCAGATAATATTCCTGGTGTTTATGGATGTGGAATTAAAACAGTATTGAAGAGATTCCCAGAAATAGGTGGAGAAGAGAAGTTATCAGTAGATGATTTATTACAACTTTGTGAAACTAAATATGATGAGACAAAAGGTAAGATAAAGATATATAAAGATATTCTTGGTTCTAAAAACCAAATTTTATTAAACAGAGAACTAATGCAACTCGATGATGTTGATATTAGTGGTACTATAAAAATGAATTCTTTAGATAGATTTAATGAACCTGTTCCTTCTCTAAACAAATTAGATTTTATGAAAATCCTCCTTAAATACAAGGTTATAGGAAACTTCGGTGATATCAATGATTGGTTAAAAACCACATTCGGTAACATCATTACAGATTAATTTACTGGGTGATTGAAGCCAATCATAATAAAACCGATGATGTGTAGCCTCTGAGGTCCATAAAGCCGGACATCACCCGTAAATTATTTTTAAAAAAATTAGGTTATTACAAATATATTTCGTATATTTGTATTCACAATTACTAAAACACTTAAATGCAAGAACAAGTAGATACATTATCAAAATATGGGCAATCCTTTCAATCAAAGGTTCTTTCAGCTCTTCTTGTTGATGGTAAATTCTTAGATACTATATCTGAGATAACCACACCTAAGTTTTTCGAACATGATGCAAGTAAATGGATTGTTAGTGAAATATTAGAATATCATGAGGTATATAGACAACCACCAACACTAGATGTATTTAAATCTCAATTATCAAAAGTAGATAATCCAATTTTAAAGAAAACAGTAGTAGATCAACTACGACACGTTTTCACTCAAGTTGGTAATGTTGATTTAGAATACATTAAGAATGAGTTTACGGATTTCTGTAAAAATCAAAACCTTAAAGGAGTTATATTACAATCAGTTGATTTACTTCAAGCTGGTCAGTATGATAAAATAAAAGTTTTAGTAGATAATGCAATGAAAGTTGGTACTGAAACCGATTTAGGACATGATTATAAGATAGATTTTGATGAAAGAGCAAATGAATTAAAACGTTCTACTGTTCCAACCAATTGGCAACCTATAAATGATTTAATGGATGGAGGATTAGGACCAGGTGAATTGGGAGTTGTAGTTGCACCATCAGGTGTAGGTAAAACTTGGATACTTACTGCATTGGGTGCAGATGCTGTTAGAAGAGGTTTAAGTGTGGTTCATTACTCTATGGAGTTATCAGAACACTATGTGGGAGCACGTTATGATACTGTATTTACACAAATCCCCTCAACTGATTTAAAAGAAAGAAAAGAAGAGGTTAAACATAAAATAGAATCTTTACAAGGTAAATTACTTATTAAGTATTTTCCACCAAAGGGAGTTTCTGTAAGAAAGTTAAACCAACATATTGAAAAAATGATGATTTCGGATAATAAACCTGATTTAATCATTGTAGATTATGCTGATTTACTATTATCTGATTCAAATAAACACGATTCAACATATGCTGAACAAGGTGGGGTTTATATTGACCTTCGTGGAATGGGTGGACAATTGGAAATTCCAATATGGACAGCATCTCAAACTAATCGTTCTGCTATTGATTCAGAAGTTATTGAAGCAGATAAGATTGCAGATTCATATGCTAAAGTAATGAATGCAGATTTCATTATGAGTTGGAGTAGAAAATCAAAAGATAAATTGAATGATACTGCAAGAGCTCACATCATGAAAAACAGATTTGGACCTGATGGAATTACGTTCCCATGTAAGATGAACACTAACACAGGATACATTGAAGTATATGATGGTAATTCACCAGATGGTGTAATTGCAACAAAACAATCTGCAAGTGGACAGTTGGAAACTAAGAAATTACTTCATAAGAAGTATGTAGAAAACATGGGATAATGATAAATTACGAATCATTTGGTAAGTTCATTGAACATAATGAGTTAGATTTAGAATATCATAGGGTAACCCAAGATGTGTTTGAAATAGAAGATGTAGATACTGCATTGGAAATTATTTTTAAATATCATCGTCAGAAAGGATTTCCTCATTATGATATTCCTACTCATAGGAGAGTACAACAATTTAAATCTTTAAAAAGATTTGATGAACAAACGTTATTTAAAGATGGTAAAATAGACCAAACAATGCATGGATTATCACTTGCATGGACTTATTTTCCTCATTGGGTAGATGTGATTTGTGGTTCGAGTAAATTATCACCAATTGAATATTGGAATAACGATGATAAGTTAAAAGAGATTATTAGAAAAACTTGGAATTGGCAAATCAAACATGGTAGTGGTTCTTTTACTTTAAATCGGTTAAGACAGAATTTAAAAATATATGGAGGGAATCAATCAGTATCCAATTTCAGACCTTCAGCAGCAAAATATATCTATAATACCTATGGAAATCAAGGAGTTGTATGGGATATGAGTTGTGGATGGGGAGGAAGGTTAATAGGATTCCTCACAAGTGATTGTAAGAAGTATATTGGTACTGAACCCTCAACTAAAACATTTGATGGACTAGAGAGGTTAAATACGGATATCAATTCGATTGGCAAAGAAGTAGAATTACATAAGTTAGGTTCAGAGGTTTTTAAACCAGAAAATGAATCTATTGATTTGTGTTTTACATCACCTCCTTATTTTGATACTGAAAAGTATGCAGATGAGGAAACCCAATCTTATAAAAAATATCCAACCGAAAGTGGATGGATAGATGGTTTTTTAAAAGATACGATTTCAAACTGTTATTGTAGTTTGAAAGTTGGTGGAAAGTTAATGTTAAACATCGCTAATACCAAAAAATATAAAACAATAGAAAACGAGACGATACGAATTTCTTCCGAAATTGGATTCAAACATACAGATACAATATATTTGATTTTATCATCTGTATCTGGAAATGGGGAAAAGTTAGAACCCATTTTTATATTTGAAAAATAGAGGATAGAATATCAAAAAAATTATCACACACTTAATAAAAAAAAATAAACTGTGTGATAATAAAAAATTATCGGAAATCTATTCTGTTTTTAGAATTAGATGATAATTATAAACACCTCCTTACGATGAGGGGGATTAAATAAATTAATAATTAATAAATTTTATGGCAAATTCAAACGAAATTTTCGAAAACATTAAAGAGTTATATACTCAATTCGAAGCAGAACACAATGGTAGCTCAAAGGCTTCTGCATCACGAGCAAGAAAAGCAATTGGTGAAATCAAGAAACTTGTAACAGACTACAGAAAAGTATCAGTAGAAGAAAACAAGTAATCTAGATAACTATGAGCAAATTATTCGAAGAAAGAATACCATTCAAACCATTTGAATATCCGATGTACTACACCGAAGGGTGGCTTAAACAAGCACAGGCATTTTGGTTACATACTGAAATATCTATGCAAGGAGATGTCAAGGATTGGAATGAAGTACTTACTGAATCTGAAAAAAACTTAGTTGGTAATATTCTTTTGGGATTTGCTCAAACTGAGTGTGCAGTATCTGATTATTGGACTAATATGGTTACCGATTGGTTTCCTAAACACGAGATAAGACAGATGGCAATGATGTTTGGTTCACAAGAAACAGTTCATGCTACTGCATATTCATATCTAAATGAAACATTAGGATTAGATGATTTCTCAGCGTTTTTGCACGAACCTGCAATTGCTGAGAAGTTTGAACTCCTAACTGCAACATCCAATGAATGGAAACATACAGATTTGGCAACAAATCCTATTGCAAGAAAAGAAGTTGGTAGAAGTTTAGCAATCTTCTCTGCATTTAGTGAAGGAGTATCCCTATACTCTTCATTTGCAGTGTTGTACTCATTCCAAATGAGAAATATGTTAAAAGGGATTGGACAACAAATGAAATGGAGTGTAAGAGATGAATCTCTACATTCTAAAATGGGTTGCCAATTATTCAGACACATGAGTGATGAATTCCCAGAATTACTAGGAGATGCCAAAGAAGGTATCTACGAAGCAGCAAAACTTATCATACAATTAGAACACAACTTCATTGATATGATATTTGAACAAGGTGATTTAGAAAACCTTAAAAAGAAAGATTTAAAAAACTTTATCGTAAAAAGAGTAAATGAGAAACTTCTTGAACTTGGATATGAAGTAAAAGAAGGTACTGATGATTACTTTGAATATGATAAAAAATCAGCATCCGAATTAGATTGGTTCTACCACTTAACCGGTGGATTGACACATACTGATTTCTTCGCTATTAGACCTACTGATTATAGTAAGGCAAATGAAGGTGAAGATTGGGGAGATTTATTTTAAAAAATAGTTAATGACACCATTTGATTACTTAAATACAAGTATTAAATCATATCAACGAGTTAGTAGTTTACAAGGAATTGGATTATTTGCGTTGATTGATATAAAAAAAGGTGAAACTCTTTTCCCAAAATGGAAAGGAGAAACAGATTGGTATAAAATAAAGTTTAGTGAGGCTAAACTATTACCAAGAGAAGTGTTTGCATACATACTTCGTTCATTTGTAAGTAAAATTGAAGATGATAACTCATATATCAATTTCAGATTAGTTAAAGATACTAATTTCTTATTTACAGAACCATTATGCTTACTAAACTCAAAAGAAGAAAATGGTAACGTTGATTCCAGTTATGGAATTTCGTTATGTGATATAAAAAAAGATGAAGAACTGTATGGAAACTATGAGTACAAACCAACAGTAGTTCTTATATAATATAATTAATACTAAAATAAATGGCTAAAAATTACGGTGAAGAATTGGGATGGGAACTTGATGTAGATTTTCCATCATGGGGAAATACTGAGATATATGTTAAAACAATATCTAAAGGATATTTACTTGTTGGTGAAAAACCAAAGGATGCATATTGGAGAGTTGCATCACGAGTTGCAATGCGATTAGGTAAACCACAACTAGCAACCAAATTCTTTGACTATATATGGAAGGGTTGGTTGAACTTAGCAACACCTGTTCTTTCAAATACTGGTACTGATAGGGGATTGCCTATTAGTTGTTTTGGTATTGATGTAGCTGATTCCATATATGATATCGGTTCTAAGAACTTAGAATTAATGTTACTTGCCAAACATGGTGGTGGGGTTGGTGTTGGTATCAACCAAATCAGACCAGCGGGTTCTACTATTACAGGTAATGGAACATCTGATGGTGTAATACCATTTGCAAAAATATACGATTCAACAATACTCGCAACCAATCAAGGTTCGGTACGAAGAGGAGCTGCATCTGTTAACCTTAACATAGAACATAAAGATTTCGAAGAGTGGTTAGAAATCAGAGAACCAAAAGGAGATGTAAACAGACAATCATTAAATCTACACCAATGTGCAGTAGTAGGTGATAAGTTTATGAGAAAACTTCAAGATGGTGATCCTGATTCTCGTAGAAAGTGGGGAAAATTATTACAAAAAAGAAAAGCAACTGGTGAACCATATATTATGTATAAGGGAAATGTTAATAAAGCAAATCCAGAAGCTTATAAGAAAAATGGTTTAAAAGTTCATATGACAAACATATGTTCTGAAATTACACTACATACCGATGAAAATCATTCATTTGTTTGTTGTTTATCTTCATTAAACTTATCCAAGTACAACGAGTGGAAAGATACTGATTTAGTTTATACAGCAACTTGGTTCTTGGATGGTGTACTTGAAGAGTTTATACAGAAAGCAAAGAATATGAAAGGATTCGAACATTCTGTTGCATCTGCTGAAAAAGGTAGAGCATTAGGATTGGGAGTTTTAGGATGGCACACATATCTACAACAAAATGGTATTCCATTTGAAGGTATGGAAGCACAATTCGAAACTCGTAAGATTTTCTCTCAATTAAAGATTGAATCTGAAAGAGCAAGTAGAGATATGGGTGAGGAAATGGGAGAACCATTGTGGTGTAGAGAAACGAATATGAGAAATACTCACTTAAGAGCAATTGCACCAACCGTATCTAATTCAAAATTAAGTGGAAACGTTTCTGCAGGTATTGAACCATGGGCTGCAAATGTATTCACAGAACAAACATCTAAGGGAACGTTTATTAGAAAAAATGCTGAACTAGAAAAAGTTCTAAGAAAAGCTGGTATCAATAATAAAGATACTTGGGATAAAATATTAGCTGATGGTGGTTCTGTACAAGATGTTCCTGAATTGGATAAGTGGTGTTACTTAAATGGAAAAATGTTATTATGTGCAGAAATAGGTGATGAGGATAGAACAAAAACATATCCTGTTAAAGATGTTTACAGAACTTTTAAAGAAATCAACCAAATGGATTTAGTTAAACAAGCGGGCGTAAGACAACAATATATTGACCAAGGAGTTTCATTAAACTTGGCATTTCCATCGATAGTTGAACCAAAGTGGATTAACCAAGTAACGATGGAAGCTTGGAAACAAGGAATTAAAACATTGTACTACATGAGAACTGAATCAGTACTTCGTGGTGATATAGCACAAAGAGCTCTTGACCCGGATTGCGTAGCCTGTGATGGATAATGGTTAGTTTATTATGTTCATCAAGAAGTGGTTCTACTAGTTTATCATTATATCTTTCAAAGATACTTGATTTAAAACTAGAAACACTTCCGTTTATAAAAGAAAGAGAAATATCTAGTTTAGAAGATGGTATATTTTACAAAATATTAATCCATCAACAAGCAAAAGGATATGATTCTTTATTTGACTTTGGTGAACAAATTATACTAAAATCTGATAAAATAATTTTATTGGATAGAGAAAATAAATTAGAACAATCAGAATCATTGGCATTTAGAAAATCTAAATACGGTGATGATTTTTCTAAATACCATATACGAGAACCATATGGAAATATTGATGTTAATTTGGTAAATGAATGTATGTTTCATTATAAAGAACATAGTAGAGCATTATCACAATTATCTAAAAAACACAATATACCTTTGTTTACGTATGAGGAGATATATTTAAATAAAAGAATTGATAGATTGAATGAATATCTTGGTATTGATAGAAATGAAAATCTTGAAAATTTATACATAAATAACAACAGAGATAGAATAATTAATTTAAAGGAAACAATGATATGATACAAGTAAAGAAATTTTATGCAGAATGGTGTGGACCTTGTAAGGTACTAACACCTCTAATGGAAAATGTAAAATCTAAATTTAATAATGTAAATTTTGAGGATATAGATATAGAAGTTCAATATGAAGTTGCACAGAAGTATCATGTACGTTCTGTTCCAACTGTTATTATTGAAAAAAATGGTGAAGAAGTACAACGATTCACAGGAGTACAATCCGAAATGGCGTATATAAACGCTTTGAATGAAAACTTATAGTAAATCATTAGGATATATGAAAATAATTTCGTATATTTGTAACAAATAAATAATATGGCAAGCATAAAAGTATTTATGAAGGATGAGGAAAAAGATAAACCAGTAATTGGAATCCCTCAAGTTCCTAAAAAATTAAGTAAACAACTATCAAATCAAGATGGAACTGAAATTGTTTATTTTGTAGATAAGAATTACGGATTATCAAATGGATTAGCAACAGCAATGAATTTTTCTATTTTACATCCAATGTCACCAAATATGTGTGAAATTAAATGTAAAATAGAAAGAATTGACTAAAGTTTATCCTAAATAATTAGGTTATATCAAATAAATTTCGTATATTTACATTATAAATAACTTAAAATATAAATAGATATGGCAGGAATTAAATTCGTACACAGAGATGAAACAACAGTAAAATTAAAAGCAACACCTAAAATTGCCTTTAATAAGAGTAAAAAGTTAACTAGTTTAGAGGGTGGTGAGCCACTATATTATATACAAGTTGCTGAGGCATTTAGGTTAAAACTTGATACTTTCTGTGATTTTAATCAAAAACATCCAGTATATCCAGATTATAGTTTAATAAACATTCCTATAATACGAGATGAACGTTCAAAGGTATTTATTTAAAACATAATATAGGTTACATGAAACAATATACAGACAAACAACTAGAAGAAAATTACAATAAATTCATTGCAGCGGTAAAGAGTTTATTCACAGGTGAAAGATTAGAAAAGTTACTACATATGTACAGTATGGAAGAACTTGGACCTAATCTAATGTTACAACCTGCAAGTGGTAACATAGGTTATCATAACGCATATGATGGGGGATACATTGACCACATTATGAATGTAGTTAATAACTCAATCAGAATGATGAAGTTATATGAAGATGTGGGTGGAAAAATCGATTTCACTCGTGATGAATTGTTATTCGCTGCATTCCATCATGATTTAGGAAAACTTGGTAAAAAAGGAGTGCTTAATTACTTACCAAATAAATCTGAGTGGCATATTAAAAATCAAGGAAAGATTTATACAAACAATCCAGAATTACCATTCATGGATTTAACTGATAGAACATTTCTAACATTAAGTGATTATGGATTAACACATACGAGTAACGAGTGGTTTGGAATCAGACTAACTGATGGTATGTATGATGATGCAAATATCAAATACCTTAAAACTTATAATCCAGATAACACACTACGTTCGAACATACAATATATACTACATTGGGCAGACCATATGAGTACTTGTATGGAAAGGGATACTCAAAACAACTAATGAGATTAAGAGGGGAATCACATCCTAGATCAAAACTAACTACCGAGCAAGTACTACAAATCAGAGAACTTTATTCAAAGGGATTTTCTACTAATGTAATTGCTCGTAACTTTAAAGTTTCTACTTGGAATATAGAAGAAATTGTAAAGAGAAAAACGTGGACACATATATGAAATTCAATTTTAATAACGATAAGTATAAATTTAACTTCTCATTCCCAACTATAATATTCTCAATACCAACTGCTATAATAGGACATAGTATTCATGGTGGATTTTGGTGGACATTATTTGATTTATTCTTTTGGCCAATAGCATGGCTGAAGTGGTTAATATATCGAGATGTGAATGTTACAATAATAAAGAACGCATTTAGTTGGTTCTTAGAATAAATAAACTAATATATAATGACTAACGGAGAAGATATATTATCAAAGTATAGAAAAGGCACTTTCGTTGGAGAATTTCCAACCATTTCAGAACATGATTTTGAATTATTAAAAGAAACATACCCGAAGGATACTGTTAAAGAAATGATGGCAGAATTATTCATGGAGTATCCAATACCATATGCTGATATTACTGAAGAAGATGCTTATAATGATTTTTTAAAACTTAAAGGTTTTAGATGGAGTGAGTATCTTAAAGAAGGTGAATGGTTTCCACGAAAAGCAGCGGAATCTAAATATCCATTAACATACGATGGAAAACAACAATACTTTTCTCGTATCAATACAGGTAACAGAGCATCTAATTATTTCCAACAACACAACAGATGGAGTGTAGATGGTTCAGTTTCACCAGGTCCAAAAAGAACTTGGGAAACGAAAGCATTTATGGTATCTTTAATGGGAGCATCTTATTCTTTAAAATTACCACAAGTTGGTAAAAAGGAATTAAGAACAATGATTGGATTACGCAAGTATATATGTGCCCAGTTCAAGCCAAATGTTGCCAAGATGTTTTATGATATGAATAATGCTAAAACTGTACTTGATTTCTCAATGGGATGGGGTGATAGATTAGCAGGTGCATTTTCAAGTGAAACAGTTGAACATTATGTAGGGTTAGACCCTCGTAAAGAAAATCATCCTATCTATGAACAACAAAGAGATTTCTATACCAAACATACATCTTTCTTTGAAACACCTACCAAAACAAACTTCTATGAATCACCAGCAGAAGATTTCAACTATGATGAGTATAATGATTACTTTGATGTAGTATTTACATCACCACCATACTTTTCAGTTGAAAGATATTCACACGATGATACACAGAGCTGGGTAAGATATAAAAACATAAACGATTGGAACAAGAATTTTTTACATACTACGTTGGGTAAGATTATACCAACAGTTAAGAAAGGTGGTATTATTGCAATTAACATCGCTGATGTTTATGCAAGTTCTAAAGGTGATAAGGGTTGGCTAGAAATTTGTAATCCAATGATTGAATACCTCACTTCTAAGGGATTAACTTATAAGGGGTGTATTGGTATGGAAATGGCAAAAAGACCTAATAGTGGTGGTGCAGGAACTGCTAAAGATGGACAACAGTATTCAGAGGAGAGTTTACAGTTGGCAGAAGAAACAAAAAACCAAACTTTTTGTGAACCTGTGTGGATAGTTCAAAAATAATTCACTTTTTATTAGGTTATTCCAATAAAAAGTCGTATATTTACTTAGTAAATGTGTGGGAGTTCCCATTAATGTTAAACCTTAAAACTATATAAATTATGACTAATAAAATCGAAATGTTTGTGAAGAGTATTGAGGGAGTTAAGTTCACTCCTCCTCAGAAGAAGATAGTTAACCTCATCCTTAAAGGTTGGGAAATCAAAGTTGTGAATAAGCATAGAATGAATGGTGGAGAGATGATGTGGAAAACACCAAACGATTCATTAGAGTATGCTGGGAAAGTTTACAAAGCGTTTTTCAACGTATTCTATCAGATAAAGAAACAAAAGGGAATCGAAGTTCCCACTAACCTATTTTGTAAATAAACTATGAATACACTAAAACACCATTTGGCTAGATTAGAAATGATGATGATGGAAGAACGTGGTATTATCATATCTTACGAAGAAGCATTAGAATTAACAAATAACAAATCTTAAAACCTTAAATTATGATTAAAGCATTAAAATCAAAACTACTAACATACCTTTTCACAGATTGGGTAAAAACTGAAACTGATTTAGAAACCTTAATGGTAACTAAAAAATACATTAAACTTAGAGAAATCGAGATTACAGGAATTAAACCAGTAATGGGATTCCGTTCACATATTGCAGAAGAAGACCAAGTGAATGGGTAGATATAAGTTCAAAAATAGAAAATACCCAAAGGATTTTCAATCTGTATGTGACTATATAAAACACAAAAAAGGAGTTGTTGTAAAATTAGGACATATAACTTCTTTCATGGGACATTTTAATAGAACCATTTTTGTTCATCACAACTATGATTTAACAAATAATGGATTATATGCCTTACTACATGAAGTAGGACATGCGTTACAACCACCAACTGCTGTTGGTTCGAACTCGTATAAGAATATAGATGATGATACTAACAAACGAGAGTTTGAAATGGGTAGATTTGTAAATGAATTAAACGCATGGGAAATTGGATTATCAATTGCTAATAAACTAAAAATTTCATTAAATAAAGATGATTGGAATAAACAAAAAGATGAGGCTCTTCTTACTTATTGGCCTAATAACTCTAAGTAGTTGTGAGCACGAAGAATTTGGTGAAATAGATATTCCACCACCTATATCTCAGACAATTTACAAAGAATCCTATTTAAATCAAAGAAGTGGAACATACTTCATTTGGGGAAATGGATCTGAAAGTTATAGTTTGAACATCGGAACAAATCAAACCGGTGGTACGTTGGAATTCTCACAAGGAGCATCATACTATGATGTTAACAATGATGGATTTCAAGATATTTTAGCATGTCCATACTATGATGATGGTACAATACGAAGAGCATCTGCTCATTGGTTTATTAATGAAGGAGATGATAAAACTTACATAAAAGATTCTTCTTTTATAAATGACAATACGGATGGATTTACGGGACATAAGATATTAAAAACTGATGTAAATAATGATAATCTAGCTGATTTCATTTTATTGGGAGTTGATGAAAGTCAACCAGGAAACTATGGAGGAAACTTTACGGTATTAATTCAACAAACAGATTCTACATTTAATGTTAATGAAGTTGATAATGGATTTGGTCTATGGTATCATAACGGAGCTACAGGAGATATTAACGGTGATGGGAATGTTGATGTGATAACTGCTCAAGATATTTGGTATGGTGATGGTACTGGTAATTTTACAAATTCTAATTTTGATTTACATCAATATACCAACCCTATTTTAACATATGAAATTATTGATATAAATAAAGATGGATTTAATGATATGGTATTGGGTACACATGAGATTTATGGATATACTACATCAATTGTACTTGGCAAATCAAATGGATTTGATACTTCAAATACAGTAATCCCACTCCCAAACACTAACACAGAATATACCATGGACATTGAATTCATGGATATTGATAATGATGGTGATCTGGATATAATTGAAGGAAGATATGATGGCAATCGTTCTGAACTTGTATTATATATAAATCATAATCTAAATTTTACATTAGATACCACAATACTTTCAGAATCACTAGATGGTGGTGGTATAAATGGAAGTAGTGATAACTATGGATGGACTCAATTCAAAATAGATGATATTGATAAAGATGGGGTTGATGATATTATTTGTGAAAATTATCATGATGGCATTTATAATGGATTGAAACTAATAAATGGAGTGTGGGTAAAGCATATTTTTAATTAAAAATAATTATAAAACAATTAGGATATATGAAATAAATTTCGTATATTTGTATAAATAAATAAAACAGAGAGAATTTGTATCAAAATATCTATTATCAGAGAGAAAAAAACTTAATCCATCTTTGGGATTCTAAAAGAGGATATATGGCATATCCATACACTAGATATGCATATGAAAGAGCAGAACGAGGTGAGTTTAAATCTATTTATGGAGATAAATTAACTAAGATTTACAAATTTAAAGGAGATGACCCAAACCTATTCGAATCGGATGTACCTGAAACTACACGAGCATTAGTAGATATGTATTCAGAATCAGATGATGTTTCGGATGGACATGTTATTCTTACTTATGATATTGAGTGTGAAATGACAAGTGGTATACCAGACCCATTAGAAGCTACAAATGAATTAACATCAATTGCACTTCACGATTCGGCAACTAAGCAAGCTTGGGTATTGGTAATGGATAAAGAAGGAAAGATGGTAGAAAAAACTACCGATAAATGTATAGTTTTCCCATTCAGAGATGAACGAGATATGTTAGCGAAGTATTTGGAGTTATATGAAATGATTAACCCTTCAATCGTTACAGGTTGGAATATTGATTTCTTTGATACACCTATGTTATACAATCGTATTAAACGATTGATGGGAGAAAAGCAAGCAAATAGATTATCACCAATAGGACAATGTTTTTGGTCACCTTATCGTAAAAGATACTTCATGGCAGGTGTATCTTATTTGGATTACATCACATTATATAAGAATTACAATTTTGGTGAACTACCGAATTACCGATTGGATACTATTGCACAAAAAGAATTGGGTAGAGGTAAGATTGAATACCAAGGAAACTTAGACCAATTATTCTCAGAAGATATTGAGAAATTTATTGAGTATAACTTAGTGGATGTTGAATTGGTTGTGGGGTTCGAAGAAAAACTTCAATTTATTGATTTATGTAGAGGTATTTGTCATGTTGGACACGTTCCTTATGAAGATTTCGTTTACTCATCAAAATACCTTGAAGGAGCATTATTAACGTATCTTCGTAGAGGAGGATTGGTTGCACCTAATAAACCTGCTGATAGAAGAGAGAAAATGGAAGCTCTTAAAGCAAATAAACAAGAAAAATTCATTGGTGCATATGTAAAAGCACCAATTGTTGGTAAATATGATTGGATATATGATTTAGATTTAACATCTCTATATCCTTCTATTATTATGAGTATCAATATATCACCTGAAACCAAGATTGGTAAGATTCAAGATTGGGATGTTCAGAAATATCTAAAAGGTGAAACTGATACATACTATATAGATGATGATTCAATTACAAAAGAAAATTTAAAAGAATATTTAGATAAATCTAAATTCTCAATAGCATCCAATGGAGTTCTATACAGAACAGATACAGTAGGATGTATACCTGGTATTCTTGACTTGTGGTTTGCAAAGCGAGTTGAGTATAAGGATGAGATGATAAAACAAGGAAATGCAGGAAACAAAGAAAAATATGCCTTCTATCACAAACGTCAGTTGGTTCAGAAGATTTTACTTAACTCTTTATATGGTGTTCTTGGTCTTCCTGCCTTTAGGTTCTATGATGTTGATAATGCTACCGCTGTTACCACGACAGGACAGACAGTTATTAAGTCAACTGCTGATATGGCTAACATCAAGTACAATAAGGAATTGGGTACTCCTGATTTGGATTCTAATATATACATTGATACTGATTCTGTTTTCTTCTCAGCAGTTCCTTTAATGGATAAACGATTTCCTAATTGGAAAGATGAAGAACAAGATACAATTGCCGGTTATGTAAATGATATTGCAGAAGAAATGCAAGATTACCTTAATGATTTTTATGATATTTTATCAAAAAAGATTTTTAATGTAGATGTTGATAAGCACAGATTAGAAATTAAGAAAGAGTATGTTGCAAAGGCAGGATTGTGGATTGCAAAGAAAAGATACGCACAATGGATTATATCAGATAATGGTGTACCATGTGATAGGTTGGATGTAAAAGGACTGGATGTTAAGAGAAGTTCATTCCCAAAAGCATTTCAAGAATGTATGGGTAAGGTTTTGATTGATATACTAAAAGGTGTAGGTGAAGAAGAACTTACTAAATATGTATTAGATTTCAAAAAGAATATGGAAAACCGACCTAACTCTGAAATTGCTAAGAATACGGCAGTAAAGAATCTTAAGAAATATATGCCGAAAGGAAAACGAGTACCATTCACTACAATGAAAGGAACTCCAGCTCACGTAAAAGCGGCAATTGCATACAATGACCTTATAACACATTTTAAAGTACCATTTAAATATGGACCGATGGTAAATGGAGATAAAGTAAAGTGGGTATATCTTAAAGATAATCCACTAGGATTGGATGGTTTGGCATTCACAGGTTATAATGACCCACCACAAATTGAAGAATTCATTGAAACGTATATTGACCGTAATAAAATCTTTGAAAGAGAGTTACGATTCAAGTTACAAGATTTCTATGATGCGATTGGTTGGGGAGAAATGATTAGTGAACAAAAGACAGCAGAAAAGTTCTTTACCTTTTAAACTGACAATTTGTCATGTTTAAGTAAAGTGGTATAATAAGTGAACTATAATATAAGAATTAAATAAAAATAGAAATAAAGTTATGGCAGTGAAACAATTAAAGTTTGATGTACAAGCAAGGGAATCCTTAAAGAATGGATTAGATATTCTTGCAGATGCAGTTAAAGTTACATTAGGACCAAAGGGTAGGAATGTTCTTTTACAAAAACAACATGGACAACCACATATTACAAAAGATGGTGTATCGGTTGCAAAAGAAATTGAGTTAGAAGATGTGTTTGAAAACATGGGAGCTCAATTAGTTAAAGAAGTTGCATCCAAGACCAACGATGAAGCTGGTGATGGTACAACTACGGCAACGGTTCTTGCTCAAGATATCGCAAGATTAGGATTCGAAGCAGTTGAAAGTGGTGCAAATCCAATGGAACTGAAAAAAGGAATTGAAAGAGCAGTTGGTATTGTAAGTGAAGAACTTGGTAAACAAGCAATTGTTGTAGGTTCTGATTATGATAAGATTAAACAAATTGCCACAATATCAGCAAACAACGATACTGTAATCGGTGAACTTATCGCAGATGCATTTCAAAAGGTTGGTACTGATGGTGTAATCACAGTTGAAGAATCTAAAGGTATTCAAACTTCTATGGAACTTGTAGAAGGTATGCAATTCGATAAAGGATTCTTATCAGCACACTTTGTAACTAATACAGAAAAAATGGTTGCTGAGTTAGAAGACCCATACATCTTATTATATGATGGTAGGTTATCTAACATGAATGATATTTTAACGTTGTTAGAAGGCATATCAGGTCAAAACAAGCCTCTTGTTATTATTGCAGATGATGTGGAAGGAGAACTACTTGGAACACTTGTAGTTAATAAGTTAAGAGGAACTCTTAAAGTATGTGCAGTTAAATCACCAGCATTTGGAGATAGAAAGAAGGAAATGATGAATGATATTTCAGTATTAACTGGAGCTCAATACATTTCATCTGAACTTGGTTTGAAAATTGAGGAAGCAACTTTAGATATGTTGGGAACTGCTGAAAAAGTTACAATTGGTAAAGATAATACAACTATTGTAAATGGAGCAGGAAACTCGGAAGATATTGCACTAAGAATTGAGGAAATCAAATCACAAATTGAAAACACCGATTCTGATTACGATAAAGAAAAACTACAAGAACGTTTAGCAAAACTAAGTGGTGGTGTTGCTGTACTTTATATAGGTGCAGGTTCTGAAGTAGAAATGAAAGAAAAGAAAGATAGAGTAGATGATGCACTTCACGCCACACGAGCTGGTATTGAAGAAGGTATTGTTGAAGGTGGTGGTATTGCATTATTAAAAATTCAAGAAACTCTTGGAGATGCACCATTAGATGAATCGGATTCATTCCAACAAGGATTTAACATAATCAGAACTTCATTAGCTTCTCCATTATCACAGATTCTTAAAAACTGTGGTGTAACTGAGGGAACTATTTTAGAATACATAAAACAAAACGGTGGTGGATATGATGCTAAGAACGAAAAGTTCGTAGATATGTTCGAAGCCGGAATCATTGACCCTAAGAAAGTAACAAGAACTGCAATTGAAAATGCAGCATCTGTTGCGGGTATGATTCTAACTACTGAATGTATGGTAGTTAACAAACCAGAAGAAAAACCACAATTTCCTACGATGCAAATACCAGGAATGTAAAATAAATCCAAAAAAGTTTGGTAGTCTCAAATAAATTTCGTATATTTGTACAAATAATAAATTATAATTAAGTAAATAAATAAGTAAACATGGAAAAACAACAATTAAATCGCTTCATATCGAAGTACAATCTTGCAGGTTTGGTAGAATCTGTAAAATGGGAATCAAAAGATGGATCTTTAACAACATCATTCATCTCTGATGATAAATCAGTATTGGGCTCAGTAACAATGAAAGACTTTGAAGGTGATAACGCAGACTTTGGTGTGTATGACACAACTAAACTTTCAAAAATGTTATCAGTTCTTGGTAATGATGTAGACTTTTCAATATTAGATATTGATGGTAAATCAGTATCTTTGAAATTCAAAGACAAATCAACATCTGTAAATTATATGTTAGCTGATTTATCAGTTATCCCTAATGTACCAGATTTGAAACAATTACCAGATTTCAATTCTGAAATTAAATTAGATTCAAACTTTATATCTACATTTATTAGAGCAAAAGGAGCTTTACAAGATGAGAACAACTTTACATTTACTTGTAAGGATAACAAAGGAAGTATTGTATTAGGTTATTCAAACATTAACACTAACAGAATTAACATCGATGTTGATTGTACGTGTGATGGTGATATAAAACCTATATCATTCTCAGCAACATATCTAAAAGAGATTTTAGTTGCAAACAAAGAAGCAACTGATGCAACCTTAAAGATATCATCTCAAGGATTGGCACACATTTCTTTTACAATCGATAATTACGAAAGCAACTACTATCTCGTG
>Ga0209830_10001517_pt1 | contig 20405 bp, 21 predicted proteins | sample ArcticOcean_MG_C_12_FD_187439 | JGI IMG/M metagenome (GOLD analysis project Ga0209830, IMG submission 187439) | Marine microbial communities from western Arctic Ocean - ArcticOcean_MG_CB8_130 (SPAdes) (version 2) | ecosystem: Environmental > Aquatic > Marine > Oceanic | place: Arctic Ocean...
GAAGATTAAAATAGAAAGCTCTTGGTGTGGCTTCTTTGTTTAACTCCCAAGTATATAAACCTAAATCAAATAAGTCATAACTTAAAGCTTTTGTTCCCTCTTTAGGTAAAGCTTCCATAAACCATCCGAGATAGAACATAAAGAAAATACCAATAGCAATTAGCCAATGTAAAACGATTGCAACATTAGTGTATTCTTTTGTAGGACTATTCATAAATTAAATAAGGTAAAATTATAATTAACTCAATCATAGCGCCAATTTAACAAAATGAATAAAAAACTAACTCTTTTTCTCTTTTTTTTAACCTTTTTAACACAAAATATCTTAGCAAGCTCAGTTCAATTAAATCTTGTTGAAGTAGCTCCAGGAATATTTGTCCACCAAGGTAAACATTTAGATATTGACGAAAGTTACCAGGGGGACATATGTAACATTGGTTTTATCATCGGCAAAGATAGCGTTGCAGTCATTGATACTGGTGGAAGTTTGCTAATTGGAGAGTTGCTTAAGAAAAGTATTCGAGAAAAAACGTCTCTTCCTATCAAATATGTAATCAACACTCATGTTCATCTTGATCATATATATGGCAATGCAGCATTCAACGATCCCAACACAAAATTCGTTGGTCATAGCAAGCTTCCAAAAGCGATGCAGTTTAGAAAAGGCTTCTATGAAACATTAAACCTTAGATATTTAAAAATTCCGCTTGAAAAATCTATACAAATTCCACCATCAATTCTTGTCCAAGAAAATGAAAGTAAAATTTTTGATTTAGGGGAAAGAGAAATTAAAATAACTGCCTATCCACCAGCTCATACAGATAATGATGTAACCATTACAGACATTTCCACCGGGACACTTTGGGCTGGGGATTTATTGTTTACTGAGCGGACGCCATCAATTGACGGGGATATACATGGCTTTATTGATGTTCTGGGTCAATTAATTACACTAGAAAATATTAATCTAGTTGTTCCTGGGCATGGCACGCCAACCAAAAATTGGCAAGAGGGCTTTAAAAAAGTTAAAAACTACTTTGTAACTTTACGGGACGATATTAGACATTCGATTGCTGAGGACCAAGGCCTTCGAAAGGCTATAGAAACAGTGGCTAAATCTGAGTCACAAAAATGGGAGTTATTTGATGTACAGAATGCTAGAAATATTAATCAAGTTTACCCAAAATTAGAATGGGAATAAAAATCTCAGCTCTTTAAGCTTATTTTTTCAACCCATCAATACTAAAACCAATAGCTGGATGAGCCCCCATATAAAAAAGGCCGCCAGTAATAGTCAAATACTGGAGTGACATTAATAATAAATGCGGCTGCCCTGAAAATGCATTTATTAAATAGACTATTGCCCAAATAAATGAATAAGCAGCTAACACGTATGCTGTAATTTTGATTTTATATCCGATAATTAAAGTTAAGCCTGCTACAAATTGAATTAAGATACTCAACGGCGCAAAGATACCTGGCAGTCCTCTCGCTCCCAACATATCTTGATATGCTCCGTAACCATTTGGGGTGCTTAAAATATTACTTAAGATAAATAACACTGAGATAAAAAATATCAGTGACAATAAAACTCTTGCGATAGGATCAATAAACTTCTGCATAACCTTAATTCCTTACTTTTTTTAATTAATTTGAATCATGCCTTGTAATTATGTTGGTCGCAACCCCTAAACAAAAATAAACTATAGGGTTGCTCCATCTTGCATTAAGTTTTTTAATATTTTTTTTACTGGTGCGGGATATGCGCCCTCTTCAATTTTATCTTTATCATGCCATGCCCCCCCTGAAAAACTTTTCTTACTTTTTAGATTTTTTACCATTATATGCTGATAATGCATTTTAAGTTTATAGTGAGTAAAAACTGAAGTCGTAACTCCATTCTGCAATAATTTAAAATCACTAACTTCAAGGTTGTTTAAAACCCACTTTTTAATATCCAGCTCCTCTTTGGATTCTAGAAATGACCAAAGTCCGCCCCATATCCCTTTTTTTGGTTTCTTAATAAATAGAAATTTGGATTGATATTGAAAAATATAAAAAAAAAATACTTCAGTTAACTTTTTCCTTTTTGGCTTTAACGCTGGAATAATATTAGTCCATTTGTGTAAAAAACTTTTACAACTATTATTGATAGGGCATTGTGAACACATTGGTTCTTTTTTAACACAGATTGTTGCTCCTAAATCCATAAGGGCTTGGTTATAATTTCCAAATTTACTTTCAGGAAGATTTTTGTCTGCAATAGCCCATAATTTTTTCTCAACGGATGCAATACCAGCCCAATCCTTAATCCCATAAAGCCTGGTGAAAACTCGTTTAACGTTACCATCTAATATTGGTGTTTTTTGATTAAAGGCAAGAGAGCAAATTGCACCTGCGGTAGACCGTCCTATTCCTGGAAGAGATAATAAATCAATAAGTTTTGTTGGAAATTTATCTCGAAATTTACTATGAATTATTTTTGCACTTTCATGCAAATTTCTTGCCCTGGCATAATAACCTAGTCCACTCCATAACTGCATTACATCATCATCATCAGCTAATGCCAAACTCTTTACATTTGGAAAGGTTGTTATAAATTTTCGATAATAAGGTAATACTGTTTTAACTTGGGTTTGTTGCAACATAACTTCAGAAACCCATATAAGATATGGATTTTTTGTTTCTTGCCAAGGCAAATTATTCCGCCCAAACTTTTTTTGCCACGGAATAAGTTGATTTGAAATTAAACTCATTGGCTAAACTGAAGAGCCCATTCTGGTAAATGCTGCATACCTTCTGAGCCAAGATAATATAACCCATAAGCAAATAAACTAAAATATAAAATTGAGAATATTATCCAAAAAATTGCCAGCACAATAAAAATCCCATCTTTTTCAAATTGTGCAATTGTGGCAAATAATATAGCCAGTCCGGGGAAAAAATTATTTAATGGCAATAACATTGCAAAAGGGATTGCCATTAATAAGCCGCCTAAAATAAAAATTCCGCCTTCGAACTTGGCCCCTATTTCATTTGAAACAAAATAAAGCAATCTTGGCCTAGTAATTTTTTTTGCCCAATAGATTATAAAAATACAAACTTTTGTAATCCATTTCCAACTTTTGTTTCCAGGAGTAATGACCAGAAGTCTCTCGGGCAAAATAGGGAATGGTTTTCTTTGTAACAATTGCATCCCTAAAGCTGCAATAGTTAATCCTCCAATAACACTTAGAGGTCCTACTGGAAAAGGCTGCATAAATGGAAGTACTAGAATTAATGCAATAAGAGAAAAGCCAAAATGATCTAATTCTGAAAGAGCTTTCTTAATGGATACTGGATTACTTTCTGAGAGCCTTTCAATTTTCTTTAAGATTGGAATTAAATTTTGATAATCTTTCATTTAAATTTTTAAAGAAAGTAATAAATAGTTAAACAACCAACGATGATTCTATACCAACCAAATACAACAAATGTATTGTGTGCCACAAACCAAATAAAAATCTTAATTATTAAATAAGAACTAAAAAAGGCAGTAATAAAACCCATTAAAAATACTGGAATATCACTTTTACTTAGAATATCAATATTTGAAGATAAATCAAAAACAGATGCCGCAAAAATAATTGGAATAGCTAAGAAAAATGAAAATTCCGTTGCAGTTTTTCTGTCTAATCCGCCTAAAAGTCCACCCATAATTGTTGATGCAGCTCGAGATATTCCTGGAATCAAAGAAAAGCACTGCGCTATTCCAACAATCAATGCTTGTTTATGGCTAATCTTATCAATATCAACTTTAGGTCTATTTGGTAATTTTTTCTCAATAATAATCATAAGAATTCCACCAACTATTAATGCAATCCCAACTACAATCGGATTAAATAGATATAGCTTAATCAGGCTGTGAAAAAAGAAGCCTAGTATTGCTGCCGGAATAAATGCGATAATCAAATTTTTTGTAAAAATTTGAGCAATTTTATCTGTTTGAATCCCAATAAAAGTATCTAAAACTTTTTTTCTATACTCAACCACCACAGCAAAAATTGCCCCGAGTTGGATAAATATTTCGAAAACTTTGCTAGAAGGGTGTGTAAAACCCAAAAGCTCAGCGCCAATTATTAAATGCCCTGTCGAACTAACAGGAAGAAATTCTGTTACGCCTTCAATAATTCCTAATAAAAATGCAACCCATAAAAGATAAAAGTCCATTACTTAATTATACTTTTTGATAGACTTTTGAGCCTTTCTTTACGAACTCGATTGATTTTTCTTCCATTCCTTTTTGCAAAGCTTCTTGCTCTGTGACGCCTTTTTTCTTAGCGTAATCTCGTACATCTTGTGAAATTTTCATAGAACAGAAATGTGGTCCACACATAGAACAAAAATGAGCTTGTTTAGCTCCTTCCTGTGGCAAAGTTTCATCATGAAATTCTTTTGCCTTTTCTGGGTCAAGGCCCAGATTGAACTGATCATTCCATCTAAATTCGAACCGTGCCTTCGACAATGCATTATCTCTGATTTGAGCTCCGGGGTGGCCTTTTGCTAAATCTGCAGCATGCGCAGCGATTTTATAAGTAATAATTCCTACCCTTACATCTTCTTTTTCAGGCAATCCTAAATGTTCCTTTGGTGTAACGTAGCACAACATTGCACACCCATACCAACCAATCATAGCAGCACCAATTCCAGAAGTAATATGGTCATAACCTGGCGCAATATCGGTAGTCAAAGGCCCTAGTGTATAAAAAGGCGCTTCATCACAATGTTCCAACTGAAGGTCCATATTTTCTTTTATGAGATGCATGGGAACGTGACCCGGCCCTTCAATCATAACCTGAACATCATGTCTCCAAGCAACCTTAGTTAACTCACCTAAAGTTTTTAATTCAGCGAATTGTGCTTCATCATTTGCATCATAAATAGAACCTGGTCGCAGTCCATCTCCCAAGCTAAAGCTAACGTCGTAAGCTTTCATAATTTCACATATTTCTTCAAAATGTGTGTACAGGAATGATTCTTCGTGATGTGCGAGACACCAACTAGCCATAATAGATCCGCCACGACTTACAATACCAGTCATTCGTTTTGCTGTCATTGGAATGTAGGCTAATCTCACCCCTGCATGAATAGTAAAATAATCGACGCCTTGCTCGGCTTGTTCAATAAGAGTGTCTTTAAATATTTCCCAGGTTAAATCTTCAGCCTTACCATTAACTTTTTCTAATGCTTGATAAATGGGAACAGTACCAATAGGAACCGGGCTGTTCCTTATAATCCATTCACGTGTTTCATGAATATTTTTTCCAGTTGAAAGATCCATCACATTATCAGCACCCCATCGGGTTCCCCAAACCATCTTATCAACTTCCTCACTTATACTTGAGCCTAATGCTGAGTTACCAATATTGGCATTTATTTTAACCAAGAAATTACGTCCAATAATCATTGGCTCAGTTTCTGGATGATTAATATTAGCAGGAATAATTGCACGACCTTTAGCAACTTCATCCCTTACAAATTCAGGTGTAATTTTATTTGGAATTTGAGCGCCATGATTATGTCCTGGATGCTGAGTTTGAATTACATCTGATAGCCCCTCACGTCTCTGATTTTCTCTAATAGCAATATATTCCATCTCTGGTGTAATAATCCCTTTTTTAGCATAATGCATCTGGGAAACATTTTTACCTGGTTTTGCCCTTCTTGGTTTGCGCAGAAGATTAAAACGCATTTTTTCCAATTCAGGATCCATTTTTCTTTGTTGGCCATAGGCTGATGTGGGGCCATCTAATATCTCAGTATCTTGACGATCTTCAATCCATTTTGTTTTTAAAGGGGGCAAACCATTCTGGATATTGATATCATATTTCGGATCAGTATAAGGCCCTGATGTATCGTATACCAGGATAGGGGCATTTTTCTCTGCACCAAATTCAGACGGCGTGTCTGAAATACTAATCTCCCTAAAAGGAACCTGGATGTCTGGAGTTGATCCTTGTATGTAGATTTTTTTTGAATTAGCAAATGACTTTAAAGCACTCTCGTCAAGCTGAGCGTCTTTACCTATGAATTGATCTATATTTTTTTTTAGTGCTTTATCTGTTGCATTCATTTAGAACTCCTTTTTGAACGTAAGGAGCATTTAAAATGCTTTCCCTACGGCGGCATTACCCACATCAGGTTCGAAGGGTATTTCTCACTATTTTTTTAATTAATAGACCCCTAGCAGTAGCTTTATAGATTATTCGAATATCAGCAAATGTGCAAGCTAATCCAATAATAAGAAGATTAGATGGGAAATAGTCATCATTAGTTTGGCCCTCTAATATATAATTTAACTATGGAGACGAACCTTATTAAAAACACTTACTCCAACAATTTCGAAAAAGTCTTCATTAGGGTAAATTATATTTTAAAGCAAATGGAAATTATTTTTAATCTTAAAATTATATTGCAGCGATTTTTATTAGCTATATTTTCTGCTATTGGGCTATTCAGCCCAATTTTGAATGCACAAGAATCCATAGATTTAATTTCACTCTATCATGAAGCTTTAAGAAATGACTCCTTACTTTCTTCTGCTCATTTTCAGAATAAAGCAGCGCAAGAATTAGTTAAACAAGGAAGATCTTTATTCCTACCAAGCATCTCTATGAATGCAAGTTTTGATAAACAAAATAAAGAAAGAAAATTCTTAACTCCTTCCCTGCCAAGCAATGATTTATTATCAGGGAAAAAAGCAAATTATGAAACGTATGATTATGGGGTCACACTTAAGCAGCCTTTATTTGACTATTCTGCCTATGCTGAATATAAGAAAATCTTAACCCGAACCAGTCTTTCTGATAAACAGCTTATTAAAGCACAGCAAGATTTGGTCTTTCGAATTTCCAAAGCTTATTTTGAGACATTGCTAGCAAAAGATCAGGTAGATCTGTTTCAGCAGCAACGAGCTGCTATTCAAGAGCAATTATTTAAAGCTGAGGCACAATTTGAGGCTGGACTCATTTCGGTTACAGATATAAATGAAGCAAAAACAAAAAAAGCACTCATTGAGGCACAACAAATTAGTGCCGTACACAAATTAAAAATTAAAAAAAGAGAAATACAAATAATTACTGGAAAATTACCAGGGAAACTTGCACCGCTCAACCCAATCATTACATTTACAGAAATTGATAATTTAGCAGATGATTGGATTAAGGTAGCTCAAGAAAATAATCTAGAACTTCAAATAAAAAAAGATGAGATCAAAATTGCAGAAAGCGAAATTGATTCTAGGCGGTCGGGCCATTACCCAACTATAGATGCTATTGCCTCTAGATCACGAAATTGGGACAAAGGTGGCTATCCTTATGGTGCAACCAAGAATGAAGGTATGAGAAACTATTCAGATGCTATTGGTGTGGAAATTAGTATTCCAATTTTTTCAGGGGGAATGACAAGTTCAAGAGTTAGAGAAGCTGTCTTACTCAAAATTAAATTAGAGCAGGATGAAGATTACCTTAGAAAGGGAATTGAGCTCAAGGTTCGGGATTATTATTTAAGCCTCCAAACCAATGTCTCTGAGATAAAAGCTTACCAACAAGCTATGAAAGCAGCAGCGCTGCAATTGGAATCAACCCAATTAGGTTTTCAAGAAGGCTTAAGGAATAGTGTTGAAGTTTTGGATGCGCAACAAATGTTATTTAATGCTGAATTGAATATATTAGAATCGCGTTATAATTACATAATGAATTTCATAAATTTAAAATTATCAGTCGGAATGTTATCTATTGCAGATCTAAATGAAATTAATCAATATTTAATAGCGAGCTAAATATGATTGCTCTTACAGAAAAAAGTCAATTAGTCATAATTGATATGCAAGAAAAATTATCAACAGCTATGCCTAAAGAAGTGATAAATAAAATTATTAAGCGTTGTGAACTTTTAACAACAGTAGCAAATGAGTTAAATATTCCACAAATCTGCACTGAGCAATACCCAAAAGGACTAGGACATACATTAAGCTCAATGATGCCCTTCTTATCTGAAGCAAAGTTTGTTGAAAAAAATGTTTTTGCATGTACAGACGAGCCAATTTTTCTAAGATATTTAATTAAAACCCGTCCTCAAATATTTCTACTAGGGATGGAAGCTCATATTTGTGTTTTACAAACCGCACTTGGGTTAATCAAATCAGGGAAAGAGGTATTTATTGTAGAAGACGCAATAGTTTCAAGAAATATTTTAAATAAACAAAATGCATTAAACAGGTTGCGAGAAGCAGGCTGTTGTATTACCAATACTGAATCAGTAGTATTCGAATGGCTAAAAAATTCTGAGAATGAGACTTTTAAGAAAGTTGCTTCATTAATTAAAGATATTGATTAACCAATCTGATAATCTTGTTAGTCCCTCCAGATGATCTCTTTATATATTGCCGAGCATTTTTAAGTATGTTCTGATTTACTTGCCCCCCATTTATCAAATTTTTTATAATTTTCTCTAATTCAGATATATTTTTAAATCTAAAAATTGCATTTTGTTTTTCAGCAACACTAACCATCTCTTTAAAATTATAAATTGATGGGCCAACTGCAGTTTGTATATTCGAACTCATTGGCTCAATAGGGTTCTGACCACCATAATCTAAAATACTCCCTCCAATAACAGCCAACGTTGCTAATCCATAAAGCTCATAAAGGTCTCCCATTGTGTCGCCAAGGATATATTTTGGTGTTTTTGCTATCTTTTCCAACTTACTTATCCTCACAATTGGTAAATTCTGTAAATGAAAAAAATTTTCAACCTCACTAAATCGTTCTGGATGCCTAGGAACTATTACTAAAATTAATTTTTTATAATTTAATTTTGCTACAAGCTTTAAAAGAATTTTCTCTTCGCCAGATCTTGTACTTCCTGCTACCAGAACAAAATGATTAGAAATTTTTAATTGTTTTTTTAATTGATTAATTTTCTTTCGTGTCCCCGCAGGGGGCCGAGAGTCAAACTTAATATTTTCCATTATTTTAATATTTGCCTTTGTAAGCACGCTAAAATTAACTACGTCTTCTTTAGCCCTGACATAAATTGAATCTAACTGCGATAATCCCGGGTTAATAAACTTTTTAAAAGGTAAATATTTATTTAAGGATTTTTTTGACAGTCTTGCGTTAATCAAATGTAGCGGAATATTATTTAAACTACATTGGTTTATTAAGTTAAACCATAATTCTGTTTCAAGAATTAAACCTATTTTAGGCTGATAGAAAGACAGAAATCTTTTACTGGCTCCTCTGGTGTCATAAGGCAAAAAAGTGCGATGGATTCTTGGGCTGTTAGGTAATCTAGTATTTCGCCCAGTTAAAGTCCCATGACTAATAAGAAAGTATGTCTTGGGGTGTTGTTTTAATAAAATTTCAATAAGATTGATAATGGCCTTGGTCTCGCCAACAGAAACACAATGAAACCAAACTGTTTGCCTAGAGCTCCAAATAAAGCGTCTTTTTTTTGAATATAAAGCAAAACGTTCATTTAAATTTTGCAAATGAATAGGGTTTATTAGTGCTCGATAAACAAGCTTTACCAGAGCAAAAGGTATAAGGCAGATAATTATAATTTCATAAATAAAAAAGTACATGTTGTAATTTTCTCACAATGTGAAATTTATTTATATTTTTTATTTTTTGCCAATCAATTGCTAAATACGGCTTACATAATGTTTATGCAAAAGTAATTCAAAAATTTATGGATTTTAATCAAAATAACTCTTGACCAAACACAATCAGATGTTAAAATTTTTTCTATTGACACAACATATAGTGGTTTTATTTATAAAGCTTTTTTTCAAGAAATAGTGCTCTAAACAGTAAAAAATAGGGGAAATAAATGCTTAACGCAGTTCCATCAGAGTCCACACAGGAAGACCCTGAAGACAAAAAGATACCTTTTCAATCCGTTTCAGAAGATATTTGGGACAAAAAATATAGGTTAAAATCAAAAAAAGGTGATTTTATTGATAAAGATATCAATGGAACTTATGCAAGAGTAGCTAAAGCACTAGCAGATGTGGAAGAGCCTAAAAAAAGAGAACTCTGGCACAAAGAATTTTTATGGGCCTTACAAAATGGAGCAATCCCTGCAGGACGTATTACCTCAAATGCTGGTGCACTTGATCACAAACCAGCAACAAGTACTATCAATTGTACTGTTTCCGGGGTAATTGAAGATAGTATGACTGATATACTCGATAAGGTCCATGAAGCCGGACTAACTTTAAAAGCCGGGTGTGGAATTGGATATGAATATTCAACTCTAAGGCCAAAAGGGGCTTTCGTTGCAGGTGCAGGTGCATACACAAGCGGTCCACTTTCATTTATGGATATATATGATCGTATGTGCTTTACAGTTTCTAGCGCTGGTGGTCGACGTGGGGCACAAATGGCAACATTTGATATTGCTCACCCTGATGTTACTGATTTCATTAAAGCAAAGAGAGAAGATGGTCGCCTTAGACAGTTTAATTTGTCCTGCCTAATTACAAAAGATTTTATGGAGGCAGTTAAATCAGATTCGGATTGGAAACTTGCTTTCCCAGTTACAGAGAAAGAAGTGAAAGAAGACATGTTAGATTTAACAGACCCCCTAAAAATAGTTTGGAAGAATTGGCCTGTAAAAGGAAAATATTTAACTGAAACGGAAGGGGTCAACGCAGGAAAAGTTGCTTGCCGTGTTTATAAAATAATTAAAGCTCAGCGTGTTTGGGACATCATTATGTCATCTACTTATGATTATGCTGAGCCAGGATTTATTCTGGTTGATCGCGTTAATGAAATGAATAATAACTGGTTTTGTGAAGATATTAGAGCTACCAATCCTTGTGGCGAACAACCACTACCTCCATATGGTGCATGTCTTCTAGGCTCAATTAATTTAACGAAATTCGTTAATCAACCCTTTACTGATAAAGCATCTTTTGACTGGGATAAATATAAAAAGGTAATAAGTACTTTTACCCGAATGCTTGATAACGTTGTTGAAATTAATGGCTTACCCCTTGAAAAACAAAGAGCTGAAATCGCCAGAAAGCGTCGTCATGGCATGGGTTATTTAGGGTTAGGTTCCTCACTAAGTATGATGCAAATGATCTACGGAGATGATGAATCAATAAAGTTTACGGAAGAAGTAACGAAGGTTTTAGCTCAAATAGGCTGGAAAGTTGGAATTGAATTAGCAAAAGAAAAAGGAGCGGCTCCAGTAATGGATGAAGAGTTTGAAGTTAATGCCGAAATGCTAGCAACACGCCCAGAAATGAAAAGAGACGGTCATAAAATTGGCGATAAAGTAAAAGGCAAGGTGCTTTTAGGAAGATATAGTCGCTATATGCAACAATTCCCGAAAGAACTACAAGATGAGATTGCAGAATCTGGTATTCGATTTACTCACCATAGCTCAATTGCTCCAACCGGGACAATCTCTTTATCATTAGCAAACAACGCAAGTAACGGTATCGAACCTTCATTTGCCCATCACTATAGCCGTAATGTAATTAGGGAAGGCAAAAAAAGTAAAGAAAAAGTAGATGTATTTTCTTTTGAGCTTTTAGCATATCGCCACCTTATAAATCAAAAAGCTATGCCTTTCTCAGATAAAGAGGATGAAAAATTACCAGCATATTTTATTGATTCTTCTACAATTAAAGCAAAAGCTCATGTTGATATACAAGCCGCTTCTCAAAAATGGATTGATAGCTCAATTTCTAAAACAATAAATGTCCCTACTGACTATGATTATGAAGATTTTAAAAATATATACTTGTATGCTTATGAAAAAGGCCTTAAAGGCTGCACAACATTTAGATTTAATCCTGAAGCTTTCCAAGGTGTTTTAGTAACTGAGAAAGACTTAGAGGAAACAACATACCAGTTCACTTTAGATGACGGTGCAAAAATTGAAGTGAAAGGAAATGAAGAGATCGAATATGATGGGGAAATTCATTCAGCTGCAAACTTGTATGATGCTTTAAAAGAAGGTTACTACGGAAAATTCTAAGGGTTAATAAAAATGGCAGTAAAAATTAATAAAAAGATTGTGGGTTATAGTGTTCTCGATAAAGACGCAGTAATGGAAGAAGAGGCTAAACCAGCGAAAGTATTTCAGTTAGGTGACCCACTAAGCAGGCCTGATCAAATTACAGGCTCGACCTATAAAGTAAAAACTCCGGTAACAGAACATGCACTTTATATCACCATCAATGATGTTTTAATGAATGAAGGAACTAAACAAGAACATCGGAGACCCTTTGAAATATTTGTTAATTCTAAAAATATGGAGCATTTTCAATGGATCGTTGCTTTGACTAGAGTTATGTCTGCAGTCTTCAGGAAAGGTGGTGATATAACTTTTCTTGTTGAAGAGTTAGGAAGTGTATTTGATCCAAACGGTGGCTACTATAAAAAAGGTGGTAGGTATGTTCCAAGTCTAGTAGCTGAACTAGGGCAAGTTGTCGAACAACATTTAATCAACATTGGCATGCTAAAACATCAAGTACCAGATGAACACCAACAAAATTTAATTGATAAAAAAAAAGCAAGCTTTGTTAAGAACAACCCGGATGGTTTAGATTTAGATACTGGCTTTCCAAATGGCTCTCAATTATGCAAAAAATGTAATGTTAAGGCGTCTATCATGATGGATGGATGTTTAACTTGCTTAAATTGTGGTGAAAGTAAATGCGGTTAGCTTAATATGAACTAAGGTAATAATTTAGACTCTATTAAGTCAATTCCTTTTTAAGAGCTAAAGTGCTTTATGAAAAAATTTTTATTTATTCTTTTGTTTTTTTCTTTCTGCATATCTGCAACTCCATCTCCAGAATTATTATTTAAAATAAATAGGTCGGTTGTTAAAGTCAACGTCTCAAACAAAGAAGGTAATCACGGCGTTGGTTCTGGTGTTGTAGTTAAAAAAGACCATATCGTAACTAATTGCCATGTAATAGCCAATGCTCAAGGCATTAATGTTAACAAATACGGAAATAGCTATACGCCATATGCAATAATTGCAGATTGGAAAAATGATGTATGTATTTTAAAATTTAAATACCTCGAGCTTGATCCGATTAAACTTTCCTCAAATGATTCTTTAGAGTATGAAACCAAAGTTTTTGGTAAAAGTTATGGTGGCAATACAGTTAAGGCACACACTTCATTTGGTCGCGTTAAAGGTATATATCAACTAAATAACTTTAAAGTAATTCAATCATCAGCTTGGTTTGCTATGGGAGCAAGTGGCGGTGGGCTTTTTAACTACAAGGGTGAGTTATTAGCTATAACGACTTTTAAAACTGCTGGGCATACAGCTTTTTATTACAGTATGCCAGTTGAAATAATAAAGGAGATGTTGGTTGCTGGAAAAGAAACTGCTGTCACAACGCAACCCGAGCTTCCCTTCTGGGATGCCCCAACTGAGGACCAGCCCTTCTTTATGCAAGTTATAGGTCCTATAAAAAAACAATCATGGGGTATGGTTAAAAAAATAACTTTGGAATGGATGCAAGAGGCCCCAGATGAAATCGAAGCACACTATCATCACGCATTTGCATTATATAAGTTAGGAGAGTTTGTTTCTGCCAAAAGAATTTTAAAAAAAGTAATTAAAAAAAATAAAAAACATGCATTGGCTTATTTATATTTATATAAAATCTCGAATAAAGAGAATCAAAAAGATGATATGGGTTATTATAAATCTAAGGTAGTAGATCTTGATGATTCACTAATGAGTCAATAACTATGAAATTAAATTTTTTATTAGTTTTAATTGGGGGCCTATGTTCATGCTCTCTGGATAAATTACCTCTATCTGATGTATTTTTACAAGATACTTTAGAAAAGACTTCTCGGCCTGAAGGTTCTATTGAGTATAATTGCGCTGAAAAGGAAATATTTTTTCTATCTTATCTAAATGAGAAAAAATTTGTTTGGCTTATTCTTCGCGATAGAGAGTTTAGGCTCACCCAAAATGATGCATCTCCAAATATTTATACTAATAATATTGCTACCTTAGAGATTGGGCCTGAATATACTCAAATTAAAAATAAAGAAAAAATTTTATATGACCAATGTATAGAGAAAAAAGATACCACTAAAAGTTGATTCATTGACTAAGTTGGAGTAACTTAATATTGTTAAAGTTAACCAAACCATTAGGAGTGGTATGGACAACAAATACGGATTAGGAAGCTCTAAAGTTGCAGTTGAACTTCACAAAAAAAAAGATGGCATGAAGTGTCGCTCTTGCGAAAATACACAACTTCATTTTTGCCCCACCATGCAAGATCACCAGTGCGAGAAATGTGGAGAATGGCAAAATGATATCCCTAATAATTATTCTACTGGTCGAAGTACAGATTATTAATTAATTAGGTTATTTAGGTTCTTATAAATATCTAGTAGAATAAACCTTTAAATTTTTGAAGGTATGACATGTTAATTCAATCCGAGTCCATTGATCTTGATACACCAACAGGAAAAATGCGGACTTATATTCATCGGCCAACTAAACCTGGAAAATTCCCAGTAATTTTATTTTATTCAGAAATATTTCATCAAACAGGGCCTATAGAGCGAGCAGCCAAAATAGTTGCTAGTCAAGGTTATGCAGTTTTAGTCCCAGAAGTATTTCATGAACTAAACCCTATTGGCACAATTTTAAAATATGACGATGCTGGCAGAGAAAAAGGTAATTCTGACAAAGAATCTAAAGATGCCCAAGCTTATGATGCTGATAATCAAGCTATGATTGATTGGGTTAAGCAACAAATCTGGTCAAATAATAATATTGGCGCCATGGGGTTTTGTATTGGCGGCCATTTAGCTTTTCGTGCAGCATTGAACTCGTCAGTTAAGTCGACTGCTTGCTTCTACGCAACCGATTTACATACCAATACCATTCCTAATCAACCTAATCAACATAGTATGGAGCGCCTATCAGATATTAAAGGCGAATTATTAATGATTTGGGGAAAGCAAGACACTCACATACCAACCGATGCCAGAAATCAAATACATAAAAAATTATTGGAAACAGATATTATGTTCAGTTGGCATGAATTTAACGCACAACATGCTTTTATGAGGGATGAAGGCGACAGATATGACCCGGAGTTAGCAATGCTTTGTTATCAACTATGCTTTAGAATGTTTTTGAGAACCTTAAGCAATTAAACACAATCTGAAAATGCTTCAAGAGCGCGGTGGAATTCCGTTTTTTGAATTAATTTACTTGAAATTTTTTTTTTCTTAATTACGGATTTTACGGTACTAAGTTTATTTTTATCGCCGTTGATAGTTACTGATTTAATGTTTTTAACTTTAAGCATTTTTATTCCTTTTGGGAAATTGATCAATAGGGATTTTGTCCCATTATTAAATTAATGAAAAAATTTAATTTAATTTAATAATAAAAAAAATAGGTTATATTTAAATTTATTATTGGGCTCATTGTAATATGAAAATAAGCATAAATGGAAGCGTTAAAGAGTTTAAAGGTAAAAAAATTACTGCTGAGGAATTAATAGCGCAGCTCAATTTAAATGGCAAACGTTTTGCAATTGAGAAAAATGGAGAAATAATTTCTAAAAATTATTTTAATGGAATTTATTTTAACGATGGTGACAAAATAGAAATTATAGGGGCAGTAGGCGGTGGATAGGAATTTAAATAAAAATGATGATTTAATTATTGCAGGTCGCTCTTTTCAATCTAGATTGCTAATAGGGACAGGTAAATATAATAATTTTGAACAAACAAGAGCTGCTATTGATGCAAGCGAATCAAATATTGTCACGGTGGCCATTAGAAGAATAAACCTTGGGCAATCTTCGGATGAGCCTTCGCTTCTTGAGTTTCTTCCTCCAAGCGAATTTACCTATTTGCCAAATACTGCCGGCTGTTTTTCTTCTGATGATGCCATCAGAACTTTGCGTTTAGCTAGAGAGCTATTAGATGGGCATAACTTAGTAAAATTAGAAGTATTAGGTGACCCAGACACTCTTTTCCCAAATGTTGTTGAAACAATTAATGCTGCAAAGATTCTTGTAAAAGATGGATTTGACGTCATGGTTTACACTTCTGATGATCCTATAATTGCAAAACAATTAGAAGATATTGGTTGCTGTGCAATTATGCCGTTAGCTTCTCTAATCGGTTCTGGTATGGGGATTCTGAATCCTTGGAACTTAGAAATAATCATCGATAAGGTAAATGTTCCTGTGATTGTAGACGCTGGTGTAGGAACTGCGTCAGATGCTACTATTGCTATGGAGCTTGGGTGTGATGGTGTGCTGATGAACACAGCAATTGCCTTAGCTGACCATCCAATCTTAATGGCTTCAGCTATGAAGAAGGCAATTGAATCAGGGAGAGAGGCTTTTCTTGCTGGGCGAATGAATAAAAAACTTTATAGCGCATCGCCGAGTTCCCCAGTTAGAGGATTAATTAAATAAATGGTAAAAAAATCTACACCAAAACAAGAATTTAAAGTCCTAATTTCGGTAAAAACCAAATTTATTGAAGAACGTTCCTATATTAAAGAAAATAAATATTTTTTTTCTTACACAGTTACAATTGAAAATCAGGGTATTCAGTCAGTCCAACTTATTTCTCGCCATTGGATTATAAATAATGCACAGAATGAAAAGTTTGAGGTTAAAGGTGAGGGAGTGGTAGGAGAACAACCTAATATTCAGCCAGGAGAGATATTTTCCTATTCTAGTGGAACTGAAATTGATACTCCTTTAGGTAGTATGTTTGGCATATATCACATGGTAACCGAGGAAGGAATAAACTTTGAAGCACAAATTCCTAAATTCGATTTAATTATGCCGAGGACACTGCATTGAAAACAAGATATTTTTCATTAAGTTTACTTTTTATACTTCTAGTAAGTTGTGGTCAATTAAACCTTCCGAGTTCCTGCAATTGTGAGTCAGAAAAAAAACTCTTGGCAGATTTAGAAGTAGAGCTTGCTAGATTAAAAAAACAACAAGATAAAGCAACCGTTGATATATCAAAGAATAAAATTCCCCAATATGGCTTACTAATTAAAACTAAATGGGAAGAAATTGACCAAAAATTATTACAGGATCAAGCAAAACAAGCTTGGCCGGCTTGGATTCATGGATGTGAAAGGCTAATTAAAAAAAATGACTGGAAAAAATCTTGCGAAGCTGCAAATAATCTATCTTCCCCAACAAATATTGAAGTTATAGAATATTTACATACGAATTTTGATCTTTATAAAGCTAAGAATGAAGATGGCTCCCACCATGGATTAATTACAGGCTATTATCAACCTGTATTAAAAGGGAGCCGAACAGAAACAAAAAAATATAAAATACCGCTCTACGCTCCACCCCCTGATTTAATTACAGTCAATCTTAGCGAAATCTATCCAGAATTAAAATATAAAAGATTAAGAGGTCGGGTAGAAGGAAATAAATTAATTCCATACTTCACGCGTGAGGAAATTGGTAAAAAAGAATACCCCTTGCAGGGAAACGAATTACTGTGGGTTCAAAATCCTGTTGAGTCTTTTTTTCTAGAAATTCAAGGTTCGGGAGTAATTAAATTTGAAGATGGCTCAACAACACAAGTTGGTTATGCTGACCAAAATGGTCATCCATATCGCTCCATGGGGTTAGCTTTAATTAGACAAGGTGAGTTAAAAAGACACAAAGTCTCTATGCAAAGCATCAAAGCTTGGGCTAAAAAAAATAAAAGAAAGCTACAAAGATTTTTAAATGCTAATCCGAGCACTGTTTTCTTCAGAGAGCTTCCCCAAGGATTACCTGGTCCAATTGGTGCACTAGGTGTTCCAATTTCTTCTGAACGATCTGTGGCTATTGATCGAAAGTTTATTCCTTTAGGGGCTCCTATATTTTTAACAACAACTGAACCTAATTCAAATGTTTCTTTAAATAAATTGATGATAGCTCAGGATACAGGGGGGGCAATTAATGGAGGAGTGAGAGCTGATTTTTATTGGGGACAAGGAAAAAATGCTGGCTCCAGAGCTGGGTCAATGAAACAATCAGGCGAGATATGGGTGATGCTTCCTAAAACGTTCTCATTTCCTAAATTTTAAGGGGTAGAATTCTTAGAATTACTCTTCTTTTGATGTTTCTTTTTTGCAATTATTTCTTTTTCTAGAGTCTCATCAGTAAGATACAAATTATATTGAAGTGACCATCGATTTACATTTTCCATCTCAAGCTTTTCTACGCCATGATATGAGTTATTAGTTTTAATAAAACAGAAAGCCGAATTCGGCACAAATGGCATTGTTACAACCTTGTGAAAATCTTCGCGAGGATAATGCTTATGTGGTACTTCTTTATCTAATGAATTTGGGTCTTTCGGAATATAAATTGATGTGCCGGATTCCAAGTGAGTCGAATCTTTTGGCAGATAAAATAATACACTAATAACCTTGCTAGGTTTATCCGTATGAGGGCCTAATGCATAATTCTGCTTATCATTAACAAGTTTTAAATCATGTCTAAATGAAACGTTATCTAAATATTGAAACCGCATATCTAGAAATCTTTTAAATTTGACTTGAAGAAGATTACCAAAATTTCCTTGAGTAAAAATTTTCCCAAAATTATCTAGAAATTTTCGTTTATCTCTTTCAACTTTTCTCATTAAATCTTCTCTAGAAAAATCGAGAACATATCTATCTTTATAGCTAGCCAAACCCCAATTAGCAGGATCATGATCTGCCAATGATATCATTTGATTTATTTCAGGAAGATTTTCTTGAATCAAAAAATAAAAATCATCAGGAAAAACATTTTCAATATAAAAATGTGGAAATGGAAAGTTTAAAATTTGGGTATTTCCAATTCTATAAGCAGCATGTAATTCAGCGTCTAAAAACATATTCTCATTCCTTTATAAGCGCCTTCTTTTCTCACAGCCTTACCAACCTTGCCTTGAGAAAATTTTAAACCTAAATTTTGTAAAATTTCAACTGATTTGATTTTTTGACATTCCTCTAAACTTATATCTATACAATATAATTTAAGATTCTAGATAATATAAAAAATTGTAACATATAAAAAAGGGAGCATTAGCTCCCCATTTTTATATGTTTTAAATAAACAATTACTTGTTCATTACATACATTGTTACTTCAAAACCAAAACGCATTTCTGTTGCAGCTGGTGTTGTCCACATAATTTAATCTCCTTATATTTATCAAATTCTATTGCAAATAATTTTGCAAATAGAACTGATACTATAATTTATAAACTGTTAATATTCATTGACTTATCTTATGAAATTATCCTAAGTATAATCATGATTAAAAATATGTAAAAAAAAGGCCCATTTTCATGGGCCTTTTTCAGATCACTCAAATTACAACAGGAGGAAGTAATTAAGAGTGGTACGCTGTTTCACCGTGTGAAGTTGTATCTAAACCGGCTCTTTCGTCTTCTTCTGATACACGAAGACCAACAGCGGCATCAACAATTTTAAACAGAATAAAGCTGATTACACCACACCAGATGATAGTAAACCCAACTGATTTAGCCTGAACCATGAATTGACTTATCATAGTTACTCCGTCGTCATATCCAACACCGCCAAATTGAGGTGCCATAAGGATCGCTAAGCCAACAGCACCTATAATACCTGCAACGCCATGGATACCAAATACGTCAAGTGAATCATCATATCCCAGAGACTTTTTAAGGCTAGTACAAGCCCAATATGCAATGATACTAGCAATGAACCCTAGAACAATTGCGCCCATTGGTCCCACTACTGCACATGCTGGAGTAATAGCCACAAGTCCTGAAATCGCTCCAGAAGCTCCGCCTAACATTGAAGGTTTTCCTCGAGCCATCCATTCCATTATGATCCAACCTAATACGCCTGCTGCAGCTGCAACTTGTGTATTAATCATAACTAAACCAGCAGTACTATCAGCAGCAAGTTCACTACCTACATTGAAACCAAACCAGCCAGCCCAAAGTAATGAAGCACCGATCATAGTCATTGGCATATTATGTGGAGCCATGACTTCTTTCCCGTAACCAAGTCTTTTACCAAGGCAGATTGCAAGAACAAGTGCTGCAACACCAGCATTAATATGAACCACGGTACCGCCAGCAAAATCAATTGCACCCCATGAACTAATTAAACCGCCACCCCAAACCATATGACAAATTGGAAGGTAAACAACAGTTAGCCAGAGTGTTAAAAATACTAGCATGCCGGAAAACTTAATTCTTTCAGCAAAACCACCGACAATAAGTGCAGGGGTTAAGGCCGCAAAAGTTAACTGGAAAGTAACGAATACATATTCAGGAATGGTTCCAGAAATTGAATCTCCTGAGATGCCTCCTAAAAATG
>Ga0209830_10001520_pt1 | contig 20385 bp, 22 predicted proteins | sample ArcticOcean_MG_C_12_FD_187439 | JGI IMG/M metagenome (GOLD analysis project Ga0209830, IMG submission 187439) | Marine microbial communities from western Arctic Ocean - ArcticOcean_MG_CB8_130 (SPAdes) (version 2) | ecosystem: Environmental > Aquatic > Marine > Oceanic | place: Arctic Ocean...
AAGTCTTAAGCTGTAATATCAACAGAATTAGATATTTGGATTCACAAAACCTTGATATGAGTATTTATGAAGACTAAACCACAGGCATATCATCTTCAGTATGTTCTGGGATTTGTGATTCTTTAAGTGTAACTGTAACAGGTTAACAGGGGTGTTGGATAATAGTACCATATAACAATAAACCCCCTAAAAGGGAAACGATATATTTTTTGAGTAGGGGGGTGTCATTATGTGCTGTTGTTGTGCTGTTTTTTTAGCTTTTTTTTTAATGAATATTTTGCTAGAATTTCATCCATTCTTTCCTGTATTATTTCATTGTACTTAATCACTTCGAAGTTTATATCGTTATTTATACACCACTCTTTTTTAACTTTATCTCTTGCCTGTGTTAGTTTCAATTCCTTATCACCTCCAAAAAATTTCACCGCTTTATAATGTTGTCGACCATTATATTCGATTACAATTTTTTTATCAGTTAGATAAAAGTCACATCTTAATGGGCCATCGTATTCAAGACCAGTAAACCTTTGTTGCATTGAATAATTAATTTTAAAATTATCCAGTAAAAGTTTTATTTTTCTCTCTCCTCTTGAAGCATTGCAAACTGTGCAACCACTCCCTCTAAAGTGGTCTCTGGGGATTTGAGTAAAATCTCCGTGTTTAGAACATATAACAATTATTTCAGTGTGCATGTCAATCCAATTAACTTTTGAATAATCATAAATATCGCCATGCTCTAATAAAGCTCTTTCTAAAAACTCCTCTTTATCTAATCTGGCTTTGTCACCTGTATATTCATTCATGCATTTTGGACAATTACCACCATCTTTATGAAATTGAACACTTTGATGAAATTCACCATGTTTAGAACAAATAACCTTAATTTTTTTTGAGGCCCCTTCATAAGTCTTTGAATCATACTGGTATCTATTTCCATGGACTTTTGTAAATTCCTTTAGAGTTTCAGAAAAGGGAATAAAGTTTTTTTCTGCCATTGAAATATAACCACATTTATTGCACCCATGTCCATAATCTAATTGATGAGGAGTAGTTTCAAACCAACCATGAATCTGACATTTCACCCTTATTTTTTCTGTATATGCTATATAAGATGATTCATCATATATGAATGTATTTCCCCACTCTTTATCCAGTCTTTCTTTAACTCTGCTCCAATCAAGTCTTATGTTTTTTTGCGCTTCAATTCTTCCACATTTAGGACATCCTTGTCCGTTAGTATGAGCATTTGCTTTCATTCTAAATTCACCATGTTCAGGACAAACTATAGTTACTTTTGTCTGAGAATTCAAATACTGAAGTCTAGTGTAATCATACTTATCCCCGTGTTTAACAATAGCCTTTTTAATAAATTCTTTTCTTGTGTCTCTTTGACCCTTACCAGATTCATACGAACATTTATTACACCCCCCCTTAAGATGACTTACACCAGCTTGTAAAAATTCTCCATGAACAGGACAAATAATTTTATACTTATGTTTTATGTTAGTAAATGGTTGTTCAGGATATTTATAATGACCCTTATGAAACTCCGTTGCTTTTTGGACGAATAAATCCCAGTTCCAATCGGTATATCCAGAACATTGTTTACACCCTTGTTTTCTTTTCAGGAAATGACCAGGTGTTTTTAAAAATTCACCGTGCTCAGGGCACATAATAATAACCTTAGTTGTATTGTTAACATAAACTACCTTTGAATAATCATATTTATTGCCGTAAATCAATTCAGCTTCTTTTATAAATTCTTCTTCTGTTTTCCTTGAAGGCATATCATAAAATTACAATTTATTTACCTCAACTGTAATAGACCTCCACATCTCCAATCTTCATTTCTAATTCCTCTATAAGAGGATTGTCCTCAACACTGTTAAGTCTTCTTTTTTCTCTAATAGCATTCTTGAATCTTGAGTACTGAGATGGGTGCTTAAACACATCATTATCTTTCATCCTCTGTAGGAATGTACTGTATTGTTCTTCACCTATAGCATCAATAAATCTTGCTATCATTAGGCTTTCAATGTCTGATTGTTTCATGCTGTTAGTTAAATTAAAATTTACCTTTTTTATTTTTTCTATGTTACTCCACTGCTTATGCCATTCATCTATTAAGGTTTTATAGATGTCCTCCTGAAATAGATGTTTTACAAGAGGCTTTATCTTGCCCATGACTTCACTAACTACAAAGGCTGACATCAATCTATTTTCATACCTAAATATGTTCAGTCCTCTGAACTCTAATGGTATCACAAATCCTTTATCTTTCGCCCACTGACCTTTATCATAGCAAAGTTTCTTTCTCTTAGTTTGATTCCAATAAACAGTTGAATACCACTGTGGCTGTCTTGTCCAATTACCATACTTGTCTTGCCCTAAGCTGTCAAAATAAACAGGAGGGGAATGGTTCATCTCATAGTTAGTTGCCACATCAACCCTGTTGACTTTACACTCACTTATATCAAAGTTTAGATGCTCTGAAAGTTCTCCTATTGTTTCTATAAGTTGAGGTCTTGTAGTGGTCTGAAAATTATTTCCATAGTACTGTTTAGCAATGCTTCCTCTAAGGCTTAAATTAGACCTTCCTAAAGTGATGCTATAATCCTTGTATTTTGACTGATAAGAACATTCACCATTATGATACTTGACTTCAGTTACTTTTTCAAGGTTACTTAAAAGTTCAGCTTTCAAATAAGGCTCTTCCTTATGACAATATGATATGTTAAGTGTATCTATCAATATTTTACAAAATCTGTAAAGGATTCTCACTTATTATAGAGAGCAGGGTCATATTGGTCATCTTGTAAATCTTCTTTATGATAATAGTTATCAAATCTTTCAGGATATATTTTCTTTAACCAATCTGAATCCCATAGCATTTTATCTATTGTACGAAGAACATTCTTTCGATTCAATAAATTTTTTTTATGTTCATCATCATTCAATTGACTAATGAAGGGAGCATTACCTTTTTGCATATTCCTTTTATTAAATAATAAGATTGCATTACTTCTATTGGATTTTTGCAGTAAGGTATTTTGCTTGTGACTGTAAGTCCTTGATTTTATTTCTTCTTACCCACAAATCAAGTTCATCCTTATCGAAAAAGATTTTTTTACCACACTTCATATGAGGAATTTGTTGACTTGACGTCAACTTGTACATATAGGATATAGAATATCCGATGTACTTACATCCTTCTTTAAGTGTAAGTGTTTTTTTGTTGCCTAATAGCAACGACTTAATTAAATTAATATCTGCTTGTAAACTTAATATTGCTTCTCTCATCGTAAATAAATTTTAAGATTAATACAATGCAAATATGGAAGCTAATGGAAGGAAAAATGGTATAGGTATATTCAGTTTAATAGTGTTTATAGCACTTCACAATAACACTACCATTCTATAAAACTTAACATATTATCAATTAGTTCGTGTTCTTTAGGAAGACCTTTTTTTGAATCTTTGTAACGATTCATTAACTGTGAAGTATTATTAACTCCAAAGAATAATTTCTGTTTTTTGTGAAGGTTTACTTCTGTAATAAAGTGTTTGTCGTAGGCAAGTTTACTGATTAAGTAAGGAAGAAGATTTTTTGCACCTTTCCATTTGAATTGAATAATATTTGAATCAACATCTTTTCCACAAAATAATTTATGCCAATCTTCTTTTCTGGAATGCTCAATATAGCCTAAACCGACTAAACCTGAATACAGGGCATCTGTTATTTGATATTTTTTTTCTTTAGTGAATTTGGTTTTTGTTTTGTAAGTGAAATAAGTTGTGTTTGTATTAGAATAAAACATTTCCTTTACTTCATCCATAATGGAGTCATAAAGGTCATTAAATCTATCATCCATTTCAGATTCAGACCATTTTCTTGGATCATAACTATGATCATAACCCATAATAGTTTGTTTAGCAGTTAGAAAGGTTGTTTGTTTAAAATTCCATTAAATTTATAAAATAATATCTAATTAATGATAAAGTATGCTAATTCCCAAATGCTTTAGTCATTGCCTTATCTAAACTTACTGTGGACAAATGACCATAATGTTCTTCAGTTGTTCTTGAAGTGGTATGACCTAACAACTTTGAAACAGTATATAAAGGGGTGTTATTTTCACTTAACATCCAAAATGCAAATGAATGTCTTGCTGTATGGGGTGTGATATGCTTTTTAACACCTGATTTGTAAGCCCACATTCTTAATCGATTATTATTGTCATCGTCAAATCTTAAATTCGGAAACACTTTATCTGCATCGCTCATTCGTTTTGGTAAAAATTCCATCACAACTTTTGGCAACTTAAAATAGATATCCGTTTTCCCTTTTTGTGTCTTTACATTTATTTTGATTTGTCCATCAATTATAGGCAAATCCTCCCAAATCATTTCGCAACAATCTCCTTGTCTTATTCCTGTGTGGCACATAAAAAGGAAAGCATTTTTTATTTGTTCGTATTTGAAAGGCGTGTATTTCATTTTTTGAACCTCATCGCCTGTTAAATAAACCATTTTATTATTTGACCTTTTAGGATAACTAATATCCGACTCAAACGGATTTGTATATAATCTACCGTATTGTTTTGCTTTTTTTAAAGCAGAACCAAACATTGAAAAGTATTTATACGAAGTGTCTCCTTTGTATTTTACAACATCAACCATCCAAACACGAAACTTATCTACAAATTCGATATTTACACGATTTAAATCCATATTAAAGTTAAGTCCCAGATCACTACAAAATGCTTCTAATACTTTATAAAGTTGCTTGTGACTGTTGATAGTTGCTAGCGATTTCTCACGCTTTAAATCAATCATTTTGCCAAGATGTTCTTTCAGGGTGGCCGATTCCGTTACACCATCTTTATAAGCTGCCCTTGCATATTTTAAATCTAATTCTTTTCCAATTTCTACAATAAGGTTCTTGTTTTTTTTATTTTGTTTCTTTTTAGCTTCAGTATCGGCTCTTTTCCAAATTAGTATTGAAGGATATGTATGGGGTTTGGGTGACTTAATGCCTTGTCCTAAATAAATACGCCATCTTGGATACCATTGCCCTTTTTTGTTCTTTGATTTGGATTCTATTTCATCAAAATGTAATGTTGCCATAAGTGTACATATTTTGTACGATATAATTATTAATACAATAATCGTACAACAATATACACATTAAATGTCAAACATTATACAACAATAGTCAACTAAAGCTATATATTTAAAGGAAAATAGAAGGGAAAGGAAGCGTATAGATTATAACACCATATATTCTACAATAATCTGACCTAAATTCCAACTAGGTATATAATAAGTGAAAGATGAATCCTGAAGAATTTCATTAAAAATACGTTTTTGTAAAACACTAGAATTACCCGTAATAATGGTTATTGAAAAAGCACCTTTACTTTTTTCTTCATTCAAGGCTTCTTTGACTTTTTCCATTGCCTCTTTATGTCTAATAAGGTGAAGGTCTATTGTTTTTATTTGCGTTTTTTTTAGAATGAATACTATATAAACTATCTGTTTTTTCGTGATGCAACATATCGTTTGATGTGCATTTGGTCTAACGAATCTGAATCACCGTAATGTTCTCTTAATTCCGAAAGTCTCAAATGCAAACGTTTTTGAACACTCGAATATTCAGGATTATCATAAAGATTATTCATTTCAGAAGGGTCTTGATCTAAATCGTATAATTCCCATTCGTCAATATCATAATAGAAATGCATGAGTTTGAAACGTTCTGTTCTAACCCCATAATGGCGTTTTACCATATGAACAGATGGATATTCGTAATATGTATAATATATGGCATCTCTCCAAGTACTTTCTTTTTGATTTACAATATTTCTAAAAGAGGTTCCTTGAATATCTTCCGGTTTTTTAGCTCCTGCATAATCTAAAAAGGTAGGTGCAAAATCAAGGTTTTGAATCATTTTATCAACTATTGATCCTGCAGGAATTTCTTTAGGATATCGAATTAATAATGGAGTGCGGAGAGACTCTTCATACATAAATCGTTTGTCAAACCATCCGTGTTCTCCCAAATAAAAACCTTGGTCCGAGGTATAAACCACAATAGTATTTTCTGTCAAACCTTCTTGATCAAGATAATCTAAAACCTCACCTACACCATCATCAACCGATTGAATAGTGCGTAAATAGTCTTTAAGATAGCGATTGAATTTCCATAAGGCAAGCTCTTTCCCATGTAAATTCTGGGATTTCATAGCCTCATTTTTTGAGGTATAGGCATCTAGCCAAGCTGACTTTTGTTCTGGGCTGAAACGTTCTAGTTCTCTTTCAAAGCCAGTATTATTTCCATATGGATCGGTACGCATTTTAAAATCGTGACCCCAGCGTCCATGACCACCATTACCATGAGCTGCTGAGATTTGTTCTTCAGAAGCAGCTATAAGCATTTCTTGAGTTTTAGCAGCAGTTCCTCTATTGTCATAATTATCAAAAAAGTTGGCGGGAGGATCAAAGGTTTTGTCATCAAATAAGGTAAGATACTTCTCTTCTGGTTTCCAATTTCTATGAGGTGCTTTTTGGTGATATAGTAATAAGAATGGTTTGTTGGGATCTCTTTTATTTTTAAGCCAATCCAAACTCAATCTGGTTGTAATAGTTGTTACATATCCTTCAATTCTTTTTTTTATACCATCAATTAAAAAATCCGGATTATAATAATGTCCTTGTCCAGGAAGAACTGCCGAATAATCAAACCCCTGAGGTAGTCCTCGCAAATGAATTTTACCGACCATTGCCGTCTGGTATCCGACGGTTTGTAGTTGTTTAGCAAAGTTATCTTGATCCCAATTATAATCCTGAATATTATCTACTTTTCCATTGATAAAACTATGTTTTCCAGTCAGCATTACCGCCCGGCTGGGAGCACATATTGAGTTGGTAACAAATCCTTTCTTAAAAAGCGCCCCTTCTTTTGCTATTCTATCAATATTAGGAGTCTCGTTTAAGCCATAACCATATGCACTAATAGCTTGGTAGGCGTGATCATCAGACATTATGAAAAGGATGTTGGGTGGAGGAATAGTTTTTTGACAACCAAAAAAAATAAAAAAACTCAATAAAAGGAAAAACAACTTTTTCAAATGAAATATATTTTCAGTTAATTTTAAAGATAAGGAAAATAACAAAAGGCATTAGCTTCTAATTGTTGTAACCAAAGCGTTTAAGCTGCTCTGAGCTAGAGCGCCAATTTTTAGAAACCTTAACATACAATTCAAGATGTATTTTTTTTCCAAAAAACTTTTCTAAAGATTTTCTAGCCCCTATTCCAACTCTTTTTAATGCACTTCCTTTATGTCCGATAATAATACCTTTTTGCGTTTCACGTTCAACCATAATAATAGAACGAATTTTAATGATTTTACCATTTTCAATAAATTCTTCCGTGATTACTTCTACAGCATATGGAATTTCTTTAGAATAACGCTTTAAGATCATTTCTCGTATGGCTTCATTAACAAAAAAACGCTCTGGTTTATCCGTCAGTTGGTCTTTTGGGAAGTAAGCAGGAGAGTTTGGTAAGATGCCAATTAAAATATTTAAAAGCTCAGATATAAAAAAGCCTCTTAGCGCAGAAATAGGATAAACTGAAGCCAGAGGGAAAACATTTTGCCAATGAGCTACAGATTTTTCTAGTTCTTCTTGAGTGATTAGATCAATTTTATTAATCAAAATAAGTAGCGGACCTTTAGTTTTTTTTATTTTTTCAAATAACACCTCATCTTTAAGTTCTAATTCTTCTGGAGAAACTAGATAAACCAAAACATCAGCATCTACTATGGCTTCTTTCACAAAATTCATCATAGAATTTTGCATTTCATAAGCAGGTTTGATTACTCCGGGTGTGTCTGAAAGGACCATCTGAAAATCATCACCATTAATAATACCTAAAATTCTATGACGTGTAGTTTGTACTTTGTCGGTGATAATAGATAGTTCTTTACCTACCAAAGCATTCATCAAAGTGGACTTCCCTACATTAGGGTTTCCTATAATGGACACAAAACCTGATTTATGTTTTTTTTCTTCCAAAAAAAATCGAATTATTTGTTTGTAAAAACCCCTTATTGTTGGATGTTAAAAGTAGATAATTCTTTTGAAATATAGATCTGTATTTTAGTGCTTTTAAATATCTCCCAAGAATATACCTATCATTGTTTTTACTAAAAAAAAGACAGGCTAGTAAAATTACTGATCCGTCTTTGATAGTAGATAACTCTATTGAAATATCGAACTTAAGTTTTACCCCAAAAGAGTTTATAAACACCTATTATTTGATTAGTCTCATTCAAAAATAATATGACTGTGGTTTACTAATGGCTATTATCTTTAGTGCTTTATGATTATTGTGGTTGGAGTATAAATACCGAATGTAAAAGAGTTAAGCGCTAAATCAATAAAAGAATGCTTTGTTGTTATTGTGTAGTTCTCTTTATCAATAATTTGTTTCATTTCAGGAATTTCAAATGATACAAGACCATTAATTAAATGGGTTTGTTTTAGTCTTATCGTTTGGTTTCCTTTTGCACCTTCACCAACTACTATTTGAGTTGTATAACAGGATGATAGAGTAAATATAAGGGTTAGTAAAATTAGCTTTTTCAAATCAGATTGATTTATGATTTATGAAATACGAATATAGGATAAACGAAACTTTTAAATCATACAAACAAAGGCAAGTCTTCACTTACTTCATTAGTAGCTTGTTTCATTCTTGGTAGAGTGTATTGCAAGGCTATTTGAACTTCCTTAAGATGATATGACTGTGGTTTATTATTTATACTGTGAAACACTATTTTTAACCTTCCAAGCAATAAATATTAATAAAAATTGAATTGGTAACCTTATTAAAGCGCCATTATGACTTCCTATGGCGGGTTTATTAGAGATTACGTCCCAAATATGAATAGGTAAAAATAAAAGCATTAAAATTAAAATTCCCCAAGCACCTAAAATTTCTAGTTTTTTGAAAAATAATGCAACCCCAAATAAAACCTCAAATAAACCAGATAAATATATAATAGCCATAGTAAATGGTAAAAAAGAAGGCACAAAAGGAATGTAATTATCAGGGCTTATAAAATGTTGTAAACCACCAAAAATTAAAAATATTGATAAAACTACTTTCATTATTAGCCATATTTTTTTCATAATGTTAGTTTTTATTAAATGTAAGAAAATTAGAAATCCCAGAACTTACTGAAGATGATATGTCTTTGGTTTAAAAGAAAACCCTCCGCTTGGGAGGGTTTGCATTACTTTAATTTTTGGTGGATGATATCACCTTAAGTATATATCTATTTTCCCATTCTATTGGATCTCCAAACTTTTCAAAAGGGAGTCCTTCAATAACACCATAACCTGCAAGATGTTTCATTACATCTGACAAATTAGTGTATGAATCCCAAGTCATCATCGAAGAATACTCTTTTCCTTGAGGAGTGATTTTAGTGGCTAAGCCCCAACCAACCATCCCATGCTTATCCATGTTATTTTTGAAATGAGGAATTACATATTTTTTAGTTTCCTCCATTTGCTGATTCACATCATTTGGACGAGCAAAATTTAAAATTAAATAATTCGATGGTTTGGTATTTGCGATCTGTTGTTTCACTTCATAAAAGTATCTCTTGTCAAATTCTAAATCTGAGTATACATCTAATAAGATACTTGGTTTTACACCAACTACTTTTTTTGCATTTGTCCACCAGTTTGCTTTTGGTGAAGTAGCAGCATCAAAATCTTTGTAGATGTTTACAAACATATAATTGAAATCTTCAGCGCCTGGATTAAAAAGTTGTAGCAATCTCCATCCCATTAAATCGCCATCGTCTTGAGCTTTTTGAGCAATTTTACTCATATAGTTAGTTTCAATATCCAGAAAGCTTTCAAGTTGATTGGCCTTTACTTTTACAGGGTGAAAGGCAACTACCTGTGCTTGAATGCTAATTGATAAAAGCATACAGATTAAAAGAATTATTTTTTTCATTTTAATTGATTTATGATTAATAAGTTACTAATATAAGAAACTCTACAATATTTCTACTCCGTGTTTTTCTTACTGAACTTACTGAAGATGATATGCCTTTGGTTTAAAAGAAAAACCCTCCGCTTGGGAGGGTTAGTTAATATTCAAATTTTAATTGATTAATTAATTTGCACCTGTAACAAATTCAAAAATCACTCTATTATCCCATCCATTTGGAATAAGTTTATTGAACTCTTCATTTATTTCTTTTGATATTCCTTCAGTAGCGGCTTGTCCAGCAAGGTGTTTGTATGCGTTTTCTAAAGTATCGTAAGAATCCCACCAAAATGCTGTTGGTAAATCTTTGTTTTGCGGAACAATTCTTGTTGCCATTCCCCATCCTACCATTCCAGATTTAATAATATTTTTCCTAAAATGTTTTTCAACTGACCCTTGTAATTCTATCATCTTATTAAGATTTGTTGGTGTAGCCCAATTAAGAATTACATATTGGCCAGGCTTATCTGTTTGAATTTGTTTCTCAGTTTTATAAATATATCTCCCTCGTCTTACAATATCAGGAGAGTCATATATAACCTCAGATGGAACTCCAAATTTCTTTTCTGTATTCGACCACCAATTCTCTCTATTCACCATTTGATTTATATTATCAAAAGCAGCTACCCACATATAATTAGTTTTGTTATCGGGGTTTCCAATACCAGGCACTTTTTTAATTAAAGCCCATTGTTTCATTGATTTATTTTTGACTGCGTCTTGAGCCATCGGTGTAACATACTTTTTCTGAATCATTTCAAAATTTTCAATGTCTTCATCCGCAACAATTATTGGACTAAACATAAAAACCTCTTGCGCATTAATAACAAAAATTGATATAGAAAATAAGGATACTAAAAGTATTTTTTTCATTTTAAATTGATTTATGATTAATAATTATCTAATCTATAAATATTTCTATGAAATCACAAATCCCAGAACTTACTGAAGATGATATGCCGATGATTAAAAAATGCTCTTTTTAAAAATATTAGTATTTATTTCTCTTTTATTTAGTCCCCAAAATTTAACTCTTATAATATTATTAAATATTGAACAAGGAATTAAAATGATGTTTAGTAAGACACTAACAATCCTCCAAACACCCCTTACTATGAACCAAAAAACTATTCCTAAAAAAGCAAAAAAAGCTAAAAATATTTCAGGTCCCATATCATAAATATAAAAAATCTACAATATCTCTACTCCGTGTTTTTCTAAACTTACTTAACAAACAAAGGCAAGTCTTCACTTACTTCATTAGTAGAGCTTGTTTCATTCTTGGTAAAGTGTATTGAAGAACTTACTGAAGATGATATGCCTGTGTTTTAAAAGAAAAACTCTCCACTTGGGAGAGTAATTATTTAATGTAATAGTTCTATTTATTTCTTTTCAGGATATTTAAACCAAATCCCACCTATAAACATAAAAGCAATCGTAGCCCAAATAATAATTGATGGTAAATCTGGAGCTAATGGAGCAGGACCCATTTCTACAGTATGACCAAACTGCTCAATAAATGCTTCTGCGCTTGACGAAATTTCACCACCTTTTTGTTTTAATTCAGAAAGTTGATATGAAATACCTTTTTGTGTCTGAATCATAAATAAAGATACTTGTAGTCCAAAGAAAATTATACAAGTACAAAATAATCCCAAACAAAAGTACCCCCACATAACCTAGTTAAGCCCAGTGATAGCAATGATTTAAGCATTTACAACTCGAAAAAATAATTAAGGGGGGTGCAAAGTTTTGGTTATATACCATTATGCGAACATTACCCTATAAAAAAAAGTGGATTTAATTTTGGAGTAGGGGGTCTTATTTGAGAGTTTTAGGTTGGAATTTTTTGGGAAAAACTGACAGTATTTACTGACAGATTTTAGGCATTTTACTGTCAATTGACTGTCAGTTTGTATATATTTAATAAATTATTAATAGTCAGGAGGGATTGTATTTTTCACCCTGTATGATTGGCTAAGCTCAATAAAAAAAGGCCTTCAGATGAAGACCTTTATAGTAGCGAGGGCAGGACTCGAACCTGCGACCTTGGGGTTATGAGCCCGACGAGCTACCACTGCTCTACCTCGCGATATGAATGCAAATTTACAAATTAAAGCAGCATTGTGCAACACAATCCCAGATTCATTTTAAAACTTCCAAACCCTATCCATTTAAATAGTTTACTTTTGCACTCAAATTCAAGTCATGAGCAGTATTGTTGCTATTGTAGGCCGGCCTAATGTGGGGAAATCCACTTTTTTTAATCGAATGATTCAAAAACGAGAGGCTATAGTTGATGCCGTTAGCGGAGTAACTCGAGATCGTCATTACGGTAAGTCTGACTGGAATGGCCGAAGCTTTACCCTTATTGACACAGGAGGGTATGTAGAGGGCAGTGATGATATTTTTCAGAAAGAAATAGACAAACAAGTTAACCTGGCTATTGAAGAAGCTGATGCTATTATTTTTATGGTCGATGTTACTGACGGTGTAACTGGAATGGATGAAATTATTGTTGATCTTTTACGCCGCTCACAAAAACCTGTCTTTTTAACAATTAATAAAGTAGACAATGCTATGCGCGTTGAAGGGACTATGGAATTTTATTCCTTAGGGTTTGAAAATCTTTATTCCATTTCTAGTGTTAACGGAAGTGGAAGTGGAGAATTGTTAGACGATCTTGTAAAAAGTCTTCCAGAAGAAGAAATTAGAACAGATGATCCCTTACCTCGTTTCGCTGTAGTAGGGCGACCTAATGCTGGAAAATCATCTTTTATAAATGCTTTAATCGGTGAAGACCGTTATATAGTTACTGATATTGCAGGTACCACCAGAGATAGTATTGACACCCAGTATAATCGATTTGGTTTTGACTTTAATTTAGTAGATACTGCTGGAATTAGACGAAAGGCTAAGGTAAAAGAAGATATTGAATTTTATTCCGTAATGCGCTCTGTACGTGCTATTGAATATTCTGATGTTTGTCTTCTTGTAGTTGATGGAACACGTGGCTTTGACGGACAGGTTCAAAATATTTTTTGGTTAGCACACCGAAACAATAAAGGGATTGTGATTTTAGTGAATAAATGGGATTTGGTTGAGAAAGATACTAATGCATCAAAAGCCTTTGAAGAAATGATTCGTAAAGAAATTTCTCCTTTTGTTGATGTGCCAATTGTTTTTATTTCGTCTCTTAGTAAGCAGCGGATTTTTAAAGCTGTAGAAACAGCAGTAGAGGTTTATAAAAATAGATCTTATCGCATTCCAACCAAAGCTTTTAATAATGTAATGCTACCAATTATTGAGAAAACACCACCCCCAGCTTACAAAGGAAAATATGTTAAAATCAAGTTTTGTACACAACTACCAACAAACCATCCACAGTTTGCATTCTTTTGTAATTTACCACAATACTTGAAAGATCCTTATCGAAGGTTTTTAGAAAATAAACTCCGTGAAGAATATAATTTCAATGGAATTCCTATTCAAATATTTTTCAGAAAAAAATAAACTTAAAGTTTTTTACGAAGCTGTTCTAAATCAGTTTTAATTTTCTCTAATTTAGATAGGAGTACTTTTTGAGGGGTATCTTTTGCTTTTAAATTCAATTGTTTCTTTGCCCCTTGAAGTGTCATCCCTTTTTCTTTCACCAAATGATATATATATTGAATGGTCAAAACATTTTCTGGAGTGTATTTTCGGGTGCCGCTTTGTTTTTTTTTTGGGTGAATTTCTTTAAATTCTTTTTCCCAAAAGCGTAACAGCGAAGGCTTAACATCAAATGCTTTTGCAACCTCACCAATCGAATAATAAAGCTTTTCAGGTAGGTTTACGTGCATTTTAATCCATGGATTGATTTTCTTGCTTAGCGATTGTTAACAGAGCATTAAATTCTTTTTGAGAGAGATTTCCGTAATAAAAGTTTAAAGGATTAATGCGTTTGTTGTCTTTAAATATTTCATAGTGAAGATGAGGTCCCACAGAACGCCCAGTGTTTCCAACATACCCAATAATATCCCCTCGTTTTACGGTTTGACCCCTACGAGCATTATATTTACTCAAATGTGCATATAAACTTACATAGCCAAACCCATGATCCAGCCGAATGTGTTTTCCATAACCAGAAGAACGATTATCAGCCCTTTTAATAACTCCGTTTCCTGTAGCGTAAATTGGTGTTCCTTTTTTAGCAGTAAAATCCATTCCCCAATGAAAACGACGTTTTTTTGTAAAAGGATCTTTTCTATAACCGTATCCAGAAGCCATTCTCGTTAGGTTCTCGTTTTTGATGGGCTGAATAGATGGAATAGCATTAATTAAAGCTGCTTTATTTTGAGCTAACTGTTCAATTTCATCAAGTGATCTTGATTGAACTACTGCTTGTTTTGTAAGTATGTCTATACGTTTTGAAGTGTTTATGATTAAATCAGAATTTTCATAGCCCTCAAGATCTTTATAACGATTTATCCCTCCAAATCCAGCAATTCTCTGTGCTTCCGGAATTGGACTAGCTTCAAAATACACACGGTATAGATTGTTATCACGCTCTTGCATATTAGTAACAACAGCCTCAACTTGAAACAATTTTTTGTTTAATATATCAAATTGTAATTCGTAATTTTGAATAGCTCTTTTTTGAGCTATTTCTGAAGGAGTATTTAACCAATCAGAATTGAGTAAAACCAATAATGTAAAGAGACCAAATAGAAAAGAAGAAAGAAGGAATAATACGAAACTTGAGACACGATTTTTATTAGTTAAAGTGATAGGTCTGTATGATAAGGTATCAGAATCGAAATAGTATTTAACTTTACTCATAAAGTTTTATAAATTTTCATTTCTTTTGCATTAATATTTATCAAATGAATTACACAAATATACAAAATTTGGATCTATTTGAAATTTAACAAGGTTGCTTATACAGGACAACCTCCATTATACAAAACAATAAGGCATGAAGTCTCATGAAGTAAGACAAGAGTTTTTGAATTTTTTTGCTAGTAAAACCCATAAAGTAGTTCCATCTGCGCCTATGGTTATTAAAAATGATCCAACTCTTATGTTTACCAATGCAGGAATGAACCCTTTCAAGGAATTCTTTTTAGGAAATGCAAAACCAACTTCAAAAAGAATAACAGATACTCAGAAATGTTTACGTGTTTCAGGAAAGCACAATGACCTTGAAGAAGTTGGAATTGACACATACCATCACACCTTTTTTGAAATGCTTGGGAATTGGAGTTTTGGAGATTACTTTAAAAAAGAGGCAATAGAGTGGGCTTGGGAGTTACTCACGGAAGTCTATAAAATCGATCCAAATAAACTTTATGTAACTATTTTTGAAGGTGCTCCAAAAGAGGGTATTGAGCGTGACATGGAAGCTTATAATTTTTGGAAAGCTATTCTTCCTGAAGAAAGAATTTTATTAGGAAATAAAAACGATAATTTTTGGGAAATGGGAGAACAAGGTCCTTGTGGGCCATGTTCAGAAATTCACGTAGACATTCGTTCAGAAGAAGAAAAAGCAAAAATCAAGGGTTCTAATTTAGTGAACCAAGATCATCCACAAGTTATTGAAGTTTGGAATCTTGTTTTTATTGAGTTTAATAGAAATGCTGATGGAAGTTTAGAAAAATTACCTCAAAAACATGTAGATACAGGTATGGGATTTGAACGTCTTTGTATGGTACTTCAAAATACTACCTCAAATTACGATACCGATGTTTTTACACCCCTAATTAGAGAAATTGAAATTCTAACAAATTCTAAATATGGTGTTTCAGAAAATACAGATAGAGCAATAAGGGTGATTGCAGACCACTTGCGGACAGTTTATTTTGCAATAGCAGATGGTCAGTTACCCAGTAATACGGGAGCAGGTTATGTTATTAGAAGAATTTTACGTCGAGCAATCCGTTATGGATTTACTTTTTTAGATCAAAAAAAACCTTTTATCCATAAATTAGTTAAAACATTGTCTGAACAGATGGGCACTGTATTTCCGGAATTAATTAAAGAAAATCAACTTGCCTTTAATGTTATAAGAGAAGAAGAAAATTCCTTTTTAAAAACTCTAGATCAAGGACTTTATTTGTTGGAAACAATTTTTACTAATTCCAAATCTAAAAAGATTGAAGGAAGCAAAGCCTTTGAGTTATATGATACTTTTGGATTTCCATTCGATTTAACTGCCTTAATTGCGAGTGAACGTGGTTTTATTATTGATAAAGAAGGATTTAACAAAGCAATGGAGATTCAGAAAACGCGCTCTCGTTCAGCAGCCTCCTCAAAAGCAGGGGATTGGATTATTTTAATGAAAGATAATGTGGAAGAATTTGTAGGCTATGACCATTTAAGTTCACAAGTAAAGCTTACAAGATTTCGAAAAATGACCACTGCCAAAAAAGGAGATTTTTATCAATTAGTATTTAATCTCACTCCTTTTTACCCTGAAGGAGGAGGCCAAGTTGGTGACAAAGGATATTTACAAGCTAGTAACGGGGATATATATTACATTCTGGACACCAAGAAAGAAAATAACTTAATTGTCCATCAAACAAAAAACATCCCTGACAAACTAGAAGATATCTTTACGGCTGTAGTAGACAATAAACAACGCAGTCGAACTTCAAGGAATCACACGGCAACACATTTAATACACCAAGCATTACGTTCAATTTTAGGGACTCATGTAGAACAAAAAGGATCCATGGTTCATTCTGGAGTATTCCGCTTTGATTTTTCACATTTCACTAAAGTTACTTCTGAAGAAATTAAAGAAGTGGAAAAATTTGTTAACGCAAGAATACAAGAGAATATACCTTTGGAAGAAGGAAGGAACACTCCTTATCAAAAAGCAATTAAATCAGGTGCCATTGCATTGTTTGGTGAAAAATATGGAGATACAGTGCGAACTATTCGTTTTGGACAATCTATAGAATTATGTGGAGGTACTCATGTCGCCAATACCTCTGATATTTGGCATTTTAAAATAACATCTGAAGGAGCAGTAGCTTCAGGAATTAGAAGAATTGAGGCAATTACAGGAGATGCCGTAAAAAATCACTTTGAAGACCAATCGGTATTATTGGAAAACTTAAATCTGCTTTTGAGGCAAGCACAAGATCCAATCAAGGCAATAAAGTCATTACAAGTTGAAAATTTTGAATTAAAAAAAGAGTTAACAGTCTTATCAAAATTAAAAGCACAAGTACTAAAGGAAGCTCTTTCAAAAAAAATTAAAACGATAAAAGAAATTCAGTTTCTTGCTTGTGAAGTTGATTTAGATGCTCAAGGAATGAAAGATTTAGCTTTTGAAATGGGAGCTCCTCTTGAGAGTGCTATTATTGTTTTTGCTTCTCAAAAAACAGGTAAACCTCTACTTAGTTGTTATATCTCTAAAGACCTAGTCGCTAATGATGGTAAAAATGCTGTCACCATTATTAAAATTCTGGGACAATATATCCAAGGCGGTGGAGGTGGACAGGCTTTTTATGCAACTGCTGGAGGAAAAAATTTAGCAGGAATTCAGGAAGCAATTACGGCAGCTGAAAATATCTGCATCAACTAATTATTCTTTGGGTGGCGGATAGTTTGTCATAATTTCTTGAACAAAAAGGGCAATTTTATCATCCCTATTTTTCAGATTTTCTTGAATACCTCCTCTTCCTTTTCCTTGCCAAACTAATTGCTTGGTTGCAGAATCAATAATATTGATATAAAGTGTACCTTCTGTTCTAGAACTTACGCTATTAAAATTTGGACCTCCCCAAAACCATGGATTAAAACCCCACCCCCAAAATTGTGAATTATTCACATAAATTTTTTCTTTAGCACTCGTGGTAAAACCAATTAATAGATCGGGAGTTTCAGACTTAGAAAGCCCTTTTGAACTCATTTGATAATCTAATGCTTTAAGAATTCTACGCTTATCCAGATCAGAAATATTCACTTGATCAATTTCAGTTTTAAAATAGGCAAAAGTTTTATACCCAGAAAAGTCTACGCTTGAGTCATGGTCAGAAAATATCTGTATAGAAGAGCAGGACATAAAAAATAAAAAAGCAAAACTAAAAATAGAATATCTCATGATTGTAAATTTTAAAATATTAAAAGACCAAAAATCATGCCTAACTATTGAACTGTTCTGGAATCGAATCCGTAAGGACAATGTCTGCAATTACTTTGACAACAAGATCCTCTTTTTAAGTGGTATTTCTCTGTAAATACCTTATAACCTTCAGTTGTTAAATAATAATCTTCTTCTTGAAGGGGAGGTATTGAACTTAGCGACATTTTAATGTATTTTTATGCATGCAAATTTTTGATTCTTTCAAAAGTAGTTTAAACCAGTCACTTGATCTTTTTCTTGGACATAAAATTGTAATTAAAAGAGAGGATTTATTACATCCAAGAGTGTCTGGAAATAAGTTTAGAAAGTTAAAATATATTTTTCAAGAAATTAAAGAGAAAGAGGTGTCTGCACTATTAACATTTGGCGGTGCCTTTTCAAATCATCTGGCAGCAATTGCTTGTGCCGGTATGAACAGTGGAGTTCATATGATTGGTATAGTTAGGGGTGACGAATGGGGAAGAAAAATTCATGAAAGCGCCACCTTGAATTACTGTGTATCACAAGGAATGGAGTTACATTGTATATCTAGGGATATTTATGCTCAAAAAGAGCAGGCTCCAATTGTTACCAAGCTAATGAAAAAAATACCAGGGTTGAGAATTATTCCTGAAGGTGGAACCGAACCACTAGCAGTAAAAGGATGTCTGGAAATTCTCCAATCCGAAGACCTTAATTTTGATGTTATTTGCTCTAGCGTTGGAACAGGAGGAACAATAGCAGGGCTTGTTAACTCTAGTAATGATAATCAAAACCTTATAGGTTTTAATGCATTAAATAATACTGAAATAGTTCACACTATAGAAGAATTAACAAACAAAAAGAATTGGTCCATAGAGAATGACTATACATTTGGTGGCTATGCCAAAATAAAGCCGACTTTAATTTCATTTATGAACGATTTTTATCAACAATATAGAATTCCATTGGATCCAATTTATACTGGAAAGATGGTTTTTGGTATTTTTGACCTAATTAAAAAAGACAAATGGCCATGGGGAAAAAAAATATTGATTATACATACTGGAGGACTTCAAGGCGTGGAGGGAATGAATGCTCAACTTCAGAAAAAAGGTTACCCTACTTTACAATATGGCGAAAAATTGCATTTTTAGGTTTGTTTGTACTAGTAAGTTCGTGTGGTTCATCAAGAAAAGTATTGATAAGAGAGCAGGTGCCTACCTCTTCTGAAAAAGAAACGATTAATAATGTAGTACAAAAAAAAGCTATAAAAAAATCAAAAAGCTCACTAACAACAAAAGAAAAAATAGTGACCTATATTGAAAAATTTGAACCTATTGCAAAAGCGGAAATGGATAAATATAAAATACCTGCAAGTATCACATTAGCTCAAGGAATTTTAGAGTCTGGTTTTGGATTCGGACGTTTGGCCTTAGAAGGGAATAATCACTTTGGAATTAAATGCCATAGCGATTGGAAGGGTAAAAGAATATATCACGATGATGATGATAAAGGCGAATGCTTTCGAGTCTACAAAGACCCTGCAACTTCTTACAGAGATCATTCCCTTTTTCTAACTACTCGTAGTCGTTACGATTTTTTATTTAGTATAAAAACTAATGACTATAAAGGTTGGGCAAAAGGCCTTAAAAAAGCAGGCTATGCAACTGACCCTAAATATCCAGATAAGTTAATAAGTCTAATAGAACGATTTGATTTAACCCGTTTTGATATTAAAAAAAATCAAAAAATTAGACAGAATTCAAAAGAAAAAACCAAACCTTCCTCCAAAGCAGTATACATTGTTAAAAAAGGAGACACCCTTTATTCAGTTTCAAAAAAGCATACTATTTCTATAGATCAACTCATCAAATTAAATAAAATTAAAGACAATACTATTTATTTAGGTCAAATATTAAACGTCTCCAATCTCTAAAATGATGCAATATAAAAGAAGTAGTACGCTTTTTAAATCTGCCCAAGCTGTTATTCCTGGAGGTGTTAATTCACCTGTTCGTGCGTTTAAAGCCGTTGGTGGAACTCCTGTTTTTGTGGAGCGAGCCAAAGGAGCTTATCTATATGATGTGGATGAAAATAAATTAATTGATTATATATCAAGTTGGGGTCCAATGATTTTAGGGCATGCATATGATCCTGTAATAAATGCAGTAAAATCTCGTGCTGATCTTGGAACTTCTTTTGGAATGCCTACCGCACT
>Ga0209830_10001521_pt1 | contig 20384 bp, 15 predicted proteins | sample ArcticOcean_MG_C_12_FD_187439 | JGI IMG/M metagenome (GOLD analysis project Ga0209830, IMG submission 187439) | Marine microbial communities from western Arctic Ocean - ArcticOcean_MG_CB8_130 (SPAdes) (version 2) | ecosystem: Environmental > Aquatic > Marine > Oceanic | place: Arctic Ocean...
TGTGCAGCTCAAAATCCTCTGCGGTGATATCAGGAGGCGGCGGACTTGGAGGAGGGGGGTTGGGCGGCGGCGGACTCGGACTCGGAGGCTGCGGGTTGGGAGGCGGCGGACTCGGACTCGGAGGAGGCGGGATTGGAGGAGGCGGGGGAGAAGGAGCGAGAACCGTCGTCATGGCGACTGTGTCAAAGACGCTGTCGTACCTGAGGGTGACTTCTCTTGTGGTGTTCCACGAGCTTGAAGCGCACATCCTGACTTGAAGTTCATCTCCGTTGGATACGTTGACAGGGTGCGAGACGTCAGTGCCGTTTACAATAAGGAAAGCCCAGTCAATCGTCTGATCAGAGGACAACAACTTCCTCATGGCGGAAACAGTGCCCGTTTCTAACCAAGCGGGAACCGCGAGCCCGCCTCCAAGACCGGTGACGACGACGGTCTCGTTTTGCGCCGGAAAAGTAAAACAATCCCCGGGAGCCGCGGAAGTCACGTTAAGAGATCCAAACTGAAACGATTCCGCGGTGAAGCTAGGAGGAGGTGGACTGGGCGGACTCGGTGGTGGAGGACTCGGTGGTGGAGGACTCGGTGATGGCGGTAGCGCTGGTGGAGGAGGCCTTGGCGATGGCGGTAGCGCTGGTGGATTCGGACTTGGACTCGGTGGCGGTGGACACGTTCCATTAATGGTACACTCTGTAGACCACTCGTTCCACGGGGATATCTCAACGGAACGGTTTTGTACGCTTGATAGCGCGGCACCAAAACGACTTACATTTTCAGAGGACAAATTCGCCGTTATGGTCACCGTGTATTTCGTGTAGACGAAAGTTGAAGCTGAGACACATCGAACACAGAGATATGCACATATTAGTATTAATGGTTTCATTTCAACATTGTTACTACTATGGTTAGTATATAAAGTCTTATATACTACAGTTACCGCCTTCCTACTTCCCGTACCCTATTTGCCACACATTGTAGATGACGGTGTTTGTTCGCGTGCTACGCTGGTTTGTGTAGTAGTGCCCCTGTGAGAGGGCAGGCATGTTGTTGTCGTCTAATAAACTCCAGAAAACTTGGTCGTTCTCGAGATCGTTCGTCAGTAAGGTGATCCTGAGGGTGACGTCTCCTATAGGCAAACAAAAGTCTGGTGAGATTTCGTCCTCGTTCGGTGGAACCCTGGGAGTCCCTAAATCCAACATTGTAAAAGGACCGGCCTGAGTCGTTCCATCTGCATCTTCTGCAGTCCAAGTAGCACCAAACCACCCGTTTCCACTATCGCTCATCTTCACCTTGAACCCACATCTCTCCTCAGCCGCCGGAGGAGGCGGAGGAGGCGTAGGGGGCGGAGGGGACGAAGGTTCACTCTCCCATGCTGTCAGAGAGAGCACCGAGGATTTGAGATAATTACTGGACTGATCCCGCGGTCCGACCGTTATCCAATAATTATAGGTACTCGAGGCCACAGGGTTGTTTGCTTTGTAGTAACCAGCGCACGCTTCAAATTCTACAACATAATTGTCACTGACGTAATACAATACAAACGTCTTCCCCCGGTCGTCGATCATATTCGTCCAAAACTTGAAGACGGTTTCTTCCCCCGGGAATCCCCCGGAATTGTAAGAACTGAGTCTTAATTCTTGTGGCGACGTCAACCCAGTCAATGTAATGTTTCTTCTGACACACGTCCCCCCTTCCAATGTTTCATTTTGACCGAGGCTGATAGCGTCGGCGATTCCGTCAAACGGAGGAGGCGACGGAGGCGACGGTGGTGAAGGAGGAGGCAACGGAGGTGGAGGAAGCGGCAATGGAGGACTCGGTGGAGGATACGGAGCTTGTGTCATCGTCGTGATACCGATATGGGAGGTGAAGCTGTAAAAATCCAAACCAGCATGCACTTCGGAAGGTACATCTTCCGTCGGCCAAGTAAAGACGGTGGTCGTCGAGGTGAAGTACGAGGAACTGAAATAGGGATCGTCGTATGAAATTTGATAGGTGGCGGAGGCGTCAACGGTCTTTGCTGAGCAGGCACGAACGTATAAAACGTCGCTTGCTTTAACTGTGGGAGATTTCCCCGCGAAGATGTGGTTAACGAAGATGCCGTCTGCATCGGTGGTGATCATACCATTTGTCGGCCTGAACCGAAGCGTAAAACCGTTCTCCGGGACGAAGAAACATGTCGAGGGAAGCGCGTTTGAGATATTGGAACCGAGGCCGAAGAGGGTGCTGGGAGTGTCGACCGGCGAGGCGTCCACCGTCAGCGCGACAGAGGTATGGGCTCCGCCTCGGGCATCGTTCATCTGCATGATTCCGTTGGTGACGAACTGCCTGGTTCCGCTGTTCACCATATGCAACACGGTACCGTTGATCGCCCGATCGTAGTCGCCGTCCGACACACCGTTTTTGAGGCGCAGATTCACGACGGCGAGTTGGACCTCGGTCCCAATCCTGGGTTGATTTCCTGTCAAGGTCACCACGAGTATCCTCCGTTCGACCAAGTTGTCGTTTGACCAAGTCGTGGTATTCGTGACCGAGGGGTCAGAAACCCACCCAGCGTCTTTCGTCGTACTCTCGTAAGTGAACAGGCTCGAGTCGAAGTCGAGTTTGAACGACCATGAGGTGAGATTTTGTCCGCCCGTGTCCGCGAACACATGCACGGGGTAAAGGGTGTAAGGCTGGACGGATTTTTCGTACACACGAGCGAAGGCACCAGCGGAACTGAGGGGCGCATGGAAGGAAGTATAGATACCGATATGGGAGGTGTAGCTGTAAACTTCCTCAGAATTATCTGAATAATCATCCACTTGTTGTGCTCTGACGGTCGTCGAGGTGAGGAACGTGGCAGAGGTATAGGGATCGGCGTATGAGATTTGATAGGTGGTGGAGGTGACCAAGGTCTTTGCTGAGCAGGCACGAACGTATAAAACGTCGTCTGCTTTAACTGTGGGAGATTTCCCCGCGAAGATGTGGTTAACGAAGATGCCGTCTGCATCGGTGGTGATCATACCATTTGTCGGCGTGTACCGAAGCGTAAAACCGTTCTCCGGGACGAAGAAACATGTCGAGGAAGCCGCGTTTGAGATATTGGGACCGAGGCCGAAGAGGAGGCTGGGAGTGTCGACCGGCGAGGCATCCACCGTCAGTGCGACAGAGGTATGGGCTCCGCCTCGGGCATCGTTCATCTGCACGATTCCGTCGGTGACGAACTGCCTGGTTTCGTTGTTCACCATGCGTAACATGGTACCGCTGACCGTCCGATCGTAGTCGCCGTCCGACACACCGTTTTTGAGGCGCAGATTCACGACGGCGAGTTGGACCTCGGTCCCAATCATGGGTTGATTTCCTGTCAAGGTCACCACGACTGTGCTCGCGGTATCCGTGACCGAGGGGTCAGAAATCCACCCAGTGCCTTTCGTCGTACTCTCGTAAGTGAACAGGCTCGAGTCGAAGTCGAGTTTGAACGACCACGAGGTGAGAGTATGTCCACCCGTGTCCGCGAACACGTGCACGGGGTAAAGGGTGTTAGGCTGGACGGGTTTTTCGTACACGCGAGCGAAGGCACCAGCGGAACAGAGAGGCGCGTGGAAGGAATCGCCACTTGGGAGGCAAGCGAGTGGCGCGGGTGAATTTATGGTAGCGATCACATTGGAGGCGATTTTTCCCGCGCCGATGTTGATTAGTTCCAACAATTTTCCGCCGGACACGCCCCCGTAATACACAACGCCTGGCTTCACGTCCATCTCGATCGTCGCGATGGGCACGTAGTCACCGAATGGTCCCTTAAACGAGTTTGAGGGCGTCGTCGTACCATCGGCGTTTTCGATCCATTTTAACGGAGAGGTAGCCAGGACGGTCACTCGCTCCAAGGGGAAGTCTTCTGCAGGGGCCGACAAAGCGTTCGATTGTACCGTGAATCTTGCGCGTTCCGCGCCGTACGACCAAGTCGACGCGGTCACGTTCACCTGATCCATGCCCGTCTCGAGTTGGTTCGAGTCGATTTGAATTTCCGCACTTACGGAAATGCCCTGGTATCCCACCGCGTTGCCGCCGGTGTTGACGAATAGCGAGACTCTCACCTTCCTGTCGTTGTCGAACATCTCAATATCCACGGTCAAGCCTGCGAAGTCTTGACCGTCCGCCGGCGGGAAGGGCGGTGGCGGAGCCAGTATTTCGAAAGAGTCAATCGAGCTCGCCGGTGGAGCATAAGACGCGTTAAACAAGCTCGTTCGGCCATATTGTCTATTAATCGCATCGCTTATGGTACTGATCTTTTCCGCCGTGAGTGGTGTGTCGAAATGCACCGTGAACTCAAATGCGGCACTGATACCCGCGCACAGAAGTGCGCACAGCACCGTTGCCCCGGTCAAACATTTGAGCATGGTCGCTTTTTCTCATTATATTTACTTTTTATATATAGTAGATGATTATATATGAATGATAAAAAATCACTTCATTCCGGTGATTCGGGCAATCGTATCAAATACACATCTCTAGCAGATCCAGTCGCGCGCTCCACATGGAATTCGCTTGGTATTCTTTTGTTCTGAGAAGAGAGAACGGGTGCGCGTACAAAACTGGCGCTTGTAACATGTTGAGGGCATCACTTGTCCCGATAATAAAAAACTCACGCGAGGTGCGTACCGCCAACATCTCCGTTGCTTTAATGCCCATTTTTGGCCATATTTTGTCGCGCGTAAATTTCACGTCGAGCCAAGAAATGTTTGCTTGCTCTGTGAAAGCAAAAACTCTCACAACATCACTTTCGTATTTTTTATGAAAGTTTTCGAGATCTTGTGCGTCTTGAAAACAACACTCTGTCACTAGTTTATGAGCGATCGTATTCTTATCGTAATCAATAATCTTACATGTAGCAATTATCTCGCTGGGTTCCCAATATCTACCTTTTGCGGAATTTTCTAATAAGAATTTTTGGGCATGGGCGTGTATGTTTTCACACATCCATGCGGGTGGTGTGAAGTGCGCCATGTACCTCTCAAGTTTGTACAACGCGTGTGATAGATGCGGTCTTGTTTGCAAGAAGTCACTTCGAAACGAACTCATGTGAACCCAAGCGTGCATTTCACAGTCATTCGCCTCGGGTAGCTGGTCAAGCATAGCTGCCACTACCATGAAATGACTGATATTTTCGATATTTTCCAGTTTTCGTTTTTTATTTGCCGAGACTAACGGCATCTCGGAATCAAAAAGAGACGGGTCCACCCACGGAATGACGAACGAAGCCCATAGAGGGGGTTGTCTCACCTTCCACTCTTCTCGCTGTCCTGTCAGGATAATGCGTACATTGCTGTTCCTGCCGGCGCCGAGTATCCACATGCCGCGAAAGAATGCCTGAGACGTGTTTTTAACGATGCCGAAATTCTGGAGCACAGTTTGCAAATTTTCCGTGCGGTCAAAAAAGTCGAAAGCAAGATGTCTTTGGCCCCTAAAGGTTAAGGTGCACGCTTCTAGGTCGACCATCTCTTTCTGCACAGATGCAAAGCGGCCAGCATATTCGCGCCATGTTTGATTCCACGGAGGTTCGCTGCACCCGCCGTCTTTATTGAAGCGCATCGACCACGAAAAAAACACACTCTCGTAGACAAGTTCTAATTTTTTTAGAGGTTTGTTGATTTTCCTCGCATGGCTGAGCATGTGCCTCACAAAACATTTTCTCGAGGAGAAAAGTTCGTGCATTGCAAATATCTTTCGATGCAGAATAAAATACAAGAACGCAGTAGAAAAGTCAAGCTCAGAGATTAAAATACCGACTGGAGTGTTTGGTACCAGCCGTTTTGGTTTTTTTTCGAATGCCTCTTTCACCTTTTCCACAAGGTCCGCTCGTACCTCGTTCATTATATTGAGACTGAATACCACGTCTTTCGATATCCACAACTCGCCATTGTCAGTCAGTTTGACTGTACCAGTTGGCATCGCATCGAAAGCATGAGCCACGGATACGATCCAATCAAACACAACGTTTTTATGCGCATGCGCATCTCCGACGTTCCCCTTTTTATGTTTGAATGCGTTCGTGGAGTGTTCCAGAGCGTAGCAAAAAATTCGATCCGCAAGTTTGTTGTCGTTCAAAAGTATTTCTAACAGCGAGCATAATTCGTCCATAGAAATCTACTTGTGGTAATTTGCGTATTTAACTGTTCCAGGAAATAAATTATCTCAAGTAAAAATGCGTATTATTTTCAGAAGTGTTCATTTTCTGACGCACTTCTGAAAAATATGTCAGCTCTTGATCTAGTAGCAGATGCCAAAAGACTTCTTGATTTGGGACTCGACAAACGAAAAGTTTGGACTACTGTTCTTTTTCACTCAAAATTTTCAGATGCTCACACCTTTTTCAATCATGCAAAATACGGAATGTCGAATGCAAAAACGCAAAATCCCGACTTTCTCGCTCACGTGACAACTGGCATCACGAGATGGTTTCGAAGCAGCGTTGACAACGGTATTAAAAGCCGCGAAAGGGCTTTGCGCAAGGAAACCGAAGAGCGAGAGAATTGGTGTGATTTGACGAAAGATGCCGACATGCTATACCGGTCCGCACTGACGCATCCTTGGCTTTTGATGGCGCACGACATGCCAGTTAAAACAAACGGACCAAATAAAATCAAAGAAGGCGGGCCTAAGGATTTTTTCATCATTTCGCCTTGGCAAATGCTCGCTACCATATCACAGAAAGGCAGAATTCCAGAACGCACGTCTGATTCCATAGAGCGACAAAGGGAACTCGTGTACCCTAAGGGTGACAAGTTTATCCATGCGTGGTTAGACGAAGGCCAGCCGATGACCACTTGGGACTTTTCTTCTGCGTATAATTACAACTGCGACCCTTCGCAACCTAAAGGCTCTAGAGAATATTTTTTCACAATCGATATCGATGGCGTCAATATGCTAACCAAAAACGATCGGTCGGATAAAAATAAACTCGAGCAGGTAATTGCCAACTTTGAGGGGAAAAACAACCAAGATGCAATTCTAACAAAAATTTCAGAGGCCGTCAGACTTTCCTTCGAAGAAATTGGTGTAGACGGTGCCCTCATCTCCTGGCATAAGACGATAGGGTGGAAACCTTCCTATCGCGGGTATGTCGTTGGTCCAGTTTTCAAAGACGTCGACGATGCCAAGCATTTTTCGGAACAAATAATTATGCCAAAACTTTTGACGCACGAGTGGTTCCAGGAGGCATACGACGGTGCTGGCGTTTTTGATTCGTCGCCTTACCGTGTGGGGTGTGACAGGTGCTTAGGTTCAGCCAAACTCAACGCCAGTTCCCCTGAAACGATGCGCTTCCTCGAGGTGCAACCTATGGGCAATCTCACTGATCCTAAGCTGATGTCGCTGTTCCAGCAAAGTCCCAACCAATATATCCTCACTGTCCTGGGATGGATATATCCGCATTACGTCGACGGATGTGACCCAACGGAAAGATATATCACATTCCGCTTCGACCCTAAAACTGAGCGTAAGAAGCGTAAGAATGACATCAGTTCCGGTAAGGAGCTCACTCCAGTTAATCTCTCACCAACAGAATCGGTCAAAATCGAAGAGGTCATTCGCAAATCGCTCAAGAAGTTTGAATTTGAAAATCATTGGGAGGGTCAGGGAGCCAGAAAAGGAGCGGACCACAACGGAGAATATGTCGAAATGTTAGCGAAAAACGAGAGCTTTTTCTGTATGCACAAGAAAAGGAATGGAGTCGCGGCAAGGCACACTCAACGCGCGAGCAAAATCAAATTCAGAATGTACCTCGATGCAAAAGGGGGCGAATCGCACACGCAGCTGTTGCAAAACTGTTGGAACTGCAGTAGTAAATTTGGAAAGGTATGCCCAGTTCAAGTTGAAGATTTACGAAGCTTCATCTTCAACGAAGAAAAGCAGGCTTCTGTGTCAATCGATTACTTTGATGAGGATAGCAAGGTTCTCAGCAAATTCGGATTTGACCTTTGTATTGTTTGCGATGACAAAGTGATGCACATGGAAGAGGTATATGGTGGTAAAAAATAATTATTATAGCTTCGTTTTTCATTACGCAAGATTGTAAATACCGCAATCTATGTTACACAAATGGCTAGGAAACCCCGCGCCTTGGCATGGTCATTATTACTGCGCACTCGCCCTTTTCCTTTCAGGCCTGCTGCAGATTTCTTTGATGCGTTTCGCGCATCAGGACTCGACCGCTGGGGCATCGATATGCACGATCGCTGTTTTTGCCTATCTCGTCAAAACACACCAGTCGGTCACCGCCATGATCAACGCAGGGTTTCTTTTCGTGTGGGGGTGTCGCGTTATCGTCAGGGGAATTCCCGCACCTCCTGAAACCTTTCTAAGTCCTTCGACGTGCGAGGTGCTAACCAGTAAGGCGATATGGACTTGGATGCTATCCGCGCCCACTGTATTCGCAGTGGCGATGGACCTGTCGGAGTTACCTGAGCGAGTATCTACTCTCGGGGTTGCACTGTGTTTTTTCGCAATTGGTACCGATCTTCTTGAGAAAAACACTACACAAGGAAAGTTTTGCAGGAACCCCTACGCTTTCTGCAGCATATCTATGTGTTGGGGCCTTTTTTTTTTACACCCAACATCCTGGACTATTAGTTTCCCTCTCATTTTCACCTACATCGTACTATTCGCACCCGGCGGATATCGCACGGCAGAGATGTCGCGGAGGTCACGAATGCTAAAAGATCCTCTTCTCTTGGAATATGTCCGAACGACGAGTCCTTTTATTCCTCTTCCAGCTGGAGTGTATGAAAGACTTCCGAAGTGCGCCGAACTGTTTAAGTGAATTCATATTAATGTGATATATAATAATTATTTTTTCCTGTTGATGTTGCCAATGTTTCATTTATTTACCGTTCATGTTTTATTAGCGCTCATGATAGCGGTGGGTGTCCCGGCAACCGAAGTGTTTGACAACGTTTCTGAAGCCAGTGGTTTGTTTGAGGGCGCGTTCTTAGCGAGTCCAACTAGCGTAGATTTCCTTCGCGACGTCAGCCACGTTACAGACTTAAGTGTCAAAGTGCACTATGAAATAGAGCCCCCGTCGCTTATCAAAGTGATTGTTGAAGTGCCTTACGTTACAAGCGACAAACAAGTCATTTTTGTCGAAAACGGTGTGTTTAGAGCACAGAAGATGTGCCCCTCGGCGTACATGATAGATTTTGACGATCCGGTAGAGCCATTTCCGCGCAAAGAAGATAGCTATTACCGTCGCACGGACAACGAAGAATTATGGGAGCCGCTTCATTACTTTCCCGTTTCAGACCTTCTGGGACGACCTCGCTCCGCATGCGGCAATTTCGATTTCAAATATACTAGTGAAGCAGATTTCCGTTCAAAGTTTACTTTTCCAGATCTTCAGAACTCTACGGACCGTTTCACTTACGGAGCGGTACCAAATGTGGACAGTGGTGTTTGGGATAGCTCGCTGTCTACCTACGGTGTTCCTAGTGGCGCTGACACTTTCTGGAAAATTGGGGTTCCGAATAACGGTCGCGTTAACTACACATCTACATCAGAAATCTCGGGCTCGGGCTTTGATTTGATAAAAACTTTCTATCAGTGCAAGGACTACGTCACTTCCGAGAGGCTAGTGAAGCGAAACATAGAGTCCGACTACGCATACCTTAACGGTGTTCCATATCCGGTAGAGACGTATGAGTGGACTCTGCACATCTGTCAGGTTGGATTTTTCGGAGATAATTGCGATGATAGTGCGCAGGCGCAGATGTATGCCAAGACATGCGCGAAAATACCCTCCTCTTTTTCTATCGCCCCTCAACAAGTGTCTCACGTGGCCACCCAAAACACATCTTCTCTCCGGTCAAAAACATTCCTGCAATCGGTAAACTCGCTCACAGGCAATTGTACACTTGGACACGAACGAATGGCCATTGCCTTCAATTTTATTGTTTTTGCCAACGAGTACGCGTTGTTTGAGGATAAGGTACATGATATTTTGAGCCCAACTGGCATATTTGACGCCGAACAGGTCGATATAAGTTTCCACAACGCAACATACATTTCAACCGTAACTCAGCTTTTAGAGAGCGGTCCGACCAAAGAAGGGGTTTTCAAATTGCGTCCAACAACTATTGCTTACAGTACGGCATCGGTCTTGTCGCAGAAGTTAGTGGTTGTCACCAAATGCTACAACACGGGCTACGACGCTATCAAAAGAGAACGAACAAATCCCGCTGTTTTCGCAGAAGCGGTAGAAGACGGCGACGGACGCGTGATGTTCGATCTTGAACTGGTTCTAAAGAAGCACACCTCGTCGTTTGACATACGAAACACACTGAACATTCGTGTGCTCAGTACAAGAGAAACTTTTGTCTTGCAAACGACCGTATCTCTCCTTCAGGGAGAAGTGGCCGCCACTCATAAACTGTACGGCAGTTATGAGATGGCCCAGGCCGACGTATCCGCCTCACTCTCTAACGCGCTCCCAGAAGAGGAATTGACTATGAGAGGAGGCGATCAGATTTGTTCGAAACACCAGCTCGTAGGATACGAAGGCCATTCTACGATTCTTAACCCCAACGCGGTCGCGGCATGCATGCTCTCGGCGTCTGGTCAAAATACGAAAGATGGCGACGGCGTGCTTCTCGCGGGAAGAGAAGTGCTCTACCAAACTCCCTCAATGCGTGAACCAGCATCGTATGTATTTGGCTGTACAAACGACTGGCTAGATCTATCACAAGCGAGTTTATCTCCACAAGGTGTCTATAGTATCAGCACAGTCCAGCGTTCGGTTAACAATCACGAATCGGCTTTCTGGTTTGTTACCAAGGGAAAGCTCAGCGAAATACCGCTTCCGGGCACGACGGAGTCCTTGGCCGACCGTTTTGGCACCGGATTGTTCTATTACAACGCTACGAGCGGAGCACATCAAGTCAGCAAGTCAAATCAGATGCAGGTAGACAGCATCACCGCACAACTGTCACTCTCTGGGAAACTAAGAGCGGGATGTGTCGAGAACAATGGGAATCTCAAAGCTGCATGCAACCTTGTGTGTTTTGATCTTGTTAATGGCTTACTCACTCCAACTGGAGTTGATGAAGAGAGAGTGGTGCTAGTACATCATTTGTCTGTGGCAACCGTTGCCACAGAAGAGCAGAGCGGGTCGGCACATAGGTTTGGTACAGCGACCCAAAAAAGACGGTCTCTTTTGGAAGCGCCAGTCGGCGAGGGGGGTTATTCACATAGCAAAGTTAAACACTTGAGAGTGAAACCGTCAGAACGGCATCATATTGCCACTGAAGTCGGAAGTGGAGTTGGTATTTCAGAAAATAATAGTTTGGGTGCGGAGGTTTTCTACACAGTGCTAGCGCTCACACTAGTCACCGCAGCTATAGGCGCCTTGTGTTTTTGCAACTCAAGGCGTAGGAGAGCGAAAAATGCGTTCACATACAGTCTTATCAAATAAAAGTTAAACGCCTATGTTTATCAACCAATGAGTCAGAATTTTTTCTTTCATCTCTTCGAAAAAAACCAGTTTCTGCTCTAGCGTGAGCAGAAACTCGCCCCTGTCTTCCCTGTAGTTGGGGTTGGTCAGCGTTGCATATCTCCTGCTCAGAAGAATTATATCTGTGGTCGTTGGTCTCGTCACGCACACGAGCTCTAAATGAAGACGAACTTGTTCCACAATAAAGTTCGTCATATGCTTGTCATATCTCGCTGTCACCCTTGTCTCTCTCAAAGATTTACAAAACAAGGCGTATATTTCGTATTGGGGCATTTTTGTAAAAAAAAAAATAGAGTTCGTTGGGAATATTTTTACAGCGCTTCTTCCTCGTCTCCCTCGTCTTCCTCGTCTCCCTCGTCTTCCTCGTCTTCCTCGGCTTGCCTCTTGGCTGGTTTCCTCTTTTTTATATCCTCAAGAATTAAATCGGCTTTTCTTTTGTTTTTTTCTTTTCGTGGAGGAGGCACAGTTTTCACAGTTTTAACCATGTCATCTTCATCAAGATTCTCCGCTTGCATTACTATCCTCTTGATGGCATCAAACGTAATGAGTCCTTCGGTGTGATATTCTAACATCTGGTTCACGTTGTGTCCCCCAACAAACCGACAGTCGGTTTCAATATCCTCGTCAGAAGTTTGGAAACAATTTGCATACACTTCGATCATCATCTGGCGCATGCACTGTCGCAAAGGGTTCACAGTGCATCGCACTAACGCCTCCATCGTTTTCATACTATTCATTGAGTTACCACCCGAACTAATCATTCCACTGATGAATGGTTCTGGAATGCCCATACCCATGCATATTTGATTCTTTACGAACTTCTGCATACCAACTAAATCTTTTCTTTCTTCCGGAAGTCCGAAGCTTGCGATGTCAGCATCATTTGGTAACGGAACAAATCGAGGGACGTATTCTGCACTATGTTCGCGCATTGTTTCTGATAGATATGTCTGCTTTTCTGCGTTGAGGTGTTTTGACCAGAAGTTTGACGAAGAATCTATCCGATTGTCGTTGAGCGTTTTGATCAAATCGTGTTGTTGTTTGAACTGCTCAATATTTATTTTGTTCCTGAGACCCATGTTGTCACTCTCGTCTTGCGCTCTGAGACCCGGTACTGCACCAGTTATTACATCTCGAGAGTCAAACGAAAGGTCCGTTTTAGTTTTTGTGAGCACGGGTGGTCGTGCCCTCACAGCGAAGGCCTGCATATCGTACTTTTCGAGCTCGTCTAAATATGACACGTTATTAGAGACAAGTGCTACCTTTGATGTTAGTTGACCACCACTTGTTGGCATGCTACCAACGAAAGTGAACATCTTTTTTCTTGTCTCGCGGTGGCCGGAGACCACTAATGACCGTTCCCCTCTCTTTACTTGCACCACACATTTGTACAAATCATTTCCAATCACAAAGGGTATTGGAAATTTGTTGTCCACCGAGCGAGAATTGACACCGTAGACAACAAATCCCTGCACTAAGAGGGCTTCTAATGCAGCTTTCGCAAAAGGGACAAAGTACTTCTCTGTGTGTTTTTTGAAGCGTTCGCTTGCTTCAAAACGCGATGAGGTGTAAAAAAACCCTGTTCCGAGCAAACGAGACACGATGTACGAGCAGCACGCCCCAACAGTCACGTTTGAAGATTTCTGATCCCATAAGTATTTCACAGACTGCTCAGATACTTCACATGAGTCCGACGACGCGTTAGACTTACCGGAAAAAAGTTCCATCGTGCATTTACCAGGAGTGTGATTCCGCTATATATATAGAGTAATTTTAACAGTTAAAAACTATATTTTGGTTTTTCAAATTAGAATGGGTCAAAGTCCAGATGTGAGGGAGCTTATTTGGATCCGATTTTTTATCATGATTCAGCTTGGAATATCAGTTTGCAACTTACTAGCAATTGTTGTATTTCTTGGCGTGGTTATGAGTTACGGCTTCAAGATCACAGATGATGTTAAGGTGTACTGGGACGAAAACAACGTGACGGGTGCCACCCAACAATCTTTTGATATTATCAGCAACGTGCGCACAATCTCCAAAAATATGGTTCCCGTTTCGGAGGTAACCTCCCAGGCAGTAACAGATGCGTCAAACATGACGGGAAATGTATCTTTCGCACAAGCGGCTACCGACGCTCTTGTTGGGGCCGGGCAGGCGAATTGGGATGCCGTACTAGGGAACGCGACTGTGGCCATGGGCTCATTCGGCAATATCAACTTCTCGGCCGTCACTGGGCTCTTTGAACAAGCACAAAACCCACAAACGCAGGCAGTTGTGAAAGAGCAGATCGAACACTTTTTTAAAAGTTTCGACTTTACGAGCAAAGGTATTTCAGGCATCTTCAAGGTTATCAAGGAAGGTATATTATCTGAACGATAGAATGCATATCTATATAAGAGTTTAGGGCCAAACGAAAAGCATGTGGGTTTTTCCCGAAACGACAGCCGCAGCTAACAATGACGCAACATTGGATGACGCTGGTATTCACATATTCACTTACATCCACTGTGTACACTGTAAAGAGTTGAAGAAATCAGCCTATGAACTCTTTGGAAAGGAGATCTGCAAAGTCCATGATGGTATTCGCGTGTACAATCACGATTATTCGTCCTATAACACCCGTTCGTTAAAAAAGTTAAAGTACCAAGTAGTGGCGTATCCGACTATTTGTTTCAAGAAGGATGGTGCTCCGCCCCAAAACTATAACGGTGCAAGAACATCGCTCGATATATCCACCGCGTTTCATGATTACTTGCAAAATCTTTAAACAATTACAACATCATCCGAGAGGGGTATTTTTTTTCTAGGCGCTAAAATCGAATTGAAAATTCGAAAACTCTCCATTATTTGAATAGTCGACGGCTCTTCAGATCGATCCCGCAACTGTGCGCCGATCGCACGTTTTACTAGTTTCACTCGTTTGTTTTGTGGCACGGTTTCCGTGCGTTCGAGCAAGCCATCATATGCATTTGAAAACGTGAGCATTTTTCGTTTAGCCCCTCGTCGCAAGTTGTCAATGAAAATCTGCTCTAGAATTTCTCCATCTGTCTTTCTCTTTTCTATCGAATTTTCTAATATATCAGTCAGCAGCTGTGGGGGGACGCGGTACCTGTCGTTGAGCGATAACACCAGTTCCTTCTTCACATGTGTACCCAGTGAACTCTGACCTTTCTGACAAATTACCATGTGACACCCTTTCTCTTCTTTTTGCTTACAATAGAACCCTTTTACACACCGCTTTGCGTCAAAAACAACGTTTGTCCATAGATCGGTGTTTTTTCGGTACTCATATCCATAGCGACAATAACTCACCGTTTTCCTGAACTTTTGATACACTTCCATACAAGGCTGCCACCTTAACAAGCCCACGGGATTCTCAATGCAAAAATAGGAGGGTTGGAAATAATTTATGATTTCGAGCGTTCTTTGCACAACAAGAGTCGCCTCTGCAATTTTCCTCACCCCAACTGTTTTCGCAATGCTGAATTCTGTGCAAGGAGGGCTAGCCCACACGAAGCGAAAATAGCCAACAGGGTACATTTTGTATTTGAAATCTAGAATGCTCACGCATATCGTGGGCGAGCATTTGGGGTTCGCGTCTACACTCACCACCTCATCGTATCCACACCTTACTGCCACTTTACTCACACTCTTTGTGCCACAAAATAACTCTAGAATACGCATGATGTGGATGTAGTCGTGACGCCTCAGTATATATAGATAGCGTGAAAGAAAAATGGATTCTCCAAGAACCATGTCTTTTGCAGTCGCAGCACTCGCGGAACCCGGTGAAATAGCCGGCACCATCACCTTTAAGGGCATCGATACTGCCAAAAACAAAGAGTTTGGATACTACATACATTTTCCGTCCTCAAAGGACTCCGTCTTGCTCGAGGGCATCGCTGCAGCTGACTCCAAGATAGATTTCATGATTCCGGAGGAAGCGAGGGCCGTATGTATTACATTAGTTGAGCGATACGAAAAAGGATGGTTGAGGAAAAGCAGGTGTAGATTTTCGTTAAAGAACGAAGCCGCGACAAGATACGGCTCAAAAACATCTGCTCTGCTCGACGAGGCGACTTCCACGAAAAAAGGTTCAGCGACCCTCAAAATCGACGCTTCGGAATTTATTTCTTTGAGCGAGAATGACACGCGAACGAAACAGAAATGGTTTTTTGTGGACGAAATGCACGACGAAAATATCAAAGAAGTGTACCGAGACGGCCAATGGTACCTAACAAGAGAGCCAATCGATGCTTCGATAAAAAACCTTCACATTCCGTTTTGGAACAATAAAAAGGATTCCATTCCGGGTTCATTTTTTGCCTTTTCTGCCCCTCGTGTGAAAACTTATTCCAAAGAGACATTCGGAGAGGTTTTTGAGAAAGCGACACTTCTTCTCGATGCCTCGTTCAGCGACAAGACACTCGCCTTGGGTTTGGCGATGTTCGGCATGTCCATTCAGTACCAGTTTGATAGGACAACATGGTCGAGTGATCTGGTCGAAAGGTTCTCCTCTAACGCGCGGCTTGATGGAATCGGCGATTGTGAGGATATAGCAAAAGAAACCATGATGGCGCATCATGACTTATGCACTCTGAAGAGCGAGCAAATGAATCCTGTGCTTCAAAACATCCAGGCTTCGGCGAGGAAGTTTGTGTGCACGTTGATCCTGTGTACCGTCCAAAGGCCACACTCTTCCAGAACAGAGGGCCACGCGGTTGCCATGCTTTTACCAACGTCGTTTTTTCGTGAATATGGTGCTACCCAAGAGATGAACACTTTCCTATGCGACGGAACGTATCCGTGCTATCCCACTCATCAATGGGCAGACGGAAAATATGTTAACAACAGACCCTGGAAGTACAAACACGTCGTGTCGGCTCTTAAGTACAAAGAGGGAGAGATATATTTTTGCTACAAAGATCACGATGAGTATGGCGTGTTGTTTGAGGATATATTCCCAAGCATTAAGCCAAACGTCACTTACAGATGGGTGTCTGATCTCAGGCATATTCGAAAACAGAACATGGTCAATGACATTCTGCAATCAAATATCCCGGTTCAAACTCACACTTTCAACGACCGAACCCAATCCGTAGTCGACCGTTTCCAAAAAGTGCAATTGTACAGCGAAAATGCCACCGCGACTTTTAACCTCTATTTCCCAGAGATGAGTTTGCGCGCCAAAGCACTCTCGCGTATCGACGAGTGCATGTATGGAGACGCTCGTCGTTCGTTGCAAAAACATACGGAGACGGAAGTAAGGTTCACGAGTGAAGCTGGGAAATTGACAACAGTAACAAAAGGAGAGTACGGTAAAGTCAATAGACCATCAGAACAATCCACTCAAACTGGTCACACGCATCATTCGGGTCTTTGGTTCAATCCACCAACACCAGATGATGTTGTTGTATTTATAACTCAGAGAGTATACGGGCTTGTGTTAAACTCAATAAACAACCTAAGCTCGCCCGTACCTACCACCGAGACGATTATTAGTCCTCATTTTACGTATGAGATAAGAGATAAAATAGAGGAAGATGGGATGATTTCGCGAAAAAACAGAGAGGTGCAAGTAAGAGTCGGATCCTCAAAAGAAAACCTCGTTTACAACAACCTACATCGGGAAATCAAGAATTACTTTAAAACACAGGTCAATACGTTCTGGGGTTACGACGAAAAAAAAAAAACTTTCACTCTGCTAAATAAGAATGTGCTCAGGAAAGGAAAACAACACGATGCTTATCTCAAAACCTATGAAGCTTTGGGTGTTACTATTACAAGCACCATAAATGAGGACTATGAACAAATTTGCGGAATTGTTAAAATGACTTAGCCACTATTTACATTTGTTAAAGCCAAATCATCGCTCGTCTTTGGTTTAAAAAGCCAGCGTAGGCAAAAGATTGTGCATTGTATGACAGCGAGTGTGCAGAAGCACACCAGCGTCGTAATAGCCACGATGATTGAGATCATTTTGACACTGTGCACATTTCGCGACGGAGGCGGTAAAGGCAATAAGACGGTAGGCGGCGGTAAAGGCAATAAGACGGTAGGCGGTGGTAAAGGCGGCCCGTACTGACAATGCACCGAGCACGTTTGTATGTTTGGCGGTGGACCGCTTCCAATCCACTCCTCGCATAGCGAGATTGATTCCGACGAACAACTCCAGCCCTCGGGTGATTCGCTGACACAAAGCACCATACGCCGTATCAATCCATCTTCTCCGCAAGCGGCCTCACATGATGACCATGCTGTCGCTAAGTAAGAAAATTTTAAGGTTTCAAAATCAGCTGGGTTGCAGCTTTTCAACATTTTTCCAATGGGCCAAGAAAAATGAAAGTCGAATTTTTGCGCGCTTACAATTTAAACAGGAAATACGAAGCGAAAAAAAAAACCCTGACTTTTCATCGCTCCATTTTTTTTTCCGTTTTTTTTGAAGTTTAGTGTCGGCACGAATGATATTCTCAGTATAGAATTAAACTTTTTGTCGATCTATAAGGGAACTTTCAGATCCTTTTTTCCAAACGGTGGAAAAAAACAAAATTGCAAACAGCCTCCCAACTTTTTTTTCAAAACTTTTTTTCCCACATGTGGTCATTCGGTCGAGATTTTTTAAAGTTTGCTAGATCTAAGTTTTTCATTTGATACGTTCCATTCACTGATGTCCCCGTTAAAAGACTTGGCTTTCATAAACTTTTTGTCAATCTACAGTCATCGTCTCATCGTCGGCGCCACCAGCCTCCTCCTCCACTTCCGCTTCCGCAGGCGCGACGTTGGTGTTCTGTGTGACCACATCAACCAATATTTTCTTGAGACCTTCCAAAAGAAATTCCTCCGTGTCGTCGTCGGTGTAGGTGACATGGAAGATGGGGGCGAGACTACCATCATCAAGCTCACTTAGTTCGAATCGGTCAACCGTTCCTCTGAAGACTCCGATCTTGAACTTTTTTTCTACAATTGCGCCAATGTATTCGTAACTTGTGATTTTTTTGTCAGCAAGGCGCTTTTCTTCTGCAAGACGCTTCCTCGCCGGACGATGACGAATCAAGTTTGACAAAAGCTCAAAAGAGCCGATGTAATCAATTTGAGTGCCAGGGTCAATTGGGGAGATGGGGTCCGTGAAATCTATGAGATAAAATCCAGGACAATACGTAGAGTTCGTTTTTGCCAGTCGCGCGGAAGCCTTGGTACGAGCCATTTTGATACCAACTCGATTCTTTTGAGCACAGTAGCGATGCGATATGTACGGAGGTGCCACTTTTGCCAGTCGCACGGAAGCCTTGGTACGAGCCATTTTTACCTGATAGCCGGCGAAAACTGAACTTTTGTCAACTTTTGGAAATGAACTTTTTTGCACACGCTCTCTTTTTGTGGAGAGAAGCTTGGTCCAACTCGGCTCTTTTGATTTTTTTCGGTGAAATAATTACCGATCCGCTACGCGCCAAAATCACAAAAAAAATCACAAAAAATATAATAACAGGGGGGCGAGCTTTTGTTTTTTCATTCACACGTCGCGCACCTCAAAAAATCACGTCACACGAAAAAAAAATGGTCAAAAATTCTTCTTCCGATTCCGCGCGTTCGACGCCCACGGCGCTCTCGATCGTCAAAGAACGGCGAACCGTCGTTCGCGAGAACAAGAAGAAGATGGGTCGTAAGATCCAGAACGTTCGCGCGATTCTCGGCGCGCTTCAGGAGGAGAAGAGCGCGTTCACGATACGCATCGAGGCGCTCACATCGAAGGTCGAGTCGCTCGTCTCGGACGTCGTGGACGAATGCGCGCGATTCGAAAACGCGATTCGTGACGTGCCGATTTTCACCGCTCCTCCCTTGGGAATGGACAAGGATGATTTAGATTTGACAGAAACACAGCAAAACTGCTTGAGAATCATGCAAGAAAATGCTGTATTACACGCGGCTCGTGCAAACAGAATGTTTTATCACAAGATCGTGACCTTTATGGAATCAGTCGTAGAGAAAAATTCATGGTGCCAACTGCGGAACGCAAATGTACCGTACTACCCCATCGCGGCGGATTTTCGATATGGGCAAGCCACGACACTCCCGTACATTAACTTCAAAGGCAGTGACGGTAAATTGTACAGGATTTTGGTACACCGAAATAATTCAAGGCATCAAAAAGTTGTATGCGTTTTGTTGAACGCCGCTCGATACGATGAGTTGTTAAGAAAAGCCAAAGAGGAAAAAAAACCAAGGTGGTATCAACAAGAAGACTGTATTTTGATCGACGAACAAAAAATGGATTTTGTTTTGAGCGGCGGTGGTGTTGCTTACCACTACCGCTCACAACAAGATGAAGTGAAATTCAAATTTTGGAACCCGATTGAGTACGACTCAATCGAAACTGCGGTGAACGACGTTTTTGATGTTTTAGATCCGATGATAACCAGTTACGAGGTGACTGACTCTAAGTCTGATTTTGGCATGGTGTACTCGGATTTTGAAGTCGACTCGGAGAAGGAAAGCGACGGCGACGGCTACTCTACTTCATCTTGGGAATCTGAGCCGGCAACCGACGAAGAAGAAGAAGAAGAGGAGGAGGAGTAACATCTGGAGAAAAAATGGAACTCCCAATACCGCAAGATCTACTACTTGAATGTAAATGGTAAGAAGTAAATTTTGAAAATAAAAGTTTAGAACTGACAGAGCGCCGAGAGCGAACCAGTTCAGACTTTTTTGGTTTTTTCCAAATTTTGACAAAAGTAAAATCGCAAACAGCCTCCCAACTTTTTTTTCAAAAACTCTTTTTTTCCCACGTTTAGAGTCGGCTCGGATGATATTATCAGTATAGAATTAAACTTTTTGTCGATCTATAAGTCTACTCAATCGTACGATCGGAAAATTTTGACGTACGGGTGTGTGGCGTTGACGATCTTTTTGA